>Ga0222712_10008045_pt1 | contig 10060 bp, 21 predicted proteins | sample C33_657DmetaG_FD_165043 | JGI IMG/M metagenome (GOLD analysis project Ga0222712, IMG submission 165043) | Estuarine water microbial communities from San Francisco Bay, California, United States - C33_657D | ecosystem: Environmental > Aquatic > Marine > Unclassified | place: USA: California...
TGTTGCCGGACTTGTAGATCTGCTCAAAGAATGCAATATTACCACTCATTATCTTGACAAGTCGCTCAATGTCATCCATCTCCTTCTTTAACATACAAAATGGCAAGTTATTGGTTTCACAGAATGCTTTGTACTCCTTTGTTGTTCTAGTGCTGACATCAACAAATGGCGTGTTTTTAGCCTTCTCCGGTTCCAAAATTAGCTGATGGAAGTATCTGCCTTCCATAAATGCTTTGTTGTCCTCTCGTGGTTTTCCAAAGTCTTGAGGATTATTTAGTAGTGTTCCTATATCTGAATTGGATAGGTAGTTCTTACCAACACCACTGTAGTATTCTTTATCATCTGTTAATATCTCTAGTATGTCTGCCATCGTTATGAGTTTAGTAGGTTAGAAATCTCCTTTTTTAACGAAGGACTAATCTTGTACTTACGAGTCAATTGTGCTCCAATTTTCTCAATTCCCAACTCTTTATTGGCAACCACATACTTTGCTACCTTGTCCCAATCATCACTGCCTTTTTTTAATTCAGTCAAGGTAGGCTCTACAGTTTTTGTCACCACTGCATCATTGGTATCTTCGGGCAAATCTTCGCCGGCAAAGATATATAGTCCAAGTCCAAACATTGCTAGATTCTTTACTAAACATCTCATCATTGTTTTGTTGATATCAAAAGTAGTAGCAGCCTCAACTGTTTTGTCTCCAAAACGAGTACTGTAGGTATAGGATACCTCTTTCATACTTTTGTTAGCTCCATCCATTACGGGCAACCACATTGACAAGGTCTCCCCTTCAATAGTTACTGAGGTATGGCACATAAAACCAAGTGTTTTACCGTCTACAGTAACGCACTCAGTTTGCCCAATGTCATAAGTAGCATCGGGACAAGCCCTTTTTACTTCCGACCACGCCCACGCCCACGATAGGTATGATAGGTCTTTTTTCTTCTCAACGTGCTCGTTCACATTGATTGCTGATAGTCTCTCAAAGACTGATTTTTTGTTTTGTTCCATTTTGTTTGATTTGATTTGATTAAGGTTTCGCGCCTAAAGGTGCAAAATTTTGATTAAATAATAATTCTAAATAAAAACTGCTTTCTCGATTTCTCTTACTACACTAATATAGTCACGATCCTCAGTTATTTTCTTGTCTACTGACTGAATACCATAAATAACAGTAGAATGCTCAATTTTGTACCCATTCTCTCCCATAAATTTCTGTATATAAGTGATTTGCATAGGTCTTTTAAAGCACAAATAGTATATTAAGTGCCTCGCATCTACTAAAGTCTTCTTCTTTGATTTTGAGAAAATATCCTCTCGTGCTATTCCAAATAGGGATGAGACCCTTTCCACATACTGATTAAAGATGTCTTGTTTCATAATTTGATTTGATTTCGTACAAAGATAGTCTATTTATAGAACATTAAGTCAGTATATTTTACATAAATAAAACCTTCGTGTACAATTTTCTCTGCGTTGTCCCAAGATTCTTTAGTTATTATATGTTGTTCCGGAAAGTTTGGATTGATCTCCAACTCAGCCACCAAACTATCTATTCTCTTGTGGCAGTCCTCTAGATAGAATTGCACCATTTTCATTTTCTCTACTAAAGTCAGTTCTTTTAATTCTTCTTCCATTTGTTTAATTTTTAAGTGTTATCCGTAAACTATTTCTCCGAATGCAAGATATTGAAAAATAGTATCCGCACTGTCGGCATCTCCCTCTTCCTCAATATGTCTGATTAAAGCAGTTTTGTTTTTACTGTCTGCTAGCTTCTGCAGTCTCTCTTGCATTGTATCTAGGCTGATTGTACCTATTACATCGTCCTCATTCTCAGCGTCATTGATCGGGACATTGACACCCTTCAATATTGCTTTGAGTATGGACGTGCTCAAATGTGGGTCTTCGGACTTTGGGACTGCTTCCCTTATCATTTTTACTGCTTCTTCACTTAGAAAATACCAATAATTGCTGCCACCTTCTAATGCAGTTACGAAAATGTCCTCAAGCACTTCTTGACTTATTTTTTGTTTTACTTCGATTGTCATAGTTAAATTTTTATAATGTTTAAAAAGTTGTGAATTTTGTCATACATAGCGTCATAGACCTCTTGTATGTCTTCGGTATAGCTTATTGTTCCGTCCTCATCCTCAGCATATATTTGCTCATCATCCGGATGGGAGTGTAGAATAAAGAACTCAGTTAATTCAGCTACCAATTCATTCATATAGAATTTTTCAATTGGCGTGGCGTTGATTGTCTCCATTTTTTTTAGTTTAATATTAGGTTAGCAAATTGTACGATACAAAATTGAGCATAAGTGAATTTTTGTTCTGATTGAGGGATTGAATTGTATTGCTCCGTCAAATTCTCTTCAAATTCACCAACGAACTCATACAGTAAATTCAATACTTCGTCCGCTGCGATTTCTTTATTTTTTTTCATTTTTTTTCGGTTTTTTAAATAAATAATACATACACACTCCTGTGTATAGTGACAGTGCTAATGGGATGGATACGCATATAAAAAATACTATCTCCCAAATGATTAATAGCTTTCTCATAGAATTAAAAATTTAGTACTTCAATATATTGATGCATCTCAATTACGGATCGTGGGTACTTTTCTTGCAAAGCATTCAAGTACTCTTCATTGTCGTACATCATCTCATTCTCTCTCTCATATTCAACCATAGGTTGAATTACTTTTTTTATTTTCTCTTCGGTGAGTGAGGTCATTAAATAAAAGTCCTCTTCTTGCCAAGCACTTGTGTTGATTCTAAAGATGTTCATTTGATTTAAATTTTGGTTAATAAATATAAAGTTAAGGTATTTTGTTTTATTTACGTTTAATAACAGTTTAATTTTTGCAATAATTCTTCTAAAAGAATTTTTTCATCTTGATAATGGTTCATCATTTTCTCTTCCTCTTTTTTATTGAATAGATTAATTAAACTCTCAATTCTTTGAGTCCTTGTTAATATTGACTCAATTAGTGCATACTTTTGTCTACTGTTTAGTTCAATTGTCATAATATTATGGTTTTTTAGGGCATCTTACTGCCAAGTTTGATTGGGAAATGTATTTAGGAGCACAACTTGTTATTGTGCAAGTGATTAGGGTTATTATTATAATTAATCGCATAGTATTGTTTTAATGCCTTTATATATTTGTTTCTTATATGCCTCAGTAATGTGGTCAAACTGTCTAGCTATCAGCAAGGATGTGATTGAGATGTATTTGCTTTCAATCTGCCCTACCACTTCTGAGAATGTTTTACCATCTAGCATATGAGCTATTAGCTCTTTCTTTGATGTTACTATTGGATTGTCATAATATCCGCTCATTTTAGAGCTGATATGTGCATCGGCAATTTGCCGGATTTGTTTTTTTGTTGCCATATTGATTTGATTTTAGATGTTGAATAATGATGTCCACAGTAATGCTAGGACGATTAAAATGGTGATTAAAATGGTGTCTTTTGTGCTTTGTGACATAGTTGTATATTTTAGTTTAAGTTGATTGATTTAGCTCTATTTTTATGACCTAGACCGTGGTCTGCGATTACAATGTTCTTTGCCTTGATCGATGTGCCGGAACATAGGCAACAGTTTGTACACGTGGTCTTTTGACCGGACTCTTTTGATGCCGGACAACTAATCTCATTAGGCAATGGTTTGTTGTATCCAATTTGTACTCTGAAGTAACGCATTCCTAGTGCTGATGCAGTCTGCTGCTCCCATATATTGTCAACTGATGCCATCAGTAACTTTGTCCATCTCATATCGAAGTTATTATCTCTCCATCGATGTGTGTAACCTGTTCTCTTTTTACATACTGTAGCGAGCTCCTCAAATATCTCAATGGGTGCTACACAAGGGTCACCATATGTGCCAAATCTGATGTTCTTATCTTTCACTAGCTCCTTAGCTTTGTCCATTGTTACTCTAGGGTAGTTACCTTTAAGGTAGCTCTTGTATACCATATTTACACCTTGACCGACATTTACATAGCATCTAGCTTCCCCATTTTCTTTTGCTAGCAATGGTCTATGCTTACAGTCTCCGCAGATAGACTCATCATCTCCACTTTTTAGTGCATCAGTTGGATTGATATCAGTTCTGAGGATGTAGGTCTGCACCATTGCTCCGGTTTTGGTATTAGAACTGTCTTGTGATAGTCCTACCATAATTACTGCAATCGGTTTGCCATCGTAGGAAGACTTTCCTTCCCAAATTACTGCTCCATTAATTTTTGCCATAGTTGTTTAAGTTTAGTGGTTAATACCGGCATATGCCGGTTTCGGACATTGAGTCCTCATCAGTTAACCTTGCTCCAAATCATCTCGTACTCTTTAGCACAATAGCTGATAGGATGCAGCACTACTTCATTAATATTGAAGTCTATCAATCTATCAGTTTTGATAGTTACTCTTGTGCCTACTATCTCGTGTACCTTGTACTTTTTACCTTTCATTCCGCAGTATGCCACGTTTACTGTAGCATTGTAGTCTAAACACATTGCTGCAAATTTTTGATTTCTTTCTAGTTGTTTCTTTGTCATAATTGTATATTTTAGTTTTTAAGTAATGATTTGAATGCTCTGATAATTACGTTTAGTGTATGGTTTAAATCTGACCTTCCGTTACTATCGAATTCGTCTAGACTGTTCACATTGAATCTTTGCTTACCAATGTAGTCATACATACTGTCACCACCATAGATGGTAACAAACTGATTCTTAACTACAATTTTTTCCACATTCACATAGTGGGGAAATGTTCCACCATTGTATGTGATAGGGATGTTCTCTGACTCAGCTACCCTAGGAAGCATCTCGTTAATTACTGCGATTTTTCGCTCGATTTGAATTGGGAATTTTTTCATTGTATTTAGTTTTTAATTATACAGTTGTTATTGGTGGTTCATTTCTGCTAGTACTGATAAATACTTCAAAATGCGATTTGGGGAAGAAATCATTTAAAGAATCAATACGTTTTTTTGCTTCATCTAAGGTCTTATAATAACCTTGCCATCCGACGTTATCATAATTTCCGTACTCAATAATGTGGTAATAAGTTGCCATTGTAATTTGTTTTTAGTGGTTAAAGTTAGTTACTATCTATCTGCATTACACGGGCTTTAGACCGTCATTGGCTGCATTAATAGTGACACATTGATGTCCTCGGGGACACGTCTATTCATCCTTACGGAATCTACGTCAATGAGGCTACTTATTAACTGTTATCAATTGGTATAGTGGGTGATGACTATGCAGTTATTTCAACTTGGTCATCATTTGATGGGTTGTCAGTGCATTTCTACTAGGTAGTGTTGACAGAGCCGATAATCCGCTATAGGTCCGATGTAGACCATTCTAACAGTAACTTTCACTCCGATATGTCAAAAAACTTTAATGTGACTCAGACTAGCTATCGTCTAATCCGAGTGCAATTTAAGTACAATTCTATTAAAACAATCAACTGACTAAAGTTTTTTTTAAAATGTGGATAACTTTTTCGATTCACAGTATAATATCCACAGTTAGTGAGGGATGAAAATATTTAAGTGAGGGGATAAACGAGGGGAGGCAAAGACAAGAGAGAAGTTCTTTGTCCTATCATTTTGGTAGACTAATAGTTAGTCCACTAGGTAGGTAGACTATGCTTACTCCATCAGATTGGTAGACTAATAAATCTTTAGTCCATCAGTTTAGTAGACTGTTAATCATTAGTCCATCAGATAGGTAGACTAGCAGCTAGGTAGTCTAGTAAATTAGTAGACTAGCAAATAGCAGTCCACCGATGTGGTAGACTATGCAGCAGTATTCCATAGTGGTGGTGGACTAGTAGTCCCCTAGCAAAACGCCAAAAAATCGGAACGAGGCGAGCCGAATCGATACCCCACCCCATTAAAAAAATTTGACTTCCGGTTGAGGGTCCGCTTCGTCAGACCGCTATAGTACCCAAACACTACGACTATTTAAAAATGTTTTATCTTTGAGCTGAAATATTTCACAGGTTATTAAAACAATTATTATGAAACTAAAATTTGGAGACAGCATTTACAAGAAGGATTTGAGTAATAGCATTTACCAACAGAGTGGTGCTAACTTTGGTTTGACTGTAAACAAGGGGATGTTAATTAACAATCGTCCTGATGGTCAGACCGGCATCCAACAGGCAGCAGTTGCAAAGAAGGCTGTTCGCCGTATGGAGAAAATACAGACAATGTCAGAGGCTGTATTTTTAGGCAACATCCGTTCAGAGGTAATGGAAGGACCTGAGATGGACTAAAGATCCATTGTCAGAATAACATCCTTTGATAGACCCAACATTAGCGTGTTGGGTTCTTTTTTTGAATTATCGACATTTTTGTCATTGATTTATGTCGTTTTTATGTCGATTTTATTTTTGTAACTAATTGATTATTAATACTTTATTCTTTTTATGTCGAAAATGTCGATTTTAAAGAGAAATTATAGTGGGAAAAAAAAAGAGAAAGGGAAAAATATATATAGAGATATATGGGGAAAATTTTCGACATTTCCGACATTAATAAAAAAATTGTTCAAAGTAATAATAATAGTTATTATATTTGTGGTATTAAAATCAAAATCAAATCAAATGGTAGAAACATCAGGTGTTGGGTATTCACCCAAAGATTTACAATTTGGAGCGGACGGTAGAAAGAAATTAATCAGTGGTGTCGTTAAGATGTCAAAGGCTGTTAAGAGTACGCTAGGTCCCGGAGGCAACACAGTGTTGATAGAGTCTCCTCATCACACACACGGTATTACAGTAACTAAGGATGGGGTAACGGTAGCGAAGTCAATTGACTTGATTGATCCAAGTGAGAACCTTGCGGTTAGGATGATGAAGGAGGCTGCTGACAGAACAGCTACGGCTGCAGGTGATGGCACGACAACGGCTATTGTTTTGACAGAGGCATTGGTGTTGGGAGGTCTTGAGCATATCGAAGAGGATATGAACAGGACGGAGGTGTTGAGACAGATGGTGGACATCAGCGGCAAGGTGGTGGACAAGTTAAAGAGAAAGGCAAAGAAAGTGACGAGTGGGATGCTATTAGATGTGGCATCAATTAGTGCAAATAATGACAGAGAGATTGGAAGGATTATATCAGAGGTGTATAAGGACGTGGGTAAGACCGGCATTGTTACGGTGGAGAGGAGTCAGACTGCTGAGACATATGCAGAGACCACAAAGGGGCTTAAAATTGACAGAGGGTATTTGAGCTCGCTATTTATCAATGACCAAAAAAAGGACGAGTGTGTATTTGAGGATGTGATGGTGTTGGTAGCTGATATGGAGATAGCGAACATATTACAAATTGAGAACGTGTTGAAACCAATCATTTCAGAAGGGAAGAAGCTGTTGATTATCGCACCTTGCAATGTAAACGTGGTGAACACGCTTGCAGCTAACTCAATGAAGGGAAACTTGAAAGTGGTGGCGGTGCCTCCTCCCAATTTCGGATACAAGCAGCACGAGCTAATGCACGACATTGCGGTTAGTGTAGGAGCGACTTACTATAGTGAGAAGACCGGCGATGACTTGAGCCACATCAATTATGGTGACTTGGGGCACGCAGCAAAGGTGATTGTGGGCAAAGACAAGACGGTGATCATAAGAAGTGCAGCAAAGTCTGATGAGAAGTTGGTTGAGGAGAGGGTGGCTCAGTTATGGGATGCACATAAAGAGACCAATAAAAAAGGTGAGAAAGACTTCTTGCTTGAGAGAATCGCATCACTTACGGGTGGTATAGGGGTAATATTTGTGGGTGGTCAAACTGACCTTGAGCAAAAAGAGCTGTATGACAGGGTTGATGACGCTGTTTGTGCAGTACGCTCAGCACTTGAGGAAGGGATTCTGCCCGGAGCCGGCAAAGCTTTGTTTGAGGAGAGTTTGTTAATTGGTACTGAGAGTCAAAGTAATGAGCAGGCTGCTGCAATTAAAATTGTAAGTCAGGCACTACAAGTCCCTCTTATTCAGATACTTGTGAACGCAGGACTAAAAATTGAGGACGTGTATAAGGGTGAGGTGCCAATGGGTAGTGGGTATAATTTAAAGACAGCCAAGATGGGTGACTTGATACAGATGGGTGTCATTGACCCGTTAAAAGTTACTAGATCAGCATTGCAAAATGCAGTGAGCGTAGCGACTACTATACTTTCAACCAACGCAATTATCACAATGGCTCGTACATATGAGCAAGCATAATAATAAAACTATGACCCCAATTGGAAAATACATTGTTGTTAAAGACGTTCAAGAGAGTATAAAGACTGAGTCGGGCTTGATACTATCAGGTGAGGACACCAATCAACTAAGGTATAAACGTGCAGTGGTGATAGCACCCGGCACTGACGTGACTGTTATTAACGAGAGTGACGAGCTATATTATGACAAAGCACATAGTTTTACTATGCTAATTGATGACGTGCAGTATACAATCATCTCTGAGCGTGACGTGGTGGTGGTGATTTAGTCTTCTTCGGCTGCTTTTTCGTAGGCTTCTTTTCGTTTCTTCTTGTTATAGGCATTCATCTGAGTGATCATATTGCGGTATACCTTATCGGTATACTTAACATTTTTCAAAAACATTGGGTTGTAAGACAGGCTCGTGGGGATTTCTTCCCCATTTAGTTTTCTATAGATGTCAAGTACAACATTCTTTGACTTGTATGACAGTTGGTATATTGCCCTAGTCCTGCCGGTTCCTTTTCTGAAGTGTTCAATCCAACCTTCTTTCCATAGGCGTTTAAATCTATCTACTTCCCAACTAACGAGTTCAGCAAACTTTACAAAGTCAGCTCTACCGAAGTAACCTTCTGAGTAGAGGAACAGAATAATGTCAAGATCGGCTTGGCTAAGTCCGTGCTTTGCTTTCATATAATACCTAATGACACGCCAAAATTTTAGATAATCTATTGGATATGATTTCATTTAATTAAATTTTATTACATTTGTATTGTAAAGTTAATTAATTTTATCAAAAATATACAATTATGCCACAGGACGATTTGAAAAAAAAGAAGCAAGATAGCGAGCCTGATTATCGCAATATGTCAAAGGTGAGAAAAAATGCTACTGCTAAAGATAGTGCTGATTACAAATCAGGATTTGAAAAAGCGTCTAGTGGTAGGGCTGAGAATTTTCCAAATAAAGCTGAGAAGTGGGGACAGAATGAAGCTGCACGTAGAGGACTAACAAAATTAAGTTCACAATCAGCAGCTTATAGTTCACAACCTATTTACAGTCGCCCTGATACTCCATTAGCTGAAACGCCTGAACCTAGAAGAAAATAAAATATTTAAAAAAATAAAACAAAAAAATATGAGAAACAATTTAAGTTATAAATCAGGTTATCACAACGACACTCCAATAAAGCGTCCTGATACTCCATTAGCTGAAACGCCAATTGGTAAAAAAGAAATGACTGCAAAAGAGTATTTAGCTTCAGGTAAACCACAAGGTGGTGATACATATAAACCAATAAAAAAAGAAATGACTGCTAAAGAATACTTAGCTTCAGGTAAACCAACAAAATATGTAAAGGCTGTAGCTCCTGAAGGATATACAAAAGTAATGGTAGGACCGGGTGTTTATGAAATGAAAAAAACTGATAAAGCAAAAGAATATCTCGCTAAAAAATAAATTAAGAGAAAATGGCAGACGATAAAAAAGTTAAAGAGAAAAAAGTTCAAGAAAAAAAAGTTGAAGAGAAAAAAACGGAACAGAAAAAAACTGAACCAAAACCAACACTTCAACAACAGCTTGATGCTATTACTTTTAAAAATGAACAGGCACAAAAGATAATGGCTTTGCAAAAAAATGAGCAAAGGTTAAAAGATAGTTTAGGTCGTAATAGAGATAGATACATTAGCAGTACTGAGGGAACAGGTGGCAGGAATAGGCGTGTTAGTTCAGCAGGACGTGTAGCAGGTTTACAAACTTTAGGGAATTCTTTCGGAAAATAAACATTATAAAACTTAAAAATTAAAAAAAAATGGCAAAGTCAACTCCAAATTTACCGGAATCT
>Ga0222712_10008047_pt1 | contig 10058 bp, 12 predicted proteins | sample C33_657DmetaG_FD_165043 | JGI IMG/M metagenome (GOLD analysis project Ga0222712, IMG submission 165043) | Estuarine water microbial communities from San Francisco Bay, California, United States - C33_657D | ecosystem: Environmental > Aquatic > Marine > Unclassified | place: USA: California...
GATTAAATAGGTCTTTGTTATTTGTTCTTGCTCCATTAAGGAAACAACGCTACTAGCAAGTGTTTGTAATTGATTTTCGGTTAAAATCATGACCATTCTACCTGTTTGTTTGTGAATAATGTCGTTTAATTTCATTGAAGTTTTCATATACTATAAATATCCAACTGCATCAATAAACCCTCCCATTTTGACTATAATTGCAAAATAGAAGGGTTATTTCACGCAAAGGTTAATTCCTGTTAACTTACAACATGTAAACAACTGCTAGTGAAATCGTGGCCAGCACATCTACTATCCAAGAAAAACAGGGAATTGACCTTATTATTAGGATAGTCTTCTGCTCCGACAAATTGTTCCGCATTTCAGCTATTTTTACGCCGTTAATTGAGTTGGATTAAATGATGAAAACTCCTCAATGATTGAAGAAATTTCAAACTCCAAATCAATATCCTTTGCCTTCCTATGGTTTCTAATTGTCTTGACATCCATTCCAGTAATTTTTTTAATTGCAACATTGGTGATCTTACTTCCTTTTGAAATCAAATGTTGCATCGCATCAATTATCTTTTGTTTATTTTGATGTCGTTTATAAAGACCAGTCAACTTTTTAGCCAAGATCATTTTGTCTTTAGACGTTATATACCAACAATTCTTGTTGAAATGGATACGACGCTTCCTATAATTTACATAAACTATACTTGAACCATGAATTTGGTTTACCACATTATTGAAGTGTCGGATCAACTCATGTTTGTCAAATTTGGGTCGCACAAATACATTGTTGACAAACCATATATACGAATAGATTATATCAATATCCAATTCAGGATTAAGGTAGAACAAGTGATGTATCATTTTATATAACGTTGAATGTCGTCTACCCTGTGTAATCATTTTAGGAATATACAAAGCTACATACTGCACCTCCTTAACATCTACTATATTGTTGCCAACATCTACTTGAGTATTAGTATTGATAAGGTTAAGAACGTAATCAATATTTGATATGTTATACTTTTCTTTTGTTATTGTATTGGTACTTGAAAAGTGGGAATTGATGTTATTATTATTATTTAATAATCTACACGTAGTAGGGTCAATTCCCTGTTCTTCAACTACCTCAAAGTCTACTGCTAAAGTTGCATCAGGATTAAAATACACATCAGGATCTGAAGACAGGAACATAGTTCTAGCGATACCATTAGCTTTAACGTCTATGTTTTCTCCGGCAAGTTCATTCATTCGAATTGAATTCCATATTGGATTGAAATTCTCCCTCGTTAATTCATTTTCAATCTGAATGAAAATTGATATACCAGCACCTGATGGTGAAATACATACCATTGAAGCAAAGTCCTTATACTGATTGATAATTCGCTGTTTCTCGTCATAAACATTCTGCACGTCATCAATATCGAAGTACATAAGTTGCGTGAATGATTTGAGGTTCTTATCAAATTCATCGCCGGCCAACCTTCGAGCCGTAGCTTCTACGTGAGGAGTGATAATTGGCAACTTTAGTTTCAATTCACGATAATGGTTATCGTTATTTAACTTTAGGTGTCTTATAGTCTCGATTAGACCAACGTTTGGTGAGGTTTTGATAAATTCATAAACCTGCTGATAATTTAGATACCCATTTGGAATGTTTTTCCTGATACCATCGTAAAATGTGATTTTCATTGTAAAATGAAACCCCCGATTTCTGCGAGGCGACGCATAATATCAGAGGTCATTAAAATTTCTTATGTGTCCATTAAAAGACCTCGCCTGGCCTTGACACATTATTAAGTATAAATATTATTTTTTACAAAATCAAGCCCTGTAAATAAAAATGTACAGAATTTTTTTTCTGCATTTGACCGATTGTTCCAAACTACCCATTTTTTGGCAAAAAATTTTTGTTGCAGCATTCTCCCCGTTAAAATACTGATAATAAACCTCTTATGGTGCCAGGGATACCCCTAAGCAGGCAAGACGGGGAGTATCGATAATACACCCGTATGAATAATACTTCGTGCCGATTTTTCATAAAGTTTAAAAAATATTTTGTGGATTAGATAATTGTGTATATATTTGTGCCACAATATAGAAATACACAATAATGGAAATTAACTTTTTTAACAAGAACTGGACATATGGCTTCGACCTTGAGCAATGGTTGAAGGTGCATAAACCGAAAAGGAGTTATGATGTAGACTTTTGGGAAGACATCGTAACGGAACACGAAGAAGTTGTCGATGAATTTAGAAATTTACTTAATTCAAAAGAACAAATTACAGATGCCCAAGGAAATGTCCTAACACCTTTGAATTTATATAACCTCATAAATCAATACCAAGTTCGTATAGACAAATTAGCGTTAATATTCCATTTAAGATTGCACAAGACCTTAAATGAAAACAAAAAAACCGGAGTAAAGTATATCGTAATGAGAGTTTTTTGGATTGATGACAAAGGTAAAAATGTTAGATGGTTCTCACGAAACCTTGGCGCAGAGAGTAAGGTATTAGTCAATAATAAAATCCCAATTAATCAATTAGAAGCAATGGAAAAGGAGATGATAATGCTAATGTGGGATCAATATCAAATTGAATATTTAGGTGCAGAAGAAACAGGGGTTGATGAAGACGGCAATAACGTAATAATGGAATATTAGAGACCAATAATTTAATAAAACTAAAATGGATTTAACACTCCATTTTTTTTGAACTAAAAAGTTGGGTTATTTTATTTTATCCAATATTAAAATACATAATTTTTTACATAAATAAAACATCAGCGATGAAAAAAACAATTAGAGTTCCATTGGGTGATTTACAAATTCACCCACTTGTACTGCAGATGAAGCAATACAAACCAAACAATTTTATGACATTCTCATTGAAGAACTTCGGCCAAAAGACAGCCGTGGTTGTAGTCATGAGAAAAGACCGACACTACATTATTGATGGTGGACATCGATATTATTCTGCTATCGACGCAGGTAATATAGAAACACTTGAGTGTATTATACTTGACATTCCAAATTCCGAAATTATTGATACCCGTATTACCTACAATCAAAAAACAAAGGTTCATCTCACGGAAAAATGTGCAAACATTGAACATATGCTAGGCTTAATGGGAAATGACCAAGGCAAAAGAAATGACCTACTTGGAATGCAGAATATTAATGGCGATGATGAGTATGGAACTGCAGGTAAAAACAAATTTGAAATTGCTTGTATGCAATCGGATTTAGATTTTTCAGGAAGAACCTTACGAAAGTTGATGTCGGTATATGAGTACGAAAAAACGGATGACAGCCTTGGTTTAATTGAAGGTATAGACAATGGCACTTACAAGATTGATGGCGCCTACAACTTAATGTTAAGTAGCAAAAATAAAGACGATAAGAAAAACACTAAACAGAAAATCAAAATTGATGCTCTAAACACAGATGTTTGGTTTAAGATTTTCGAACAAAGTAGTGTGGATCTATCCAACTTAAAAAAGTATCGTCCACAGTTTGCAATGTTCTCCCCAACATATTGGACTATGAAGGAATATCGAAATCAAGGTGAGATGAGGTTTGGTCAGGAACCAACCCTTAAAGAATATCTTGAAAACTGCAGAAAATTCATTGAAGCTCTGATTGAAATTATGGATGAAAATGGGATTATAGTAGTTGTTATTGGTGAGACATATGCTGGTGGTTATAAAAGTATTACAACACAATACGAAATGATGTTATTAGATGCTGGTGTTGAAATTTTAGGTGTCAGTGAGTGGGTTAAATCAAACCCTACTCCAATTTTAGTTGAGGATTTTTTCAGACCTGCGAATGAGAAAATATTTGTTTGCAAAATGAAGGGAGCAAAAGTGAATTTCAACCCTAAAATGAAGAAGACCAAGGAAGGTAAAAAAATGGTTAAGAATAGTCATAAAGCTAATGATGGATCAAAAAGATATTTTATTCAAGATGAAGAAACTATCATTACGAACATCATTACAACACCTGTATTTAATAGTTCCGAATATAAAAAATACGACCCGAATTTCACCCATGATGCTCCTTGTCCAATGGCAGTTTATGATGCCTTTGTCGAAACTTACACATTGCCAGGAATGACCTGTATCGACATCCATTGTGGTGCGGGTCAAGGTCTTGAAGTATTCGCCCAACACGGATGTAATGTGATTGGTGTCGACATTGACCCTGTATCAGTTGAATTCTGTAATAAAAGAATGAACATGGTATTAGGAGAAAGAACTAAATCTGAATTACTACAAGCAGCATAAACTACCAATATGAAAAAAATTAGAATTTCTTATCGTCAGGAAATCGTGACCGAGAAAATAATTCGAGTTCCTAATAGTTTTAAATTCCGTGAAGAGAATGACAAATGTTTTGAATACGATACATTCGATGAAGAGTATTTAAAATTCGATCAAATTCGGGAGTATTTTCATATACCGCGTGCCCCTTTTAAATTAAAATCAAATCAAAGTTTAGGTGATTTTATCGTTCATTCTGTGGAAGAATTAGATTAATAGATTACACTTTTTAAAAAATAGTAAAGACTGAATAACTAAAAAATATGAACCCCTCCCAATTAAAAACCCAGTTAAGTATAGATGGATATAGTTTGTCAGACCAGCAGAACCTTGAAATATGGGTGCTGTTGGACAAACTAGCCCGTATTGAATATGACCTTTATTTGGAGGAGAAAAAGTCCGTCTGCGAGGGCAACACGGAAACAAATGTCGACATTAGCTAAGTATACAAACAAGTTGCATAAGTATGAAAAACGTTATAGTTTATAGCAGGGTTTCGACCGATGAACAAGCACTTGGTCATTCTATTGATTTTCAAGAGGAAACCATCTTGCGTCATTGTAAAATGAAAAACTACAATGTAATTACGTGTTTTAGAGAAGATTACTCAGCTAAAGATTTTGAACATCGTCCTGAATGGAAAAAGATATTATCCTTTATCAAGAGCTGTCAAAAGACGTCTTTACCTATACATTCAATCGTAATTTTAAGACCCGACCGCTATTCGAGAAATCTAATTTTGTCATTTTCCGAAACCGCAAAACTCGCCGGCTTAGGTTGTGAGGTTGAATTTATCGAAGGACAAGTAGATGAAACAAGTCCTGATGCACTATTACTTCAAGCCATTGGATATGCACTCCCGCAGGTTGAGAATTCAAAAATTAGCCGCAGATCTTGTGAAGGTTCTCACAAGGCACGCAAGTCTGGTTGTTTTACTGGGATTGCACCAAAGGGCTATAAAAACCATAGAAATGAGGATGATAAATCAACACTTGAATTCAACTCTGATGCACCATTGATACGAGAGGCATTTGAGAAGATGGCTAGTGGAACTTATAGTGCTGACGAAATTAGGCGATGGTTAAACTCAAGAGGAATGAAAATGTCAAAAAATACGTTCCTTGATGTAGTTCGTAATATTACTTACACAGGAAAAATTAGAGTAAAAGAGTTTAGAGGAGACCCCGAAGAAATCGTTCATGGTCTTCATCCGCAACTTATATCTGATGAGTTATTTGCAACGGCCAACGATGTACTAAAGGGTCGTAAACGTAATATGAAATTTAAGGATGACAAGGCCGACTTATACCCATTAAGAGGTCATTTAGTTTGTCCTTTACACGGAAGAACGTTATCGGCTTATGTTGCAAAAGGTGGTAGTGGTCTATTTTACCATTACTACGTTTGTACCAAGAACAGATGTCCACGATACCCGATTGACCACGCACATAGTGAGATTGAAAGATTACTTGGTGAGGTTCAATTCTCGGCTAGAGTATTAAAGTCATACAACTCAATTTTAGAACGAATTTTCGAGGCAGAGGACGCAAATAGAACAAAGTCAATAAAGAATATGAAAGATGAAATTCAACGTCTTAAACAAAGAAGAAACAACATTCAAGACGAGTATATGGATGGTAAAATTACGTCACTTGATTACCAAGAATTGAAGATGGGTCTTGACCTCAAGGTGTTTGAAAAAGAACGTACCCTGAAGGATATGAATGAAGAACACTCCCCGTACAAAGAGTATTTGAATAAACACGTACCTGCATTAGAAGATTTAACCTCGTTATATCAGAAGGTAGATGGAAAGACCAAGAAACAGATATTAAGTTGCATCTTTTCAGAAAAAGTCCATTTTGAAAATGGAAAAGCTGCAACTCCAAAGTACACACCCCCGATTGAGGTTTTAATCAACGCCAGAGTGGTTTTAGAAGGTTCTAAAAACAACAAAGAGGTCTATAAAGACCTCTTGTGCACTCTGGCTCCCCTTTTCTACGAAAGATGCAACTATAATTCGATGATTGAATTCATAACTATCAGGAAATTAAAGGGTTGAACTTCGTGCAAAATTGCAGGAAGTGCCTTAATTAAAAATTAATTTGGAATTAGCATCAAGAGCCTTGCTTAATAAAATCAAGAGTGAATCGAGTTCCTTTTTCAATATTTTGATTAGATTTTTTTCCAATTATTTGATGAAGATGTTTTGGGTGAAGTCCAAACCCGGGTCTTATTGAGCGTACATTATTTTCAGAAAATAATTCACCTTCAGTTACAGTTTCAATAACATATAATGACCGAGAGAAGTCTCGGCCCTTTAATTGTTTATCCGTTAAATGATAATCTATTTTCCCTATTGCTTTTTCAGTTTCTCTTATGGCTTTTACCATATCCGTAAATTCAGGTTCATTCATTGAAAAAGATGAATCAGGACCACCAATAGAACGGTCTAAAATAAAATGTTTTTCTATAATTTTTGCTCCAAGGGCAGTTGCAGCAATTGGTACAGTAGCTCCAAGAGTGTGGTCAGAAAGACCAGTAATGACTCCAAATCTATTGCTCATGTCTTTAATCATAGATAAATTTGCTTCTTCTATTGGAGCAGGATAACTCGAAGTGCATTTTAAAAGAGCAATTTGATAATTATTCATTCTTTTACAAGCATCTAAGGCAAGTTCAATATCGTGAATAGTTGCTATGCCTGTGGAGATAATTACGGGTTTTCCTTTTGAAGCAATATATTCAATTAATGGAATGTCGGTAATTTCAAAGGAAGCTATTTTATATGCAGGAACAGAAAGATTTTCCAAAAAGTCCACAGCACTTTTATCGAATGGCGATGAAAAACATATCAAGTCTTCTTGTTTTGCGACTTCAAATAATTGCTTATGCCACTCCCAAGGTGTGTGCGCTTCTTGATATAATGAATAATAATTTTTCCCTGACCAAATTGTTCCTTTAATTATAAAATCTTCTTTATTAGAGTTAATTGTCAGGGTATCTGCTGTGTAGGTTTGTAATTTTATGCAATCAGCCCCAGCTCTTTTGGCAGCTTTAATGGTTTCAATTGCTACATCTATTTTTTGATTATGGTTGGCTGATAATTCAGCAATGATAAACACCTTGCCAGACTGGTTTATTTCAAAATTGTCGATTTTCATGCCAATTATTTTTTTAAGTCTCTACTGTAATTGTCAAATACTGACAATTTAGTATTCCACCCATCTTTTTCCATTATGTGTAATAAATGTTCTTTATCTTTAACTCTATGTGCTGTCCCAGTGCCAAATTGGGGTGTTCTATTACATTTTTGATTCTTAATTAAGTCCCAGTGTTCAAAGAATAGATTTTGAATTTCTACTTGTAACTTTTGATAGCTTGAAGCTAAAGTTTCCTTGTCATATAAATCAAAAGAGACTTCTTTCTGTACAATAATATCACCAGTATCAACCCCTTCGTCAAGATAATGAATTGAAACACCTTTAGGTGTCCCTTCAATTAAACTCCAAAAATTTGGGTCCGCACCGCGGTTGTAAGGTAAAAATGAAATATGCATATTGATAGCACTACTAGGAAATAAATCCAAGATCTCCTTTCTTAAAATAAACCTATACCCGTAACTGATTAAAAAATTGAAATCGTTTTCAATAATATAATCAACTGTAATTTTTTCCACAGTAGAGAAAATATTTTCACCATTTTTTTGCAACCATACAAAAATGGGTGAATCAGATGGTCCAAGAAATAAAATTTTATTTTTCATTTTATTTTAAAAATTAATGTTGATTTTAGGATATATCATACCATTATAGAAGGGGTGCAGCGTTGATAGTCTCTCGTAAATTTTAATTTCGTCTCCTTCAATAATATTTTGAAAAGTTAGGTTAAACGCTTCAAGAGATTTTTTTTCTGATATTTGTTTTTCAAGACTGTCAAAACTAGAAGAACCTATTACTTTTATTACATATTCAGCCCCATAAATAAATTTGAAAATCGTTGATGTTCTGTCTACATGGTAATCACTTGTTGTAACTAATATGTTTTTCCATTCCTTATTTTTAAGAATGTTAATTTTTGTAAAAAACGCATCACCAACTGTATCTCTTGAGTTTATTTCAGTGATGATTTTGTCTGACGGAACCCCCAATTTAACTGCATAATTTTTCATTACATCACCAATGAATAATTTTGAATCTTTTCTATAATCCCATCCACAAGTTATTAATGTTGTTGATGGGTTGTTAAAATACGATTCACAGGCAAGTTTAATTCTTGAAACTGATTCTATGTTCAAACCTCCTTCTTTGTCCATTTCGTTCGCAAGAACTATAATACAATCAAATTTTATTTTCTTCATTTAAGGTTTGTTATATTTCTGTAATAAAAATAGCAAATTTAACCGAACAATTTGACAATTAAAGTCTAATTAAAGGGCAAATTGCAGAATCCGATTTTACCCCTCCGAATGTTTAACTAAACGTCTTATAGTTTCAGGTGAATACAAGCAACCAGCTCTTGTTTTATAACCATTTTGGTTAAGTTCATTTGCGATTAAAGTGTAATTGATAAATCCATTCTTCATTTGAAAATGCTCAATAAACATTCTGGCCATTTTCCAATTTTCATTCTCAATACGTTTTCTAACAATGGTTTCAACACCTTTTATTCTAGCACTATTTGTAAGATTTTGTGGAGAACCTAACTTGACGCCCCTAACTTTAAGTGCTGCTAATCCATTTTTAGTCCTACTTGAAATCAATTCTCGTTCCCATTGAGCAACACTCCCAAAAATACCAAGGGTTAACGTGTTTAGCTCTGGTAAATCAATACAACGTAATTTAACCCCCTTGTTTCTTAAAGTGAAAAGGAACTCAACTTCCCTTGACAGCCGGTCTAATTTTGTAAACAATAAAGTATAACCATGTTTTATACACATATTGGTAGCATATTCCAACTTAGTTCTATAGTTGTTCTTGCCGCTTTCCTGTTCAACTACAACCTCAATTAAATTGTCAGCAGTTGATTGAATAAATTGATTGATTTTTGATTGTTGTTCTTCTAATCCAAGTACTTGGCGACCTGTACTCGTGCGAACATAAGCGATGTAATTTTCCATGTTTTTTAGTTTTGGCTAATATAACAGCCAGAACTTAACATGCCATAAACGTGGGTTTAAGATTTGATATTTTAGCGTTTTGCTAGAGAATTTACTGGCAAAATCACTAATTCATTAGCTTCCTGAAAATTCGGCAAGAAGTTACCCTAACTCATCTTCGTAATCATCAGGGTCATATTCAGAAGTATCATTAACCATGTATTCAATATTGATATTGTACATGATTTGATATTGAATTAGACCGGCAATGAAACAGCAGACATCTTCTTTAGTTCCTCCAAATCCTACTTTTGGTGTATCAACACCACTTTTTTTCATCATTGAATTGATTACACCTAAAACAAACCCATAACTTTCACTATTAACTAAATTTGATTGGGTTTGTGAACCGCGCGTAAATGTAAACACCGATATATCTTTATTTGAATTGTTTTCCATTGGATTTCTTGTTGATTAAATAGGTCTTTGTTATTTGTTCTTGCTCCATTAAGGAAACAACGCTACTAGCAAGTGTTTGTAATTGATTTTCGGTTAAAATCATGACCATTCTACCTGTTTGTTTGTGAATAATGTCGTTAAATTTCTTTGAAGTTTTCATATACTATAAATATCCAACTGC
>Ga0222712_10008049_pt1 | contig 10056 bp, 19 predicted proteins | sample C33_657DmetaG_FD_165043 | JGI IMG/M metagenome (GOLD analysis project Ga0222712, IMG submission 165043) | Estuarine water microbial communities from San Francisco Bay, California, United States - C33_657D | ecosystem: Environmental > Aquatic > Marine > Unclassified | place: USA: California...
AAAAATAATCCTAGTAAATTTAAAAAGCCACCTAAGATACCTAATTATAATAAAGGTATGAATATTGTAACTTTTGAGAAACAGGCTCTATTAACTAAGAAGTTACCTGCTAACCATATTAGGTTAGTTAGAACTGATATTGTTTTAGATTTATCTAATTATAAAGGTGATGTTAGGGAAGTAAAGATTATCCCTAAGAAGAATCATTTCATAATAAAAGCTACATTTAAACAAGCAATCAACCAAGAGGATTTAAGTCATGATGTAATAGGAAGTATAGATATTGGAGTTAATAATTTAGTAGCTATAACAACTAATCAAGTCCATATAGGACACATTTTGATAAACGGTAGACCACTAAAGAGTATTAACCAATATTATAACAAAACAAAGGCTAGTTTACAATCTAAATTACCTAAGAAACAAAAGTCTTCTAATCGTATTAGATTATTAACAGATAAACGCAATAATAAGATACAGGATTACATCCATAAAGCATCTAGGTATATCGTTAATTGGTTAATAAACAATAAAATAGGTACTCTAGTCATAGGCAAAAATAAAGAATGGAAGCAACAAATTAATATAGGTTCAAGTAATAATCAATCATTTGTAATGATACCCCATGCTAGATTTATTGATTTAATAAAGTATAAATTTGAAGCTGTGGGTGGTATTGTGAAATTGGTTAATGAAGCATATACCTCAAAGTGTAGTGCTTTAGACTTAGAACCAATATGTAAACAAATAGAGTATAAAGGCAAACGTATTAAAAGAGGCTTGTTTATATCTAATAAAGGTATTTTGGTAAATGCTGATATTAATGGCAGTCTTAATATTCTAAGAAAAGTAGTCAAGAATGATATATCAAACTTGATAGAAAGCCGGCAGTGGGCTAAACAATCACCTATACGGATTTGTGTATAGGTGAATTGTAAAACATCAGAATATTATAGATTAAGATGAACTGTGTAAATGCAATTAGTAGTTGTTTTTAGTTTTAATTGTGGTATAATAGTTCAATACACCGACAGGAGATTACAATGAGTACAATTGCATTGATTTTCGTGTTCTACAGTTTAATATTGCTTATTTTTGGTGTACCTTCTATAGTTGATTATGGATTGAATAAGTTAAAAAATCCAGTTACATATTTCTTTTTAGCAGTTGTTTTGTCATTCTCATTGGCTAATTTAATTTATTTTTCTTTTAGTTTGATTTGAGTTTTAATATATCCCCTTTTGAATAATCCTCAAAGGGGATTATTAATTCATATCCATTGTATTCTATATTATAAATTGAGTATTTTTCAGATTTAATGATTGAAATTATTCTTTGGCTAGTGTAAAATACTTTCATATTAAGCCCTCAATTTACATTATTTAGAAATTAACATGGGAAAGTTTACATTAACAGATGAACTAATAAACAATGGTTGGTTATTATGGAGTTACACTCCAGAAACACCTTATCCATTGTCATTGAGAAATGAAGTAGAAGTGATGTTGGCTAATGGAGAAGTATATACAGGGACAGTTGAATGGTTCGAGTCATATTTCATGTGTAAAGAAGATGATTGGTTAAGAGATATTGTAGCATATAAAAAGGTATAATTAAAAAAGTATTAAGGATATTCATTCAATTGCTAATAGGTAGTATATTATGGTTCTTATAATTATCTTACTTTGTCAACTGGTGAATTATGTGACAAAATCATTGAAAGTGAGGTGTTTGAATATCAAACTATCTTAGATTGGGTATATAATGAAAAATAAAATACAATGTTTTGTGTTAAATTAATATAATTAAAGGTGTATGAAATGAGTAAATTGATAAGTATAACTGATGATGTATTGGATTCAAGTGGTATAGTTTTAGTAGATTTTTATGCTACTTGGTGTTCACCTTGTAAAGCATTGTTGCCTATATTAGAAGAAGTATCTAATTTAGTTGATGTAAAAATAGCTAAAGTTAATATTGAAGAAAATGATAAATTAACCAAAGAATATAAAATAACTTCATTGCCTACTTTGAAGTTGATTAAAGATAATCAAGTAATAGCAACTAAAATTGGGATGGTGAGTAAATCTCAATTACTATCTTTTATAGAAGAACATCATGGCAAGTAAATTAACACATCTATCTTTTTATGAGGATATTAACATATCTACAATGGAATTAAACCATCCATATTTCATGTTGGACGATGACCCTAATGAGTATTTTAACATACTCATCAATGAAGCTATGTTAAATGGGTATTCATTAACTGAGTTGAATTATAAAAATGATATAATTACAGGTAAATTAAATGAATACATTAGAATATAATAAATTACATTCGAAACTTAATGTTATTTCAACCTCAGAGGGTATTAGTGGAACTGTAGTATCTATAGTCAATAAAATACTATTTGGGATTAAAGATATTGCAATCAGTAAAACAACTAATATCAAAATTAAATTATGTGGAGATTTAACTTGAAAAAATTAATAGCAATTAAATGTGAAGATTTTCCTGACTCATGGTACATTGAAAATGAAGAATATTTCTTACGACATGGTAGAATCAATGACTGTCATTTGAATTATCATATTGAAGGTATGGAAGAAATAGCTGACCACTTATATCAAACTATTGATGGTACAGATGGGGTGTTAGATTTGCAACAAGCTGACATTGAAATATTAGATAATCCAGTATGGTGGTATTCTAATTCATTTAGGGAAGCTAAAATTAAAAAGATTGCCAATGTAGAATTTATTGCCAATGTCCAATATATTGCTAATCATTTAGGATGGGCAGTTGACTTACATGAGATTCAAAGTTTCTTAAATGAAATATGTGAAATAGTAAATTTACCAATGGTTGAATTAGAGCCGTTTCCAGATGAGGATGAATAAATGAATATAGATGAAACACTACAAAATCAAATTAAAAGTTCATTAGTTGAGATGTATGTGGAGGGTGCAATTAAAACATTAGATAGTTTGATTGGATTTTTCAAAGAAACTACTGTTGAATTAACTAATGTTGAAACAATAGCTCTATTAGAATTGACTAAAGAAAAGGTATTAGAAAATGGCAATTAAACCTATTTTAACTTATCCTAATTCAATTTTATTCAATATATCAGATGATATGATGGAGTTAGATGATTCAATTGTGGATTTAATTGATACTTATCAATCTATTAAATGTTTAGGTTTAGCTATGCCTCAAATAGGATATAATAAAAGAGCTTTTATTATAAATGCCAAGTCATTGGAAATTGGAGATGATTATATATTGATGATAAATCCTGTTATTACTTATAAATCAACTGATTTATATAATCATATTGAGGGTTGTTTATCATTACCTGATGTTGGATTTAATTATTCTCGGTCTAAACATATTACTGTTGAGTATCTTGATATAAATTTCAATAAGCATACTCTTAATGCAAGTGATTTGGCTTCAATTTGTATACAACATGAACTTGACCATTTAGATGGTAAATTAGTAATTAACTTAGTTTCTCCTATGCAACGTATGAAAGCATCTAATATATTAAGTAAAAGGAAATAGTTGACTTACTACAATGCAAGGGAGGATATCAAAATGAATAACTCAACTCAACTCAACTCAACTAAGGTATAAAATTATGAAATGTGGAATCACTAACCCTAATATCACTGAATTGTCTGATAATGAAATTTTTGTGTTTGGTAGTAATATGGGAGGACGACATGGAGCAGGAGCTGCTCGTGCTGCAATGTCTTGGGGAGCAGTTTATGGACAGGCTGTCGGATTACAGGGTAAAACTTATGCTATTCCAACTTTAGATGCAATGATTCGACACCAATTGAGCATTCCTCAAATAAAAAATCAAGTGGATAGTTTTGTTCAATTTGCAAAAAATAATCCTCATTTACATTTCTTAGTCACTGAAATTGGATGTGGTCTTGCTGGATTTACTCATAATGAAATAGCACCTCTTTTTGTTGAATGTATAAGTATGCCTAATGTTAGTTTGCCTCTTAGTTTTGTAAAACTATTAGGGCATTAATCAATGAATTTAATAGTAATGTGGTTTTAACCAATTGGTAATTTGATTCAATTGTATGAGGTAAGTGTGAGACCATTAGGTAGAAAGTTTTATCAAGATAAAACAGGTGGTAAACGCCATTTAAAAGTCAATGGTAAATATATTGCATGGTGGACTGTTATATGTACTCTAAATAAAACTAGAGAAAAGCAAGATAGTAAAAAAGAAATTAAAAATGAGTTGACTTAGTTTTTGATTATGGTATTATATCCATATCAACCACAGAGGATACTGATATGTTAGTTCCAGATTTTTCCACTAAACTAGTAATTTGCATGGTAAATGAATTAAACAAAATAACTAATAGTTATTTGATTAGTGATGAATTGGCTACATTAGTAATCAATTACAATGGAGATGCCGAAAGTTTACTTGGCAAAATTAATCAGTTTGTCAATGTTTTGCCTCTATCTGAAAAGTTAGATACTATGATTAAAGTAGTTGATACTTACCTTAACCATAGAGAAATCCACCGCCAAATAAAAACTACTAGACCTACTGCAGGTTGGTATTTTTAGTTCAAAACATTGAAATTTGCTCTTGTTTAACAACAGGGGCTTTTTCTTTTTTAACCTTAGTTAATAATCTTTTTACCATGCCATTGTCGCAAAATTCAACTTTGTTGGTTTTTTGTAATTTTTTAGCCATTGTAATTTGTTCATAACTCATATTCTTAACATGTAACCCATCATCTCCTAAATCTCGATAGAGGTCAATGTCTTTGTATTCATATGGCTTTTCTTCAAAGGTGGTTTGCATTTCTTTGAATGATTCTAATAATGATGTTTTTAGCATTGCTTTTCTTTGTAAATAATAGTATTTACAGGAATAATAATATGCTAACTTTTAAAGAATTTGTTAAAAAATATCCACCTTCTCCTAAATTTGAGAAAATACAAGCAGAGGTTAGAACTAATTTATATCCTGATTTTGATGATTTAACTAAGAAAGAATATGATACAGTGTTCAATTATACAAAAGATAGTTCTAAATTAAATGGTTCTTTATGGTCAATAAAAAATGGGAAATCTATTTCTAAACAAATGCTTAATTGTATTAAAACTTTAAATTCTACATTGACAGAATTGCCAACTCAGCATGATAAATTAGTGGTTTATTCAGGTGTACGTAGACCATCTAACCCTAAGCAATGGGTTGAACAAGGCGGCATAGTCAATATACCTTCGTATTTGAGTACATCCTTTTTTGTTTGAAAATAATTGATAAAGAACCTCAAACATTCAATATCACCTTTGACAGTGGTAAAGTTAAGCTAAGAACATGGAATGCTGTCATATTAGATGAAAAAGAAATACCCAATGGCGATGAAAAAGAAAGTTATTTCAGATTGAAAAAAGAGTTGACTTGATAATCAACTATGATATACTGTCAATATCAACCAAGTGAGGATATAGTAATGGCAGATTTCCCTAGATATTTTTTTATTACAGATTCTATGTTTTCAATTCACCATGATGACAAAACTGATTCACGGTTTGTGATGGATGAAAACAGTGAATTTTTAATTAAAATTGACAGTAATTTATTATTCACCGATGCTAAAGGTAATTGTTTAGATAGCCTACATTGCCGTAGTATTGATGGGGAAAAACAATATGTATCTTCTAACGGATTTATGACAGGTGTAATTGACAATAACTATGATTGGTATAAGTTGTTGATGGCTGAAATTGAATTGAGTATTCATTTAATTCAAAATAATATTACTGTTCAAGGAAATCAAAAATGAAAATATCTGACATTATCAATAATTTAAACAAAACTAAGACTAATGAGTATTCAATTTGTTTAAAACGATTATCTGATACTTTTGGTATGTACATTGATATAAATTATCCTGACAAGGATATCATCAAGGGTTATTTCATTGTTAATTGGTATTGCACTGACCAATCAGTAGGCCAAGTTGCATTGTTTTATAAAGATGTGTTTTTTGGTATTATGAGTAAAAGTGCAAGGAAAAATGAACCTCATTTTTATTTTGTCAAAGATTTAGATTTGACACCTATCAAAGAATACTTAAAAAGTCTTGAAATTCAACCAGATGAAGTAGAATTAGATTATTTTGAGTTAGATGAAGAATTTGGCCATTGTACAGTTAGTTATTCATCTCAGTTAATGCATACTAATTTGATTCATAATGGTAAATTATATGAAGTTGATTATAAATTGACTAGGGAGAAAGAATTATTAAATCCATTTCGCATTTTGAAAGATGTTTATTTGATAAATGAAAATGGTGAAAGTGTGTCAGTACCTTTAGAAGAATGTACATTGCCATTTAATACAAATAACAGTTGACTAGATAAGAAAAAGGGGCATTATGCCCCTTTTTCCATTTCTTCGAATAATTCTTTAGCTGACATAACCAATAAGTCACCTGTTTCTTTGTTTCTTAGTTTAACCTTTACTTCTCCACTTATACAGGCATATTCCATATTAAATTTATCCTCATCAAATTGTAGAGCAGCTAATGTTTTCATTTTCCATGCTTCATCTCTACCTGGAATAACCCAATAAGGAGCTTTAATAGGAACAAATCCATTATATGTTATTTCTCCTAATTCATTAGTATATCCCACAGTTGCACCTTGCCATATATCGTAAAAATGATTCCTACTATTAGGAGTAGATGTTAATATCAATTTTGATGTAGTACCTGATGATATAGTAGGGTAGGTCGATGCGTAAAAATCTCCCCAATTATCTACAAAAGCACAGTTATGGCTGGTTATATTATTAGTTAGATAGTGATTTCCTCCCTCTACATTTAATAAATCATATACTTTTATGTTGTCATGTATTATTTCAATATTAGTAATAATTTTCCCATTTATTATATCTCCTATCACTAATAATTTTGACTCTTTAAATTTACCTTCTATTTCTATTAGGTGATTTTCTGTACATATTAAATCACTATCTTCTAATGTTATTTTTAAATTATTTGAACTATTTGATTGTTTAATTCCACTAAATGATTGGAATCCATTTTTAGTTAATACTTCATATTTGTCAGTTTTAATTATATTACTTTGGTCAATAGTAGTAAACCTGTCATATAAATCACCTATTTTAATATTTTCTATAATGTTTGTTTTTTTGTTTTTTATTGTAATGTAAGTATCTTTGCCTACACATTCATCAATATAAACCATGTTGCAGTTATGTGATACAATCCCATTTGTATAATAAGAATGAGTTTCTTCTACATCTGTTAAATCATAAACTATTTCATTTTCAACCTCAGTTATTGATTTAATAATTTTACCTGAAATATTGTCTCCTACATCTAATAAACAGGCTTCTACAAATATATCACCTACTAATATCCTATGGTCAAATGTACATTTTAGATATTCAGTTGTCTCAAATTCAATTTTTAATAGGTTTTTAGATATTCCATTATCCAAAACACCTTTAAACTTTTTATATCCCTTGTGTGTTAATACTTCTAAATTAATATATTCAACTGATTTTAATAGATTAATTAAATCATTGATACTAAACTTATAATTAACATTGTCTATTTTCACATCTACTATAGAATCTCCTGTTACACATGATTTACCCCTGATAGAAGAAGATGAAGTGGCAGCAGCAATGATTTTAGATTTATTTTCAAATACTATAGATTTTTTATTCCATTCTACTACACCTCTTTGCATCCAGTTAGGTAAATATTCAAATGCCATTTTAATGCGGTCTAATACTTCAATTGAAGAAGCCTCTTTATTGGCTAGGATAGCTATTCTTTTAGAATCGTTGAATATAGCATAGTGTAATAATATAACAGAGGCAACTGTAGTGTTATGTGATAGTATGCCATTTGAAAAATAAGTGTGATTGCTTGATTTTATGGATAAATCATACATTGATTCAGAGTATCCTAAATGTTCAACTGAAATTACTTTAGATGCTCCTACATTAGTTATAATGTATTGTCCATAAGAGTCTTTAGCATATACTTGTTGACCTTTTTGATTTATTATAATGTGGTCATCAGCACATTCTAAAAAGTATCCATTTTCTAAAGTTACCTTGTACACTTCATATTCAATTGTCTTATTAGAATGTGTAATGGGAAAGTATCCATTTTCTGTTAGTATTTCCCATCCACTTACTTGAATAGATTCTACAAATTTTCTTTTTATGTTTTTACTCAAATCCATTATAATCTCCTTACCTCATATATAGTGATTAAATCAATGTAGATGCCTCAAATAGCCTCACTGTGAGCTTCTAATCAAAAAGATATACTAAGGTATTACTGTTGATTAGAAGCTCTTATAAATGAGATATGGTGACATAAAATACAGTTGACTGGGATTTAATCATATGTTACTATGTTGAAAATTTAAGAGGATACTGATATGAAAGGTTATAAAGCATTTGAATCCAATCTCACTTGTTTAGGTTATCAATTCACCATTGATGAACCTCATATATTTGATGGTACTCCTATCTTATGTGAGCAAGGGTTTCACTTTTGCACTGATTTACAAGATGTAGTAAAATACTACCATTTCCCTAACATGAGAGTGTTTGAAATTGAAGCTACTGATATAATCACTGAGGCTAAAGATAATTGCTCAAAGAGAGCCTGTTCTGAAATTAGATTAGTTAAAGAGATTTCATTGGATGAAGTAATGTTAAGTATTACTAAACCTGAACCTGCTTATTACTGGGCAAAGGGCATAGGTAATAAAGACATTATGATTAAGCATATCAGTGATTCTAAGTATGCTTATTATTGGGCAAGTAACATTGGCAACCAAGACATTATGATTAACAAAATCAAAGAGTCAGAGTGGGCTTTTTGGTGGACAAGGAATATTGGCAATGAAGACATTATGAAGTCAAGGATAACTGAATCAGAGTGGGCTTTTTGGTGGGCAAATAATATTGGCAATAAAGACATTATGAAGTCAAGGATAACTGAGCCTAAATGGATTGAGAAATGGAATAATTTATGGGCAAATGATAAAATAAATTAAAATAAGGGTTGCATAAGCAACCCTTTTCATTTATAATAACCACATCAACTACAGAGGATGCCAATATGAAAGGTTACAAAGCATTTAATAATAATCTAACTTGTAGAGATTATCAATTCACCATTGATGAACCCCATACATTTGGTGGAAAGCCTATCTTATGTGAGCAAGGGTTTCATTTTTGTACTGATTTACAAGACGTGGTCAAATATTATTGTTCACCTGATATGAGAGTATTTGAAATTGAAGCAAGTGGTATTATCACTAATGCTAAGGAAGATTGCTCTAAACGTGCTTGTTCTGAAATTACATTAGTCAAGGAAATTAGTTTAGATGAAGTGATGTTAAGTATTACTAAATCTGAACCAGCTTATTGGTGGGCTTATTATATTGGTAATAGAGACATTATGATTAGCAAAATTAAAGAGTCAGAGTGGGCTTATATGTGGGCAAGGGATATTGGTAATCAAGACATTATGAAGTCAAGGGTAACAGAGCATTATTGGATTGATAGATGGAACAATAGGTTTCCAGATGATAAAATAAATTAAAGAAATGAAAAGGGTTGCTTATGCAACCCTTTTCTATTATAATGACCATATCAACTACAGAGGATGCCAATATGAAAGGTTACAAAGCATTTGAATCTAATCTCACTGGTAGAGATTATCAATTCACCATTGATGAACCCCATACATTTGGTGGAAAGCCTATCTTATGTATGAAAGGCTTTCACTTTTGCACTGATTTACAAGATGTAGTAAAATACTACCACAATCCTGATATGAGAGTGTTTGAAATTGAAGCAAGTGGTGTTATCACTGAGGCTAAAGATAATTGCTCTAAACGTGCTTGTTCTGAAATTACATTAGTCAAGGAAATTAGTTTAGATGAAGTGATGTTAAGTATTACTAAATCTGAACCAGCTTTTTGGTGGGCTGAGGAAA
>Ga0222712_10008052_pt1 | contig 10055 bp, 9 predicted proteins | sample C33_657DmetaG_FD_165043 | JGI IMG/M metagenome (GOLD analysis project Ga0222712, IMG submission 165043) | Estuarine water microbial communities from San Francisco Bay, California, United States - C33_657D | ecosystem: Environmental > Aquatic > Marine > Unclassified | place: USA: California...
AGAGCAAGATTCACGTATAAATTCTGTAATTTAAATCCCGATTAATAGTGTAAATCCCCCCTGTTACCATGGAAAAAAACAGATTCACCGAGTTTACTCCACCGCCAACCACTGGTTTACAACCTTTTACAGGTAGTTTTGGGCCATCTGAACTCAGGCATTTATTGAGAAGAACCCTTTTTGGTGCCACAAAAGCCGATATGGCTTATTTTTCAGGTAAATCAGTAACGCAGGTAGTCAATGAACTATTGAATCCTACGGCGCCGTTACCGGCGCCTCCGGTAAAAGAATATGTAGTAGCGGCTACTACGGTTGTTCCAGACACAAATATTGCAGCGGGGAGTACATGGGTGGGTGATATCAACAATGACGGAACCATTGCTAGTTATAGACGAGCGTCATTTAAAAAATGGTGGGTTGGAAATCTTATCAATCAAGACCGCAGTATTCGCGAAAAAATGACGCTTTTTTGGCATAATCATTTTGCCACAGAAACAAATGATATAAGTAATGCGCAGTATGTTTACAAGCATCATCATTTGTTTCGTAGTAGCGCACTAGGAAATTTCAAAACACTCACAAAAAATATAACCCTAGATCCGGGGATGCTGGTCTATTTAAATGGACAGTTTAATACCCTCACAGCGCCCGACGAAAACTATGCGCGTGAAATTCAAGAACTTTTTTGTTGTGGTAAAGGTCCAGACTCTTTGTATACCGAAGCTGATGTAAAAGCAGCAGCTAGAGTATTGACCGGGTGGCGTAACAATGCCACTACACTTAGTGCTTATTTTACTGCATCAAGACATGACAGTGGCAATAAAACATTTTCTTCTTTTTATAATAATACAGTTATTACTGGTCGGAATTCAGCAGCTGCTGGGGAACTGGAATTAGATGATTTACTGAATATGATATTTGCCACCCAAGAAGTAGCGAAATACATGTGTAGAAGGCTTTACAGGTGGTTTGTGTATTATGACATTGATGATACAGTAGAGCAAAATATAATTACGCCTCTTGCTAATTTATTTCGCTCCAATAATTATGAAATACTACCGGTACTAGATATGCTTTTAAAAAGCGAACATTTTTTTGATGTATTGTCTAGAGGTTGTGTTATTAAAAGTCCCGCCGAACTCGTGATTGGATTTTGTAGAGAGTCTGAAATTGTTTTTCAACCCGACACAGATTATTTTACCAACTATGGATTTTATAATTACATGGTTAGTTGGCTTAGTAATATGCAGCAAAATTTAGGTGATCCTCCCGATGTAAGTGGATGGAAAGCGTATTACCAAGAGCCTCAATTCAATGAAGTATGGATCAATAGTGATACGCTACCCAAGCGTAATCAATTTACAGATACCATGCTAGTAAGTGGCTATACTTTTAATAGTAAAAAAATTCAATTGGATCCACTTGCATATGCAAGAACATTTTCAAATCCTGGCGATCCAAATGCTTTTATTTCCGAATTAACAGAGCGCTTATTGGGGCTAGATATATCTGCTGCATCAAAAGCGCAGCTTAAAAAAGATATTTTATTAAATGGCCAAAGCTTGGACATTTATTGGACACAGGCTTGGGATTTATATATATCAACGCCTACCAATGCCGCAAATACTACATCGGTTCGTACTAAAATACGCGACCTCGTAAAATATTTAATGAATCTAGCCGAGTATCAACTAGTTTAAAATTATCCCCCCATGAAACGAAGATCTTTTTTAAAAAATACAGTCCCCGTAGGTGTGGTGATGCCAGCACTAGTGGGTGGATTTTCTTTTAAGGCATTTGGTGCAGAAGATCCTATTGCGCAGTCTTTGTTATTGCCAGCAGCCGTAGAAAATGACCATGTACTTGTTATCATTCAACTCAATGGAGGTAATGATGGATTAAATACAGTCATCCCGCTCGAAAATTTTTCTAATTATGTGAATGTCCGTTCTAATATTTATATTCCTGAAGATAAAGTTTTAAAATTATCAGGCGTTACTAAAGCAGGCTTACACCCTGCTATGACTGGGCTTCAAGCGATGTACAATGATGGAGAATTAAGTATCGTACAGTCTGTGGGTTATCCGCAACCTAATTTTTCGCACTTCAGAGCTACCGATATTTGGATGAGTGCAAGTGATAGTAATATGGTTGTAAATAGTGGTTGGGCAGGCAGATTTTTGGATGCCGAGTTTCCAAATTTCCCCAATGGCTATCCCAATGCATCCATGACTGATCCGCTTGCGATTCAAATTGGTTCTGCTACCTCATTAACCTTTCAAGGCCCTGCGGTGAGTATGGGTATGAGTATTAGTAATACATCTAGTTTTTATAATTTAATTAATGGTGTGCGTGATACAGCGCCTAATACGCCCGCTGGTAAGGAATTAAATTTTGTGCGCATGGTTGCGCAACAAACCCAACAATATGCATCAATTATAAAAGATGCTGCTGCCAAGGTTCCAACGCAAGTGACTTATCCAACAAGTAATTCTTTAGCAGATCAATTAAAAATTGTTGCAAGACTTATTAAAGGAGGTTTAAAAACACGCGTGTACATGGTTAATTTTGGAGGCTTTGACACACATGCGGTTCAAGTGAATGCCACAGATACAACCACGGGTGCTCACGCAACTTTATTGGGCAGAGTGAGTGATGCAATTAGGGCTTTCCAAAAAGACCTTAAATTTTTGGGTGTAGATGATCGAGTTGCGGGTATGACATTTTCTGAATTTGGTAGACGCGTTAAATCCAATGGCAGTTCCGGTACTGACCATGGTGCTGCTGCTCCATTATTTGTTTTCGGAAAAAATATTATACCTGGTGTTTTAGGGGCTACTCCTAAATTTGGTGCTAACGCTACTGTTGGCGAAAATGTACCTTTTGAATTTGATTTTAGAAGTGTGTATGCAACCCTTTTATCTAATTGGCTTTGCGTTTCTGATACCGATTTGCAGCAAATCATGCTCAAAAATTTTCAAACACTGCCACTCGTCAATGCAGCAGCTTGTAAGAAAGCAGTTAATTTGTCGGGCGAGGATTTAGTACATAATTACCCCAATCCATTTACGAGTAAAACAGTGATTTCATTTAAAACCGCTGGCGGTCACACCCTCATTCAGGTGATGGATATGTTAGGTCGCGTGATCACGAATTTAACAGATCGTGATTATGCTGCTGGTACGTATACGGTTGTATTTGATTCTGGTAGCCTTCCTAGTGGCGTGTATTACGCGAGGTTACAAAACATGTCTGTACAACAGGTTCATACGATGTTAAAAGTCAAATAGGTTTACGTTAAAATTCTTGCTTACTTTGTAGGATGGAAATTAGTTTTAATACACCAGCCCTTCTTTTCCCGGCTATTAGTTTAATTATGCTTGCTTATACCAATAGGTTTTTAGCACTTAGTAGTAGGGTGAGAAGTTTGCATGATAAATACCAGAACCAAGAACAAAAACATATTATACACGGTCAAATAAAAAATCTTCGCTACCGCCTAAAGCTTATTAAAAATATGCAAGCATTAGGGGTGGTAACTTTTTTAGGTTGCATACTTTGTATGTACCTAATTTATGTTCAGTTTATGTTAGCTGCAAATATTGTTTTTGCAATCAGCCTAATTTCATTTTCTGCTTCTTTACTACTCTCACTTTTAGAAATACAATTAAGTACCAAAGCACTAGAACTAGAACTGAGTGATATGGAAGGGCTCGAAGATCCTTCTGTGATTGAATACTTTAAAAAGAAATTCGGTAAAGAATAAAATCCGCAATTTAGCGCGTAACTTTTCTTTCTCCGATTTGCTGGCGCCACATGGCATAATAAAGTCCTTTATCTGCTAGAAGTGCTTCATGTGTTCCGGTTTCAACAATTTGCCCTTTTTCTAATACATAAATCCGGCTTGCATGCATGATCGTGCTGAGCCTATGTGCAATCATCACTGTAATTTGTTCACGCTCTTCAGAAATGGCATGAATGGTTCTTGTAATTTCTTCTTCTGTAATACTATCGAGTGATGACGTTGCTTCGTCAAAAATAAGTAAGTGCGGATGTCTGAGTAATGCACGCGCAATTGACAACCTTTGTTTTTCTCCACCACTGAGTTTTAATCCGCCTTCACCAATAATACTATCTAGGCCTTGTTGTGCTTTAGATAAAATAGAATGGCAACTTGCTTTTTCAAGTGCTATAATCATTTCGGCATCAGTGGCATTTGGAAATACGAAGCTTAAGTTTTCTCTGATGGTGCCTGCAAACAGTTGTGTATCCTGTGTGACAAATCCAATTTGATTTCTAAGTTCTTCAAAATCAATGTCATTTTCTTTGGCGCCATTGTATTCGATATGTCCATTTTGAGGCCTGTAAAGACCCACCAATAATTTAACAAGGGTGCTTTTACCAGCACCAGAAGGGCCCACAAAGGCAATGGTTTCTCCTAGTTTAACGTCAAATGAGATATTGTCAAGCGCCTTAAATTGTGCGCTTTGGTGCTGAAATGAAACACCAGAAAAGGCAAGGGTTTGAACTGCACCAACAGTGGTTGGATGATCTGGTCTTCCTTCCACTTCACGACTCATTAGTTTGTGAAAATTTTGAAGAGATGCTTCTGCTTCTCTATAACTTAAAATAATGCTACCAATTTCTTGTAGTGGACCAAAAATAAAGAAGCTATAAAATTGAAGTGATATCAATTGGCCAACTGTTAAAACATCTCTATAGATAAGCCACATGAGCGTAAATGTGATCACTTGCCTTAAAAAATTAACAAGGGTCCCTTGTATAAAACTAAGCGAACGAATACTTTTTACTTTTTTGAGTTCAAGCCCTAAAATTTTATAAGTATTGGTGTTGAGTCTTTTTACTTCTTGGTCTGTTAAGCCTAAGCTTTTAACAAGTTCGATATTTCTTAAGCTTTCGGTAGTGGTACCCGCAAGTGCAGTGGTTTCTCCAACAATTGCTTTCTGAATTACTTTTATTTTTTTACTGAGTAAATTGGTGACGGCACCAATAAGTATTGCGCCACCTAAATAAATAGGTACAATTGACCAGTGTAGTCTGGTTGCATAAATTGAAACAAATAGTACACTAACAATAATGCCAAACAATACATTGATGACATATCCAATAAACTTTTCGGTGTCGGCTCTTACTTTTGTTAAGATGGAAAGCGTTTCACCACTTCGTTGGTCTTCAAAATCTTGATAGGGTAAGCGCATGGAGTGTTGCAGTCCATCTGTAAAAATTTTAGCACCAAATTTTTGTATCACTACATTCACGGTATAATCCTGAAAAGCCTTTGCTAGCCTGCTTACCATCGCAGTGCCTACAAGTAAAAAAAGCATACCCATAATGCCTTTGATAAATTCATTTTCACTTCTAAAAGTTCCGTCTGCATTGGTTTTTGCATGATTGGCAAACTGATCAATTAGTTTACCAAAAATCATAGGATCGAATAATGAAAAGGTTTGGTTAATACCTGCAAGCAGTAACGCTAATAGTACCAAACCTTTATAGGGCTTTAAGTATGTAATGAGTAATTTCATAATGCTAAAGTATTATTCCGCTGCTGCTGCAGCTTCATTGCAAGTATCAATAAATGCCAACATTTCTGGGCGTCCAGTTTTTAACTCGGCGCTTGTTACAAAATGGCGGGGCAAAAATTGCCAACTTTCTTTGAGGACAGCAAAAAAGCTATCTATATTTCTTTTAACTACGCCAGGCTTTTCTTTGTCAATTTTAGTAAACACGAGTGTAAATACAATCCCCCAACTATCTAATTGACTAATAAATTCTAAATCGTTTTTTTGAGGACCATGTCTACTATCAATCAGTACAAAAACTTGTACTAGGTTTTCTCTTTTTTTGAAATAACCTTCAATCATTTGTTCCCAGCGTCTTCTGTCTGTTTGAGACCTTTTTGCATAGCCGTAGCCAGGCAAATCAACAATAAACCACTTGCTCCTTGGTGCTTTTGCTTTTTGAGTGCTCTCTATTTCAAAATGGTTAATGAGTTGTGTTTTTCCGGGTGTACCAGATGTTTTGGCTAAACTCTTCTGGCCAGTAATCATATTAATTAAAGAAGACTTACCTACGTTACTGCGTCCTATAAATGCATATTCGGGCCTATCAGGCTTTGGACATTTGTCAAAACTAGGACTTGAAACCAAATAGCTGGCTTTTGTAATTTCCATGCTGCAAGTTAACAAAAAGCCCGCTTAGTTTAGTAAGCGGGCTAATAAAAGAGCTTTGTTGGGGTCTATTAATTCTTTTTCTTAATTAAACTATCAATCGGGTAAGTTGCTTTCATAGAGTCGAGTACAGACTGGGCCCAGTTCGTTATTACAACTCTTTCTTCTTCTGTTAATTTGGCTTCAGCATGAATGAGGCTATAAGATTCAAGTGGCATTTCACCTTCTTTCACTTGCTCTATCACTTCTTCCATTTTATGGTATTGCTTGCGTAATTTATAATTGGCAAAATCATCTAAATTAAAATGTTTTTTACCATCTACAATATGGTCATTGATCCACCATGCAAGCGGTTGAACACTAGCATACCACGGGTACTTTGAGTTATTGCTATGACAATCATTACAAGCTTTTACTAAAATAGCGTTCACTTCTTTTGACACTGGATAGATAGTCGCAATATTTTTCGAATGGTCATCTGACATATTTTTTTCAGGTCTAAACGCTTGTAATACCACTAAGACAACAACAAGTGCAAGTCCAATTTTTTTTAGTATGCTCATGGGGGGTAATTTTTATATTAAAATATTGCCGGTCATTTCTGCCGGCATTGGTAAATCCATTAAATGTAAAATAGTAGGTGCAATGTCGCCTAGCTTACCTGCTTTAAGGTTTACTTTTAAATCATTATCTACTAGAAATAAAGGTACCAAATTTAAAGTATGCGCCGTGTTAGGACTTCCGTCTTCGTTAATCATAAAGTCTGCATTGCCATGGTCTGCAGTGACAAGTAGGGTATACCCATGCGCAAGGCCTGCTGTCACAACTCTATTTACACAAGCGTCTACGGTTTCTACCGCTTTTATAGCCGCCTCAAAAACGCCTGTATGACCTACCATATCTGCGTTTGCGTAGTTTAGGCATATAAAATCTGCAGATTCGGCTTCTATTTCTGGTACCAATAAATCGGTGATTTCAACAGCACTCATTGCTGGTTGTAAATCGTAAGTAGCAACTTTTGGGGAAGCAACCATAATTCTATTTTCTCCTTCAAAAGGTTTTTCTCTTCCGCCGCTAAAAAAGAAAGTTACGTGCGGATATTTTTCGGTTTCCGCAATTCTAATTTGCTTTTTACCATATGCAGCTAATACTTCACCTAATGTGTTTTGTAAATTATCATTTTCAAATACCACATGGACACCTTTAAAGGTTTGATCGTACTGTGTCATGGTGGTATAATGAAGCTGTAATGGCTGCATATTAAATGTAGGAAATGCTTGTTGCGTTAACACTTCTGTAATTTCTCTACAACGGTCTGTTCTAAAATTAAAACAGAATACCGCGTCACCCTCTTTGATAGCAGCAACGGGTTCGTTATTATCATTTATAATAACAGTAGGTAATAAAAACTCATCGGTGGTATCTGCAGCGTATGCAGCTTCTAAAGCAGCTGTAGCACTAGTAGCACGAGGCCCTGCACTATGCACCAAACAATCATACGCGAGCTTTACTCTTTCCCATCTTTTATCACGGTCCATGGCGTAATAACGGCCACTAATGGTCGCAATTTTACCTACGCCATTTTGTAAATGCGTTGAAAGTGTATTGATAAAGCCTAGTCCACTTTTAGGGTCTGTGTCTCTACCATCTGTAAATGCATGAATGTATACTTCGGTAAGTCCATTTGCTTTGCAATAATCGCAAATAGCGGTTAAGTGATTGATATGCGCATGTACGCCACCATCACTAACAAGTCCCATTAAGTGCAGTGGTTTGTTGTTTGTTTTAGCATAGGCTACTGCTTCTAAAAAGGTAGGATTACTAGCCAGTTCGCCCGTTTTAATAGCAACATTGATGCGTTGTAATTCTTGATATACAATACGACCTGCACCAATATTTAAGTGCCCCACTTCTGAATTACCCATTTGTCCTTCGGGTAAGCCTACCTCTTCGCCACAAGTAACTAGCGTGTTATTTGCATATTTTGTATAAAGACTATTTACAAAAGGTGTTTTTGATTGTTGGATGGCATCAGACATTTTTTTAGTGCCAAGTCCCCATCCGTCCATAATGACGAGAATTACTTTACGCTTCATACTGCAAATTTACAACCTTTATTTTTGAGGCAAAACCTCAATTTTAAAGGGTTTAGGCTTATTAATTGCTGCATCTTAGTTATTTTTGGGTGCGTCAACCAAAACCAGACCATGAAAAAGCATTTATTAGGCCTTTTGTTCCCACTTCTGCTGTTATCGACAGCATTTGAAGGGCCTTTTCAAGGTGATGCCGATCAGGTTATTGCTGCTTTAAAATCTGGTAATGCTTCAGAAATTGCAAAACACTTTGCAGTGGTCGTAGACATTAAATTTTTGAATGCACCGGAAGATAAAATTGTAGCAACCGAAAAAGCTGCCGAAAAACTCGCCGCTTTTTATTCCGAATACCAGGTTAAAGGTTTTGAACGTACTGCCCAAAGAGAAATTGGAAACACGATGTATTTGACGGGGAAAATTTCAGGCGGCGCAAAAAATTATAATATTACGCTCATGCTCATGAAAAAAAATGGAGCGCCTTATCATATTGTAACCCTTCGTGTTAATTAATGACCATTTTATTTTGATGAGTAAAAAAAATAAATCAGACGCAAGGGGGTTCATTTATAGCACCGATCCAAATTTTAGCTTTGAGCCAGCGCAGGATGAAATATTGGAAACCTTACCGCCAGCAAAACAACCACTACGCATTAGGCTAGACACCAAACATAGAGCTGGTAAGGCTGTTACGCTTATTACAGGATTTATTGGCACAAGCGACGACGCAGAAAAATTAGGCAAACAGTTAAAAAATTTTTGTGGTACGGGAGGTTCTGTAAAAGATGCTGAAATTATTGTACAAGGAGATCAGCGCGATAAAGTGTTACAGTGGCTATTAAAAAATAGTTATAGCGCTACCAAAAAAATCTAATGATTACAATTTTAGTAGTCAATCTCTAATTTCAGCTTTTCTTTCAATTCTTTAAGTAGCGGATATTGCTCGCTGATACGTTCAAATTTTTGTTTACTATTTAAACGCATGTGAATAGGCACATCTTCTTTTTCTGTGGCGTCAACAATGACACTAAATTTTATAGACCTGTTATTAAACGTAGCAAATATTTGATCAATGAGCATCATACGCTCCTGTTCTACAAATTTTTGAGCTGTTAAACCAGGTACACGAACCGTAAAATGAATATCGTTTTCTATTTCAAGCACTGCCATTTTAAATGTCCCAGACGAGGAGTGCTTTTGTTGCGCTTCAAGTGTTGCACCATAAGCGTCCCAGCAAGCCCTTAGTTTTTCGATATTCAAAGATTCCGCTTCCTTAACCTCTTCGATAGCATATTGATCACCATATTTTTCCCTCAAGGCAGTTAATAGGTTCTTTTTTGGACCCGAAGCTTGAGCCGGAGCTGCGCTAGTTGTTGCCGTCGAAATTGTTGCCACTTTTGTAGGTGTCGATGCTGGTGCAGCAGGTGGCATTTGAGTTTGTGCGGTAGGGGATGTTTGCATCACAGCTTCTGCAGTAATGCCTGCAGCTACATCCGTATCTATAGAAAGACTTGGTTTGCTAGCAGTTGTATTATTTGGAGGGGTAATAACTTGTATAGAAGGAATACTTCTTGTTTTGATTGCTACTGGTCCGTCAATCCGTTTTTTTTTTACAATTGAACCATTTTCTGAGGCAAGCTCTATGGCCTCTTGTAAAAAATTAAGTTTAATGAGCGTGAGTTCTACGTGTAATCTTTTGTTACGCGCCATTTTATAATTGATCTCTGCTTCATTTAAAATATTAAGCGCGCTCACTAAATACGACATACCCATT
>Ga0222712_10008055_pt1 | contig 10053 bp, 10 predicted proteins | sample C33_657DmetaG_FD_165043 | JGI IMG/M metagenome (GOLD analysis project Ga0222712, IMG submission 165043) | Estuarine water microbial communities from San Francisco Bay, California, United States - C33_657D | ecosystem: Environmental > Aquatic > Marine > Unclassified | place: USA: California...
GCCGCCAAGAGAAACGGATGAGACAAGCATTCCGTAATCAAGTCCTGTTCCAGCACTACCACCGTAGTATCGTGCGCTAGGAATGTAAGAGGAGGATGCGCCTAGCGTGTATGTTGCCTGAGACTTTGCATCAAGCGCAATTGTGACGTTGCCATCAATATCAGGGTTGACTGACATTTTTGTCCAAGCAAAATCATTTGGCATGTCGCAGATAAAGTGTGGCCCCTTGACGGTAAAGAGAACGTAGTGGGTGTCCCCAAGAACTGCAGATCCGCACACAGAGTTGGACTGATCATACTGGTAGACGTTCCACTCGTTCTGGATTTTATCCACCATGATGTTCGTAAATGTTGTGCCGTCCGTGAGGTAGACGCCGTTACGAGAGGCGAAGACAACACCATACGGCGTCCGCTGGATAGAGTCTTCATCAATGCAACCAACATCCGATGCGATAGTGCGCACGGAGAAAGAACTTGTGTTCACGCCAGCGGAAGGAACGACCGTTCCTAGCGTACCGCTGATCATCAAAACCTTGTCAACGCAGAGCACCATAAGGTTATTTGCGTCCATGCTGACAAGCGCAACAACCTTTGCCGTATCAAGCGTCAAGCGCTGGCTCTTAGGCCACCCCGCGGGCAGCATTGACAGGATCCCGTCGGCCTTAGTGTTTGCGGCTGTTGCGCTTTCTCCGGTAATGGAACTCCACGATACAACGTTCCCCCTTGTTTTGGTGTATTCGTTAATCGTTCCGGTCGCGTTTACGGTGTTTTCCGCTTGAGTGCACAAAACAACACGGTTCTGGTGAACACAGGAAAAACTAGAAGACTGTGGGATAATCCCTCCGCCGCTTTCACAAAGCGTCGTGTTGCCCGTAGGGGATGCAGAGTTGCGGACAATGGACTGGTACGGAGAAACTTGGATAATCCCTGTAGCAGTAGATGTAAAAGACGTTGTGGGTGCCGGGTAGACATCGACGGTGCTCGTCCCAACGGCGGTTACATAACCAATGTATTCGTTTGCCGTTGACCCAGAACCGGGATAGTTACTAATGTAAATAAAAGATCCGAGAGGGTTAATTGCAGTAACGGATGCTGGAACCCCAATGGTGTTCTTGCCAGCGTCAAGTGTGCAAACGCCAGTTGTAGTAAGCGCAGACGTGCTGTCTTTTGCCGTTGAAAAAAAGATAAACGGAGACGTTACGTTTGCGTTGCTAGACGAAAGGGGGAAACCCGTAAGGCCAAACGAGTTGAACGAGGGGCCAAATGCTGGGGAAGCCGCTGTAGTTAAGTTGATAACCCTATTCGTAAGATTGAACGATTGCGCCGTAGAGAGCAAACCAACCCGCGGAGTCGTGCTCGTTGGTAGCGTAAACGCGTACCAAGCCTGATCGTAGGCAGAAACACCAACGCCCTGCGGGATTGCGGAACCAATCGTAACCTTCGTAACGCCGACATGTTCAATGTTCGCCGAAACTTCAGTAGAAAGATACGGCTGCACTGGGCCACGCTTTGCTGCGCGACCAATCTTATTTGTAATAACGTTTTCGGCGAGCAGCATCGAATCATCAGGGATAAGGTGCGCCGGAAGGTCGGATCGCTGACCTCCGCGGAACGACTCGTATCTAGCCCAAGCGCCGCGCCTGCTCATTAGTAGCCCGGAGAGTAGTGGGAGTAGTATGCGCTGCGGTCGTGCGGAGGCATAGCGACAGAGCGCGCGTATCCACTGCTCATCATCTGCGTACCGCGGCCCTGACGACTCTTTACCCACTTCACAAACGAGGCATAGAGAAGGTCATACTTATTCTGAAGCGCCGTCGCGAGCGTGATGTCTTCGCCGACAGCGTCCGTCAAACGAGCGGCAGCACCAATGCTAATAAGATGCTGCCACTGCGTCGGCACGGAGGATGGAACATCGTTAGCAAGAGCAAGAGCGGCTGGTTCCTGCGCGTAATAAATAATTAACACGTCACCAGTCTGCTGCGACGCGGGCCACACATACAAGTTGTCAAGGCCCTGCAACGCGTACTTGCGAAGATAACCAGTAGGGTTAGTTGACGACAACTGCAGCACAGTCTCAAGATCAGACTGATCAAGGATATAACCGTCAGTCTGACCAGATGCGCGGTACATGACGTACTGAATCATTCCAAGATCGGTAATTCCAAACCCAGAAAACGTGTACAGGTTTTGTCCCTGAGTTAGCGTTTCCGTAGTGCTGGTGCACTTCAACTGTGCTTGCACAACAAGATCGCGATACACGTCATTGACAAAGATTCCGGCAAGCGTGTCGTCTTCGACCAGCGCCATGTTCTTAGCGCGATCTTTGAGATCAGCGTAAGTACTCACTAGTACGCTCCTTCTGTCGGAGCAAACTTGTCTTTGCCGCGATGACTAACTTCGACCATCTCATTAGAAACTTCGCTCTTGCAGATTGGACACCGCCCCTTGACGACAAGGTCAAGCAACTCGTCCTTGGTGCGGATACCACTGTAATGGTGCGCGTGCTCGCGCCAAACAGCGGTAGTGCGAATGCTAGGCGGAGCGGGGAATGGCTCAAGACAATGACTGCAAGCCATCCCCGCCCGAATCCGATCAAAACCCTCCTGATCAATGTACCACTTGATCGTTGACTGATCCTCGCCATGCACAATATCGGCGGTTTCCTCAGCGTGGGCAGTGATCGGAACGCCAATCATTAGACGATCTCCACCTCAAGAGCCTCGGACTCTTCAGCCTGAACAGCCTTTTCGGTACCGAGTTCCTCTAGCGCAGCCACAACAGCGGGACGATTAGCATGCGCCTTCTCATAAGCGAGAACATCAGCAACGCTATACCCATCTTCGTCGCACTTTGCAGCAATTGTCTCAGCGACAGTCATGCCCTTCTTGGCGCGGATCTTATTGTAGTTCGGCCACGGAGGAGCAACCTCAAGCGCGTCAACCTTGACATACCAGACACCATTGTCAGAGTTCTTCAGAAGCGCCTCTTCGGCCTCCTTGCGGTCGTCAGCGTCCTCAATCCACTCGCTATCAAACAGGCTAAAGTTGTACTGAGGGCGAGCAGCATTGCTGACACCCATGATGCGTCCAACGCCATCCTGAATCATAACGCCACGCTGATAAGGGACAGCGCCAAAAATGTCGGGTACAGAAACGCCGTGCCCATCAACGCGCTCAGGGTCTGTGCGATTAGTCGGGGCACCAGACCAGTGCAGCATTGCCGCATACGTCTCGTCCGGGTAGGCCATGCCGTGCTTAAACTCAATGATCAGCGGCGGCTTCTTGATTGTGCGGGGGATCATTGTCCCCTCCGCAGTCTCAAAAACATCGTACTCAGCCTCGCCGCGTGCGATGAGGGTGTAGTTAGCGGAGCGGCTAACAAAACGCATGTTGGGTTTCTCTCTTTCTGTAAGACAAAGGAGCCTCTGACACTACAAATTAGATTGTAGCGCCAGAGGCTCCCGAAGACCACCCGTAGGTGGATTTATGGCTTAGTAGCCGGTAACGCCACGCAGGATCGCGTGGTTCTGCTCAACGCCGACCTGCAACGAGTACTCGGTCAGGTACTCCTGAATCGTCGTATCCGCATCCGGAGCCTGACGATTGGGGAGAAGAGCCGTCTTGCGCAGCGGGCGCATCGTGACATCGTCCATGTCCACCAGCACGGCCCAAGAGCCGATCTGGTTGCTGGTCGTGGAGTAGTCAAGCCAGTCACGCTTCTCAACGATCTTGACCGTACCACCGTTAGCGCCACGATACTCCTGCAGCGAAACGCCGTACGACTTGATATCCGGCGACGGCGGAGCCAACTTGCTCTGCGCGAACGAGGACAGGGCCGACACGATCAGCGGCGATGCGAACAAGACCTTGTTGCGCGAGCCGTAGCGGAAAGCGGTGCGGAGGAACGTCGCGAAGCCGCTCTCCGTCAGGTTTCCACCAACAGTCGTGATGTTGGACGAGATGAACTCCACGAGGCCACCGCAGTAGCCAACCGGCGAACCGGCCGTGGTGATGTCGCGCTGACCGAAGAACAAAGTGTTCTCAATCTGACGACGATGCTCCATCATCTTCTGCTTCGCCTCGTACTGCGGCTCCTTGCCACCGTACAGATCCGAAGCCTCCAGCGTCTTGGTGAATCCAAGCGGATCACGCTGAATCTGGCAGTAGTTGTAGTTAGCAACCTGCTGCGTCATCTTGATGGTGCCAAGCGTTGCGCCCTCAGCCGAAGCGTTACCAATCTTGATAACGTCAGTGCTAATTGCAACGCCCGAAGCGGCGACCGTGCCGATGCTGCGGACAACCGTGAGCACGTCGGTCGCAACCGAAGTGACACGAACGTTCTCGCCGTTGGCGAGACGCAGGATGTCGTTGGCGCGGAAGTAATCGCCAGTGCCGGTAGCGACCGTGATCGTCGTGTCGCCCGTGAGGACGGCAACGGCAAGCGTGGTCAGGCGGGGAACCAACTGATCCGACAACCACTCAACCTTCTGCGACTTCGCGGGACGCGAAGAAGTCTGCGAAAGCATCACGGTGAACGGAGCGTCGTCCGGCTCCAACTGCTTGATGACAGGATCCATGTCTACGACACGGCGAGCCTGAAGGATGTCAGCGTCGTCAGCGACACCCGAGAGAATGGTAACAGCAGGCATGCTGTTTCCTCCTTGACTTGAGTTTTCCTAGTTTTCTGGTCGGAAACCCTTGTCGGGGTGTCGCTCTGGTCAGCGGCCCGGTTAGGCGTTGAGAATCATGTTCCGAATCAAGTCATCAATCTCGTCTCCGTCAAGATCAGCCGGGTTCGTAGTGTTCCGCGTGCTGACCATTGGGGTCTGAGCAATTTCCTGATCGGGGACAATCATCCCCTGATTACGCATAGCAGTTTGATATTCCTGCCACTTAATAATCCCCACAATTGTACCAATTCCTTCGGCTAGCGCAACCGGGTCAGCCTCGCTACCCGGAGGAATAATTCCACTTACGTCGCGCTCTTCAATAAACTGCTCAACGCGATCCTGATAATCATCATAGTCAGGGATAGCGTCAACAATGCGGTCATACGCCTCAGACATGACGGCTCGCTCATGCTGCTCAACAAGTGGCATTGTCATATCCGACAACTGCTCACGCTCAGAAGCAAGACGCTGCTCCATAAAGTACTGCGTAGCCTCCCAAGGCTTCTGCGCCCACCAGTGCTCAAGCACAGCGTTTGCAAGATCATCCGGAAGGCGCTCAGCATTGCCGATAACCCACATCGCAGCATTCGTGGGATCCTGCTCAGCAAACGAAACAACCTCAGCCTCAGTGGAAGGCTCGCTACCAAAGTACGCAGGAGCGACGGGCTGGTGAACCTCAGGCTCGGGATCGGGCTGACGCGACTCGTGAAACTTGCGCTGCAACTCAAGATAAGCGTTCTCAAGGTCATCGGCCGACTGGTACTTACCAGCAAAAACGCGAGTCTCTTCCTCTACAACATCTTCCTCAACAGAAGCAGTCTCTTCAACGGGCTGGTCATCCTCTTCGGCGTTTGCCGCCCGAAGGGTCTCCATGAAGATGTCATCATCAGACACTGGTAAGTCTCCTTGACTTTAGTTTTAGAACGAAATCAAGTCCTTTGATTTCGCCACTTAGTCGCAAGTAATCCTCGTAACTAAGATTATCGTACACCATCTGCCGCAAAAGCAAATCCTTTCGAATTTGCAACTCCTCTTCCACAGCAATCCAACTTGTCTGACTCAGAATAGAGTCAAGAAGTGTGCTCATGCGCCCTCAGGAGGCGGCACAGCGGCACCGGCCTCAGCGCCAGCCTGCGGAGCACCTATACCTGCTGGTGCCCCCGCGGCCATTGCTTCGGGTGTCGGTGCCGCTGCCGCCCCTCCACCGCCGACCAGTTGCGGGGCGGGCATCGGAGCGGGAACCTCTTCCTTAAAGTACTTGGTTGGTTCCTCGCTAAACGCTTCGGTGACATCCTCAACGACCTTTTTGAGATCAAGAGTGACGCCAGCCTGCTGCATGAGCATATAGTTAGCAGTCAGGAAGTTAGCCTTGGCAAGAGCCTCGGCGCGCTTTTCCTGACGGATAAGAGATTCTGCAGCGTCTTCGACAACGTACTCGTACTTGCCCTGCAGCATTGCCGGATTTGCAGCCTTCCACTCAACACCGGCAGCGCCACGGTCAATACGAATAGCAACGTTCGGCGGAAGCAACTGCTGATTCAGCGCGATCTGCTGCTCGCCAACGCGCTTGAGGGCAAATAGGATCTGCTGCTTCATGCGCATAATCCGCTTAGTCGCCATGTTCTGAATGATGCTTACACCAGTAGCAGTTGTCTGATCAATCTGCGAGTCAGAAGCACCACTCAAGTACGCCACAGCACCACTGAGATTTTGCAAATCACCCTTCAGCAACTCTTCTGCCTGAACCGTGGGCGAGATAATGCTGGTGTTTGGTTGCCACGGTTGAATCTGATCGGGGCGAGCGCGAAGGATACCGCCCGGCATAAGACGGAAATCCTGCTGCTCAGCGGACGGGTCAACAAAAACAGCAGCGTTTGACATAAAGCGAGTGTTGTCAATGCGATGATTCTGCATTTCCCACAACGCTGCTTGAATGTCGGCAATCATCTCAACAACGCTATGCCCGCCAAGTTCAAAGAGGCTAGGCATGGGGGACGCGGTTACGAACGGAAACTCGCCATGCCAGAACGGGCTGCACTCATCGCGGATAATCGTTCCACGATTGGCAACAGTCGTCAGGTAAATTTCATCGCCCTCACGACGCCACCACTCAATTACCTCAACGCGCCCCTTGCGCTTATTAGAGTTTGCTCCATCCTTAGAGGTACCCTCAAACTCAGAAGAGGCACCATCAACAATTTGATCAAGATTCTCGTAAATACCGCTTCGCTCAAGACTCTTCTTAGTCTCATAAGTAATATGGAAAACATCCGCAGCATCATCAATAGAGTGCGCAGTCGGATCCCACAAAAACTGCTTAGCATCAATAACAACAAAACCCGGCTGCTGACGATACGGAACGCGCGTCTCCGTAACCTTGCCAATCATCTGAGAACCAAACGGAGACGGCTGAAAATCACGCTGCTTTACTTTGCGCCACTCTTCGCGCCACGTCACCTTCGCAACAGTGAAACCGCGAATCAGCGCCTGCAACACAAACGGAACCAACTTCTCGCCATACCTATCAGCCTCGCGCTGCTGATTCAACAAGTGCTCATGCAGCGCTGCGGACTCGTCGTTTGCTGGCTGCGAAGAAAGAACCTTGGCCCGCTGATTTTCATCAATCATGTTGCTCGCAAGCAACTCAACGATCTGCATGACGTAAGGCGGGTGAAGATCACTCTGCCAATCATCGTCGCGTGGGCGAAGAACGGCGTTGTATGCGTCGTCGCACTTTTCATACTTGTTTACGCGCGTGGTATGCGGCGCCTTTGCGGCGTTAAAACAATTATTAAAGCGCGCTAGGAGTTTCTTCTGGTCGCCTTCAATCACGGATCTAGTATAGCGCAGTAATGGTCGCAATTGTTAATAGGCATAATTGAGTTTCCTACACCGCTGTCCCGTCAAGGCCATACACGACGGCTTTGAAATTCTTGAGAGTCCCTCCGCCCGTTGTCTGAAACTTGAGCCCAGCATACGCAACGTTTGAGTCAATGTTGAAAACTCCGCGATAACTTTCTCCATAACCACTTGATCCGTCATAAAAGAGTTGGCCAGAAGTTCCGCACGTTGCAATGTTTGGAGTATTGATCGTAAACTCACCACTTGCCGTCTTTCCTGCTGGGACGGATGTGCTTCCAGATGCCCAGACGTACTGGCCAGAAAGTTCAAGCCCGGAAGGGGCGTTTGTGCTATAGAGACTAATGTAGTTAGAAATTGCGTACGCGCTCTGATCTGCCGGAACGGCGCTGCGAAATACCATCTGAACGACACGAGCACCATTACCCGAGGGATTTTGGAACGACCAGAACACTTTGTACATTGCGTACGAAGCGGAAAAAATATTGTCAAGCAAGAGAGTTGCTGCGCCTGTTGCGTTAAGAGCGCCAGATCCCACCACAACCATTCCGCCGCCGCCGCCGCCGCCGCCCTCTTCAAGCGTAACAATGCGTTCCTGATGATTGACAAGGTTGTCAATAACGTTCGTGTTAAGAAACGCCTCGTTATCAGCAATCTCCATGCTGTTCGGATAGCGCGTAGGGTTAGTCCAAGCCATTAGTACATCTCCTCATTCTGATCCTCAGCCATATCAGACGGAGACTCTTCGTTTTCCATCATGCCCTCTTCACCCATCGACGGGGGAAGCGGCTCGGTGCGAGCAGCGACACCAGCGGGATTCGCCATCGGCATCATGCTGACAAGGCGCAGGATCTGCTGCTTCATTGCTTCGCGCATCATCATCTGCTGCTGCGACTGCATTGCAATTGCCTGCTGCTGCTGCTGTGCGAGCATTGCAAGCGGGGCCATCATCTGCGCAGCAGGCGCTGGCTCCATACCGGGAGCGCCCATAGCGGGGCCGGGCATCGGAGCGCCTTCAGCGGGCGGCATGATGGCCATTATCGCATCCCCTGCGAATACTTCTTAAGGAAGTTCTTAACGGCAGACGGGCGAGCGCCCATCTTGTTTGTTGCGGACTGAACAGTCTTGTTGATCTTGTTCATGTTCGCGACAGTCTTCTTGTTTGCAGCCTTACCGCTCTTGTTGCGGCTGGCCGGGGCGGGGCGAGTTGCCATTACTTGTTCCTCCGGCCTTCTGCGGCCATCTTTTGAAAAGTTTCTTTGCCGTATTTCTTTCTTCCAATGCTAGCAGCAAGGGCTTTCGGATCGCGGACTCCACGAGCACGAAGTTTTGCAACCAACTTCTGATAATTCGTAGGTGGAAGATTTCCCGACATAGTTTAAAAGTATATCAGTACTATTACGGACTAGCAGTCCCACGCACGCAACGATTTGTTGATCCTGCTGTTAGGGTCTTTTGCTGTTTTTGCGCTGGTCAACTTTTTCTTCATGCCCATCATGCGAGAGCAAAAAGATTTTCTGCGTGCTGCGTGTTGCGGTGATCTTTCCGCCTGCGCACGCTTGACCGGTGGTTTCAGTCCGGGCTTTCCGGGATTCTGCTTGTTGTACGCCGCGCGTCCAGCAGCGTTTAGGCCACCAGAAGGATTTTTTCCTTCGTTGCGCTGCCATGCTGGAGTGCTTTCAGACATATTTTAACTTTATCAGACGCGTGGTGCGCGTTTTGTGATGGTTGTAGTAGATCTGCTACGCCGTTGCGGCCTTAGGTCAATTGGCTTGTACATTGTTTCTTGCATAACGGCGAATGCTCCGCCAGCGGCCATGACCATGTCGTCGTGGCACCCGTAATCAGCGCCTTCGCGTCCTCGCTTGTCGTATACGAACGTTCGCAACTCATCGATTAGGCGTTCGCTGCAGATTGTTTCTGGATGATCACGAATCTGCGCCTGTAGTGCGCTGAGCATGCGTGGCCTAGTTGCGGAGTTTGTAGACCAGCCAATTTTTTTGTCCATTGACGGCATTGTGCTGTTCATATGGCGCGGTCTGTACAAGTTAGGGTAGTTGTATGTTGTGGTTAGCATGAGTAGGACTGCTTGTCCCATGCTGTTGCGCTCTACTGCAAGCAATGCTTTGTTGTATGTGTGAGCGATGCGGCTGAGTTCTTCTGCGTACTCGTCTAGTGCTGGTCGTCCGTGGTATTCGGCGCAAATCTGGCCGTTTTCGGCGTCGATTACGACTGCTGCGGCGTAGTCGGAGCCGTCTGTTGAGTCGTAGTTTGTTACGCGGGCTTGGAAAGTGTCTTCCGTAACACTTCCGGCTACGTCAGCAAAGACGATATAGCGCCGATCCTTGACTGGGTGATGATAGATCTTGATTGGGCCGCTTGTGTCCTCGTAGAACCGCACCATTCCGCCCTTGACGGGCTGACCAAGCATGCGCCCCTTCTTCTTTGGATCGATATATGCGAGGTTTTGCAAAAACTGAAAGAACTGGCGGCCAGTTGTTTCCGCAAAATCTCCGAGAACGCGGA
>Ga0222712_10008057_pt1 | contig 10050 bp, 25 predicted proteins | sample C33_657DmetaG_FD_165043 | JGI IMG/M metagenome (GOLD analysis project Ga0222712, IMG submission 165043) | Estuarine water microbial communities from San Francisco Bay, California, United States - C33_657D | ecosystem: Environmental > Aquatic > Marine > Unclassified | place: USA: California...
ACACAGAGGCACCAGCTTCAGCATTCCCATCAACAGATAAGTCCACACAAGATGGCGCAGGATTAGGCAACGGCGGTAAGTAATATGGAAAACTTAAACGAAGTAAAGCCAGCGGCACCAACACCAGCGCCAGCGCCAACACCAACACCAGCAGCAGCACAAAAAGATTATTGGGCTGATGCTTGGGCAAATAGGGGCGTCTAATGTGCATTGAATGTGGTTGTGAGTCAGTAGGTAGCGAGACTGGTCTAAAGCCTGTAACTATTACTGATGCTTCAAAAGACGGAGAGTCAGGTTTAACATTTAAAATGACTTCGACTCCAGAGCAGACAAGACAATTTATTAATGAGTAATTTTATAAAAGAAGATGGTACTGGCATGGTGCCACCAGCTAATGCTGGTGCGCCTGCTGGTGCTGTAACCAGCACACATACACCTAAAAAATATCCACGACAAGGTGTAAAAATAGATAGAAACAAACACGGTATCAGAAGAGAAACAAGTTTAGTGCCAAAGACGCCAAAGAAAACTGGCAGAAAAAAAGTATAATGTGTAGATCGTGTGGAGATTGTTCAAAAGAACATACCTTTACAGTAGATGATGCAATAGACGGGGTTCTTGATTCTCCCGTCATTTAAGTATTGGAGTTGTTGTGAGCGTTTTAAATTTAGATGCCATAAAAGATCAAGGATATGAATTTGATCAACTTGATGAAAATATTTTATTAATTAAAAACTTTTTAACAAGTGAAGATTTAAAAATTTTATGGGACATTATAAACAGTTCTACAGAAGAAGACTGGGGTCTTCAACTTCATTATACTAAGCACCTGGAAGATCGTGCAGAAGAGCTTACTGGCAAGCGTGACATAGAAGCTGCTGGTATAGAAAGAACACAAAATTGGGACGACAAGGTCACCCCTTTGGCTGGAAAAACAAATTTAGTTCAAGAATTACCAGACAGGGTGTCTAAGTTTTTTAATAAAGACTGTGGCTTTGAATTTAGAAGCTTTGGAACAATACAAAGAATGTACGACGGTACAGAATTAAAGGCTCATTACGATGACAGAGCGGATGTTAGGCATGTTTGGGCTTCTGTTGCTTATATAAACGATGACTACAATGGCGGAGAGCTATTCTTTACAAACAAAAATATAGAGATAAAACCCCCTACTGGTAGCATTATGATTTTCCCAGCAACAGAAGAATATGAGCACGGAGTAAGACATGTAACATCTGGTCCATTTAGATATGTTTTGCCTGCATTTATTTTTGATCATTCTAGGAAAAAGTAATGTATTCTTTTGAAACAAATGCTATCTTCGGAGGAAGGCCAGATAGGTATCCAGACAGCCCATTGAATACTCCAGTATCTCTTAATTCAACCTATATTGCAGGTGGTGAATGGGGCTATGCAAGATACGGAAACACATCTTGTAAATCTTTAGAAGAAACTATCTCCTTATTAGAAGGAGGGAAGACTCTAGCTTTTTCATCAGGAATGTCAGCTATTAGTTCTCTTTTTTCTACAATACCATTAGGATCAGTTATAGTTGCATCTAATCAGGGATACGCTGGTGTAAATGCAACAATGCAAAAGCTTCATAATGAAGGCAAAATAATTGCCAGATTTGTTGACATTGTTAATACTGGGGAGGTTTTAGCAAACCTAGAGGGGGCTTACATGCTGTGGCTAGAGTCTCCAACTAATCCAAGACTAGAGGTTGCAGACCTAAAAAGATTAATTAGAGCATGTAATAAAACAGGTATTATTGTTGGAGTAGACAATACATTTGCAACTCCATTAAATCAGAAGCCTTTAGATATGGGTGCAGACATGTCAATGAATTCTGTAACAAAATATCTAGCAGGGCATAGTGATGTTTTAATGGGGTCTATTTCTTTTAATAATGAAAATTTGTATCAATCGGTTGAATTTGAAAGAAAAATTAACGGGACAATTCCGCAACCTTTTGAATCTTTTTTGGCTTTAAGAGGCATCAGAACTTTTCCATTAAGATTTAAAAAAGCTGAGCAAAATGCAAAAAACCTTTTTGAATTAATAACTAAACATAAAAAGGTTTCTAAAGTTTATTATCCTGGATTTGGAGCAATGATTTCTTTTGAGGTAAACGACACCCCAGAAAAAGTAGAACAAATATGCAATAGATCCAGATTGATTGCAAATGCCACTAGCCTTGGTAGCGTAGAATCAATATGGGAAAGAAGAAGAAGATGGCCTTTAGAGAGCCCATTGGTTTCAGAAAGTTTAATTAGATTGTCGGTTGGATGCGAAGATTTCATAGATATCTGGAATGATATAAAGATGGCTTTGCATGAAGACTAGAACTCTCCTTGATGGATCGTTGGTTGAAGAATTTGATAAACCAATTGATATTACTGTACACACAAAATGTCCTTCTAAATGGAAACTTGTAGACATGGAAACTGGTCAAGAATATATAGGAGCCCCATATCAAACACACAAAAATATTTTAGGTTTTATTTCTAATGGATTAAAACAAAGCCTTAATATATACTATGGAACTTGGATAAAAAAATGAGAAAACTTTTAAATAATGTATATGGGTTTTTACCAAGAATATATCAAGGTGCGGAAGTTGAAGAGCTTGATAAAGCTGTGGATTTAACTATACACACTAAGGCACCAGGTAAATGGCTATTAATTGATTTAGAAACAGGACAAGAATATATAGGGTCTAATATTCCTACTAAATATGGTAAATGGCAAAGATTAAAAGATCGGTATATTCAAGAACAGTCAAACGTGATATAATATCATTATAGGTAGGTGCAAATGAAAATGAACATTCCCCCATGTTTTTATTGTGAAAGGCCATCTGAGTACGTCGCTTTAGAGGTAGAAGAGGTAACAGATAACTCTTTTAAAGTAGTTGACGTATGCAAAGACCATTTTGTATTTTCTGGCGTATCCTAATGAATCTTTCTCATACATGCAATTCTAGGCTTACCGTAAATGGTTTTACTATAAATCCAATAACTAAGTCTGAGCTTCTTTCTGTTGTTTTAGACGGACTTGTTTCATACAAAGAAACTCATTTGTGCGACCATGGACATATATCTACACATAAAAATTATTTAGGCAAAAAAATAGGAAGTCCGTCAGTCATAGAAGTAAATGAAGGCTCTAGTAGTTTTTTACAAGGGCACGTAGACCTATCTAATGGATGGCTGGATATTAGAATTTGGAACAATGTTTACCCAGCAGAGATAATGCTGGATATTTACATTCGTGGCGATATTTTGGATCCAGACTTAATAATTGATCATTTATGTGCTCCAGCCTTGCCTATGGATGGAATGGGAATGTTTGATTATACATACAGCCTTAGCTCTTCTCCAGTAGTACAGAACTCTATGAGCAAATTTGATAAAAAATCTTCAGCATATAAAGTAAATCCAGAGGCAGAGATAGATGGAGATAGTCTTAGGGTAGTATTAAATAGGTTATCAGGCATGCAATGCCACTACTGTGACGAGCAAGCAACAGATTGGATAATAGTTGGCCCCCCAATGCCACACGATGCAGTAGAATTAATACCAGCTAAATCTGTAGGTGCGTGTAAAAATCATCTTGGAAATGGAAGAGTTACTGAGATTAGATACGATATCGCAAACATCCCAGAAGAAGATTTATTCGTTATAGACTCAAACTCTATAAAATATGAAATGCTTGATATTTTAAATGAAGATGGAAGTTTAAAGTATACTATAAATAAAATAAAGGAGCAATAAATGTCAAACATGCAAAAAACAGTAATAGAAAAAGATCTTTGGTACATAGAAAACTTCTTGACTCAAGAAGAGTTGGATTTTTTTAAGCCATTTATGGACGATCACGAAGGCTGGTATACAACAATGAGATCTCCATATAAAAATATTTTAAATAAATATATTGAAAGTGATATGCCTAGAAAAGCTGATGGCAGTACTGACGTCGCTACTAACGAGTATCCAAGAATTGATTATCCAATCTTAAATCAAGCTGGTGGTCTATTTGATAGACTAAGACAGGTCATGCCCCCAGTTTATAAATCTCATGCCTCATTGCAAACATTTAAATATTGTACAGATGAAGAAATAGCAAGAGATTTAAATGAAAGAGATAGAAATTATTTAACAGAAAATGGAAGGTTTCCATTAGATCCAAGCAAAGTAGATTTTGCCATGAATTGGCATTCTGAGTGGGATGAAAATAGCCCGATACCTCCATTTAAACTATCATTATCTTTATATTTAAATGATGATTTTGAAGGTGGCGTACTAGAATTTAAGCATAAGCCTTATAAAATTAAACCAAAAGCAGGCATGCTTGTAGGCGTACCAGTTACAAAAGAGTTTGAGCATAGAGTTACAAAAATAACTTCTGGTAATTGGAGACACACTTTGTATGGGGCATCCTGGAATGATCCAGACAATATACCAGTCAGTACAGCTGAAAACTGCTGAAGACTATTGACTATCCTGTACTAATATAGTATACTCAATGTATGCAAGAGCCTAAAATTATGAAAATGGACTGGCGTCCATTAGGCTATTGGCCTGTATATAAAGATGGAAAACTTACATGGGAAAAGGATCCAGATAAAGATGTTAATTAATTTTGTAGAAAAATATTTAATGAGGCCAAAACGTTTACGAAAAGCAATTCAAGCGGTAGTTCGAGAAAATGATGAATTACTACGCAGACTGGCAGAATACGAAAAGGATGAGACTCCAACTAATCTAACATGGTCTGAAGGTGACAGGTGGTACGGCTGGACTTACAATAGTAACGCCAAACGTTATTACTTTGATGATATCGGAAATGAGTCACTTATGGGACTATGGCAAGATCAATGGCTTCGTGAGGCGGAGTCAATTGACAATAAAAATTGAAGCTTATTGCACAGCCTGCAATAAATCAGTAGAGGGCAAACTAACCTCTATGACAGCACTTGAGTCTGGTAACTGGCTATATGTTGGAGAATGCTCTATCTGTTTTTATGAGATCAAAAGAATAGTTAGAAACAAGTGATAGTCTATTTGGATGGCCTAGAAAGAAATGGAAATGTATACCTTTCTTATGTGCTATCTAGATCATTGAATATAAATATTGTATCGCTTAGGACACATAGTTTAGGCACACTAGAAATGTATGCAAATAAAGAATATCCATTCATAATCCCAGTAAGGGATGCTTTGCCCGCTCTAGTGTCTGCTAAAATATTCAGAGATTATGTTCATGATAAAGATATGTTTAATACACATAAATACGATCAGATTTCATTTACAGCTGATGTAATAGTAGATAATTTTAAACAATATTACCTATTCTTAGAAAATAATCCTCAATTTTTTATTGCTCCATTCTATGATTTTACTACAAACCATTACAGGGTTTTAGAAAAACTTCATAAATTTTATAATAACGATAAGCTTAAGTTATACAGAAGTGTATCTTCGGAAGAAATACTATCGGATATTAAAAAAAACAATGAAAGCAAATGGGCGATTCACCCTGAATTGGGAAATTTTCCAAGAAAAGAAAGTGAACTTAAAAAAAATACAGAAGAAATGTTTTTAAATAAATACAAAAATGATATAAATTTTATACAAAATAAAATAAATATTTTGTATGACAGATACGAGAGGATATAATATGTGGTGGTCGTGGGTACTAGCCGTAATTGGGGTAGCAGGCATATACTTTGTAGGTCGTAAAGATGCATGGGGATGGTTTGTTCTTTTGTTTAATGAGTGTCTTTGGATTACATATGCGATAATTACCAGCCAATACGGATTCATATTCTCAGCTTTAGCCTATGCAATGGTATATATTAGATCATACATACATTGGTCAAAAGAACCAGTAAATGAAATCCCATTATAGTGCGAAAAAAAGTGCGGCGGTAGAGACCATTTTGTCAGTACCTGACTTATATAGAAAAAATGATACAATAGTCCTATGAGCGAAAAAACAGGATATAAGCCAACCTCTGGCATGCAGTCAGCGGCACGTCGTGCCATTAAGCTAAAAGAACAGGGTAAGGCTAAAGGGGCAGGAACTGCTGTAGGCTGGACCAGAGCAGGTCAACTAGCAAGAGGAGAATCTTTAAGTCTATCTACCGTTAAGAGAATGTATTCGTATTTCTCACGCCATGAAGTAGACAAAAAAGGCAAGGATTGGAATAACGCAGAGAACCCATCAAATGGAAAGATCATGTGGTTAGCATGGGGCGGAGATGCAGGATATTCTTGGTCTCGTAAAATTGTAAACAAGGAAAAGAATATGAAGAAGTCAGTAGATTTAAATGAAGTTGTAGAAGAGATCAAGGACATGCTAGATGATGTAGTTAATCCAATTACTGAGGTAATTGAGATAGAAGACGATTTAACGGCTGAGCCTTCAGATGAAGAGATCTCAAAGACATATGTCTCAGATGACGAGCATGTCGACAAATGGAACAATATGGAAAAGGCTTGCTGGGCGGGATATAAGCAGGTAGGAATGAAGAACAAGAATGGAAAGAAAGTTCCTAATTGTGTTCCAATTAATAAAGCGACGGGATTACCAGAAGAACCAGAAACTTCTTGGAATGGCATATTTAACCCAAGAGTCAAATAATATCTAGAGAGGTAACAGACAATGACTGAAGATCTAAATAATTGCTGTGCTGAATGCACATGCACAAATCCTCATAAATCAGAGCCACCTAAAGAAACAGCTGAGTAATACCTATGGGTATATTAGACAACCTTGAAGCATATCTTGAATATCAAGATAAAGATAAATCTGAGGTTGGATTTGCTACAGGCAAATGGTCAGATGATGATGATATGCATCCAACCATAACTCCTATATTTGGACCAAATAGGTAGTTAACTCCTATATCCCCCTCCCATTTATCTCCTCTCTAATAGCCCTTAGAGGGCTTATATGGTGGAGTAAAGTGGAGCATTGTGGAGAATTTATACTATAGATAGAATATCAAATACTATAGTTATATCTATATAAACATACATATGTAATGGAACAAGATACCATATGATGCAACGTAATGTCAATAGCAAATTTGCCATATTTTCCCATATATAGGCAGCATATTAATCCATATTTGTCAATAGATTTCATAGAAAATTTTGATCTATTTTGCCATATTCTCTACACATTTGTCGACATTCTATATGTATAATTAATTATTTAGACATATTGTGTAGCAAATTTCAGGGATTTTGTCAAGGCCTTCGTAAATAGAAAATTTGGCCCATGCTCTGAAAATTTCAGGGATTTTTGATCATGTGTCGTAAAAGAAAAATGTTGCCCTCATGCCCACACATACAAAAATATCCACAAGCTGTGGATAACTTGTGGATATCTTGGGCTAGATATGTTTATCTATCTAACCAGGCATTCGTCTTATCAATATATATGCCTATTGTTATAACGTTGGAATTACATTTAATCTATCTGATGATAAGTTACCTTCATCATGTAGCCAACTATACTTATATGAGGATTCTTTTACTTCCCCGATTCTTCTATTATATGAAATAGGCTTAGGCAACTTAAGATTGTTTAATTTAGTTATCTCTTGATACGCCTTGACACATTCATATAGTTCATTTGATAAAAGCAATCCTTCGGAGGACTCTCCTCTTGATTGATGTATCTTAGATTGTTTATCTAGTTCTGATATAACTGATACAATCATTTCTACAACTCGGTCAATTGTATACAATGGCTGTTCCGCCAAGTATCTACCGAAGATAGTAGGGTTGAACCAATGGTCATCCATTAGATTAACTAATGATTCTGCCACTTTGATTTCAGGTGTTTTCATATCCGCCTCTCGAACCTTTGATTATACCAAAAATATAGAAGGGGGTCAAGGACCAACGAAGCCATGACCCCCAAGATGTTACTTAGCTTTCTTGACTGGAGTCTCAGCTGTGAACTGGATCCCCTTTGCAGCAGCTTCCTGCAGTGCTACTTTTGCAGCTCCTGAAAAACGGCCACGTACGCCCACAGCAATTCCTTGGGCCTTTAGATATTCTCTCTTTGTTGTCATTTGTTTTTTATCCTTTCGAGATAATTGGTTTGCTTTAATTATAGCAACTTTTCACGGATTTGTAAATAGCTGCCGTAAACCAGGAATTCCGCCCCTAGTTAGAAACTTGCTCTACTCTATCTTTAATTAATTTAGCAATGATGTTGTGTGCTTCATCTACTTCATGTAAGGATCCAGACCATAGCAAAGCTTGGGCTTTACTTAACTGATCATTGATGTATTGATCACTCATCCTCATCTTCAGTTTCCTCTTCATCATCTTCAAACATTGTATCTACAATGTAGTCACGGTTCATCATCCATTCAAGGACGTCGTCTTGATGTTGTTCCGCCCCATACTCCAGAGAGAACCCCTGTCCAGCCTCCACAGCCTCACAGAGGTTGTCCCACATCTGGTCCAAGGTAACCTTAGCCTTATAGGTTTCATCCTCTAGGATGTTCTGAATTGTGGACCATGTCCACAGCCATACCATGGACAAGCCAAGGTCGGTGGTGTCAAGAATCTTTAAGCATTCGTTTAGTTTATCTTTATCTTCAGGCTTCATATGCTAACTCCCTATCGTGGTATTCCGCCAATGTTTTAACAGTAAAGTCTTTCCCTAAATTGTAACAGAAGAGCACCGCTTCCGTCAATGATTCAGTCTCAAATATTGGAACAGATAAAGGTATATCTGTTTTATCATACACCTCAAATGTATCTACACCTCCAGGTGAGCAAGAGTATTCCATTTCCAGGATTTCTAGGCTTGGCTCATAATTACTCATTTTTGCCCCCAATTGCAAATGATAAATCATATGTTAGTTTATATAAATATACTAATGTATCAAGTACACCTTCACATCTAGTACGTTCCATTGAATCCATTGCTTCTTCGGATTCATCCTCTATTGCTTGTGCCTCCGCCAATTCTTGTTCAGCAATCAGCATGAGGTTTTTTAATTCGCCGTGCATGATATCAAGGCCAGGGACCCCAGCATTGACCATGCGCTGCAAATGGGGCGGGAGCCCAATGTCTTCTGCAGTCATCATTAGTTATACCTTTCGTTGTAGGAAATCATTATATCATTGGCCACTGACATTAAATGCCTAGTAGCAATAGTCTGTCCTGAGATATTGTTATATTCAAAATCACAATCCTCAAACTCCTTTTCAGCAGGGTCAAGTTTCTCCATATGAATAGATAACTCTTCTAGGTCTTGTTCAAGACTAATTAAATGAAGCTTCATGTATTCCAAGAATTGAGATGACCTAGTTACATATGCTGATTCCATTATTCAACATGCCCTTCTTCTATTAGACCTTGAAAGAAACTAACAACGTCTTCTAAATCTTTGACCAATGGGTCTTTATTCATTAAATCTGACGGGGATCTAAGATAGAATAACTTAGCATCATGTACAGCATTAATCATTCTATCTATATCTTCTACTGTATAACCTAACATAAGTAATCCTCATCTTCCTCTTTAAGATTATAGAATTTATTAAACTCATCATAGATAAACTTATCTCCTGACATTTCAGCAAATTGTTTATCTGCATAATATTGACCTTCATCAAGATTATTATTAATCCAGTCTTCAAGCAATTGTTCTGCTATGTCTTGATATACAGCGTCAATTACCATTTGATTTACATCTTCTAGGAAACTAGCCATTATACCTCCGCCTTTTCTGTAGTATCCAATAGTACCATGTGGGTCTGACATTCTTTCATAGCCTCTTCATCTCGCCATGAACCTTCTTGGCATTCAGAGCAGAATTGACCACAGTCATTATCACAATACTCAACACAATCATAAGATTGGCAAGCATAGCAACGTGTCTCGTATTCAACTAGTTCTGTTACGTTGCCACGGAGAATCTCATACTCTCCACCCCAACCTGTTTCTTCCTCAAACTCTAATGTGAGTAGGCAGTTAGGAACAAGATTACTTAGTTTAGTTAGAATAGTTACAG
>Ga0222712_10008060_pt1 | contig 10048 bp, 9 predicted proteins | sample C33_657DmetaG_FD_165043 | JGI IMG/M metagenome (GOLD analysis project Ga0222712, IMG submission 165043) | Estuarine water microbial communities from San Francisco Bay, California, United States - C33_657D | ecosystem: Environmental > Aquatic > Marine > Unclassified | place: USA: California...
ATTTTTTCGGTAACTGTAATTGGACTATGTGGGTTTTTACTACTTACAGTAAGAATTTCCGTAGTGCAAACGTAACCGTATCTACAGCACCTACTTTTTCTATTACTGGTAGTGATGGTACAAAAGGTCCACTAACTGTTAATGAAGGTACTACTGGTTATTTTAAAGTAACTACAACAAATTTAGCCAATGGTACATTAGTATACCCTAAATTTATAAATGCAACGCTTTCGACCAATGACTATACTAATAGCGCTGCTAGCGGTGTAGCGGTTCAAAATAATGTAGCAAACTTTCAGATTACTTTTACAGCAGATACGTTTACAGACGGTCAGCAAGAGTACGGAGAGTTAGTAGTTCAATACCCTAACGGCACTACAAAAGACAGCTATGGATACGTCTATGTTAACGATACTTCAGTAACTCCAGCAGGTTACTCAGTTACTAGAAGTGCAGCTAGTATAAATGAAGGTGCGTATATTATATTTACTATCACACTTACAGCAGTTCCTTATGGTACTCAGTTGTGGTGGGATATTTCAGGTACTAATATTACTACTAATGATTTTCAGTATATTTACTACGACTATCAAGACGGCGAAGGCTGGGTAAGCCCTAGTGGCGGTAGTACACTAAATAATAGTTTTACAACTATTGGTAATACTGTTATGCAAGTAATTGCATATACTAGAAACGATGTATCAACAGAAGGGACCGAAACCGCAACGTTTAATTTACGTACTGGATATAGTGCAGGACCTTCAGTGGCTTCTACTAGCTTTAGTATAAACGATACCAGTGTAACTCCTACGTACAATGAATCAGTAACTATTGTTAGTGATGCTAATGGTAATTATATAGTTCCATTAAACGGCTACATGACTATTACAATTGGACCTGGTGCTCCAAATACTGGATTTACTTTTGCCATTACCAATAACGGCGACCCTCAACCATCAAGTTTCCCAGGTTCTAATACCTTAGATTCAAGTGGTTACTTTTACAATTATATTACTGGTGCAACTGCTCAAGGCGGTCAAACGGTAGGTGATAAACGACTATGGGTTAAGTTTAACTTTAACAACAATGTTCGTAGTGCACGATTTAATGTAGTCTACGATGCTGGTACTCTAAGTGGTGGAGAATATTGCAGTGGATATACTTTGTACCAAAACTACAACGATGGAGCTGGTGGTGTATATGCTCAGGTAGTTGCTACTAATAGTCCTGCTTGCGGATATGTACAGCAATATACACCTGCTAGAACTCGAAGTGTATATACCTACTACAATTATGACTTTCAAGGTGATACTTGGGGCATAAACGGCGGTAGGCCTGGTGGACCTGTTACTGCTACTATTATCAACGGACCTTATGCTGGGTTTGCGCTTAGCGGAAGTTTTAATGGTAGTGGTCAGTATCGGCAATTAATCGGTGACTATGGCGCTTTAGTTGTTGGTAACTATACTATTAACTTTACGTTTCCAGGAGATGATGCTTACTACCCAACTTCGTACAGAACGCTAGTAGCTACCTTCTCAGTTCAAAATGCTAGTGCCGGCGGTGGTGGTATAATACCATAAAAGCCAATTTTACCAAGTACAGAATACCCTGTCCAACTTATGGGCAGGGTATTTTTTTGCATTGACAAACTCCCGCCCTTATGGTATAATATACCAAAATGTCAGAACGTTTCAATATTTTTTCTTGACAAGCTTTTATCCTAATCTAAAGGGCATGCTTCCCGTTTGGATTATAATTAAATATACAACCACTGCTAATAAGGAGATCTGATTATGGTGGAGATAGATAACCACAGCCTCATTCAGACAGTTTCACTAGTTGCGTTAGCAGTTGTTGCTTTCTCAGTTGGAATACAGAAACTGCTAAAAGACTGGAAAAGTACTAATGCGGAAACTAGCGTAATTACTTTAATGCACACGGAGCTAGAGCGCATGAGTGAACAAAACGGCTTACTAGCAACCGAATTAAATCGCTTGCAGCAAGAAATGATTTTGCTAAATACTCAACTAGCACAGTTGTGCGTTGAGAATCAGCAATTGCAAACCGAAGTTGTTGCACTAACTGAAGAAGTTAATAAGTTTAGAGTGTCAGCTACTATAGCTGCAGCTAAGAAAGTTCAGGTGCGCTAATGCAACCGGCTAAAATTAACTATAAAATTTATCAAGGTAGTACCTTTCAAGAGACGCTACGTTGGGAATCAGAAACAAAAACATATGTTCCTATTAGTGCAATAACTAAAGACGCTCCTTGTACAATAACTACTAGTGCTCACACTATTCCTGTAGGATGGAGAATACGAGTTGCAAATGTAGCTGGTATGAAAGAAATTAATACTACCAGTGACGATGCTTATTATTTAGTAACTGCTAAAACATCGACTACTGTAACCTTAAACAAAGTAAATAGTTTAGGTTATACTGCTTATACTAGTGGTGGTGTAGTTGAATACAACACACCAGTTCCATTAACAGGATATACTGCACTAATGCAGATTCGTGAAACACTAGATTCTACTGCTGTAATTCATCAGATGACTTCAGCAGCAGGAGGCGGTATTCAAATTAATACTAGTGATAGTACAATATTTTTAACCATACCTGCTTCAATAACTACTAACTTTACTTTTGATAGTGCAGTATACTCACTGGAACTAACAAACGCTAGCGGAGTAGTAATTCCTTTTATGGCCGGTAACTTAACCCTAGTCAGAGAGGTTACACGATGACTACTGAAGTAATTGTAACCGAAAACAACAACACGGTTGTTATAAATACTCAACAACCAAACGTAATCGTAAGCGGTATGATAGGACCCACAGGTGTAACAACCTTTGCAGGTCTCACAGACATTGACCTAACCCAGCTAACCGCAGGGAGCGTATTAGTATACAATCCCGGAACACAAAAATGGACCGCAACAAACCTGCTAGAGCAGCAAATTGTTGAGTCTGGGCAATTTTAAAGGAACATAATTATGGCTTCTATAGTAAGAATTAAGCGCAGCGAGGTAAGCGGTAATCCAGCAGTATTGGGTGCAGGTGAATTAGCTTATACATCCTTAGCAGATAATGGATCAAACGGTGGTGACAGACTATACATTGGTATGGGTACTGAAACTGCTGGTAATGCTGTTAACCACGTAATCATTGGTGGTAAACGCTACACAGATATGGTTGATGCCGCAACCAACGCAAACACAGCAGGCACATTAGTAAAGCGCGATTCAAACGGTGATTTTACTGCACGCTACATTACCGCAGATTTAATCGGTAATTCAGCAACTACCACAAAATGGTTAAATGCTCGTAGCTTAAGTTTAACAGGTGATGCAACAGCAACACTTGCTAGTGTTGACGGTTCAGCAAATGTTAGTACCGCAATTACTTTTGCTACAGTTAATTCAAATGTAGGTACTTTTGGCTCAACAACTGCGATCCCAGTTTTAACTGTTAATGCAAAAGGTTTAGTTACTGCTGCTTCAACTGTTAACGTTGCTACTAATTTAGCGATTGCTGGTGGAACGGGTACAGACACAGTTGACTTGTTAAGTGATACACTAACATTTACTGGCGGAACTGGTGTTACCACCGCTGTTACAAACAACACAGTTACTGTTTCAGTTGGTCAAGCAGTAAATACAACTTCAGACGTTACTTTCAATAATGTAACAGTTAATGGATCACTAAATAGTGACGATATTACAGCTGCTAACATTAGCGTAGCAGGTAATGCTTCTATTACTGGTAACCTAACAGTTTTAGGTACTACAACCACTGTTAATTCAACAGCTGTTTCAATTAGCGACCTTAACATTACCTTAGCAAAAGATGCAGCAAATGCTGCAGCTGCTGAAGGTGCTGGTTTAACAGTTGCTGGCGCAGGCGCTACATTTACCTATACAAGTGGTAATGATCGCTGGAATTTAAACAAAGACTTGGTAGTTGCTAACGTATACGGTGCACTAGTAGGCAATGCAGACACAGCTACAAAATGGCAAACTGCTCGCAACTTAAGTTTAACTGGTGATGCTACTGCTACATTAACAAGTGTTGATGGTTCGGCAGCAGTTAGTGCAGCTTTAACATTTGCAACAGTTAATTCAAATGTTGGTAGTTATGGTGACTCAGTAACAGTTCCTAACTTTACAGTTAATGCTAAAGGTTTAGTAACTGCAGCAGGCAGCACAGCAATTCCATTTAGTTCTACAACTGTAAAAGGCTTATCAAGTTTTGACGCTACACAGTTTACCGTTACCAGTGGTGCAGTTACTATTGCACAAATTGATGGCGGAACATATTAATAATAACCCAGCTATATAGCTTATAAGGGGCAGCCACATGGCAACAATCAAAGTAAAACGTAGTGCAGTAGCAGGTCGAGTACCTGCTACAGCTGATTTAGAATTAGGCGAAATTGCAATTAACACCTATGATGGTGTAGCCTATATTAAGAAAAGTGTAAGTGGAACCGATAGCGTTGTGCAACTTGGTTCGGCTAATTTGTCACAAAACTTACAGAATCGTTATCAGTATACTGCAACTGCGGCACAAACAACTTTTGCAGCAGTTTATTTAGCTCCTTATGTAGATGTTTATTTAAACGGTATTCGTTTAATTGCTGGTGTTGATTATACTGCTACCAATGGTACTACTGTTGTACTAACTACAGCTGCTTCGCTTAATAATACCATTGATATTGTTGCTTATACAAGCTATACAGCAAATGCTAATTTTGCTGATTTAATTAGTAGTCATGTTACTACTGCTCTTGGATATACTCCAGAGAATCCAGCGAATCGTGGTGCTGTTAATGGATATGCTTCACTAAACAGCTCAGGACAAATTCCCAGTGCTCAACTACCAAGCTTTGTTGATGATGTACTAGAATACGCTAACTTAGCAGCATTGCCAGCAACTGGTGAAACTGGTAAAATTTATGTTACATTAGACACCAACAAAACTTATCGTTGGAGTGGCAGTGGGTATACTGAGATTGCTTCCAGCCCTGGCAGCACAGATGCTGTTACAGAAGGCAGCACAAACCTTTACTTTACAAATGCTCGTGCAAGAAATGCACTAAGCGCTACACAAAATTTAACTTATAATAGTTCTACTGGTGTATTTACTGGCCCTGATTTAAGTGGTTATTTAACTACGGCAAGTGCAGCCAATGTATATGCTCCACTAGCTAGCCCTACTTTTAGCGGTACTATAACTGGTTCACAATTTAGAACTACTGGTGCTTCTGGGCATTATGGTTGGAGTGCAGGATCTCAAGGAGCAATTTTTGCTACTAATTCTACTCCAGGACTTGCAGCCCAATTTATTGTAGACAACCAAGGGCGAGGTCTTGCTCTTAGCACTCAAGACGATAATAATTCAAATTTAGGAACTCAACTTAGATTTGGACTTGGTGCAAATACTGGTAGCACTGGTGCTTCAATAGCTGTTAATGATAACACAACTGGTGGTTACAATACACTAACTATCAGCAGCTCTCAAGTAATCTTTAATCGTATTGCTGGTGAAAGCATGCGCCTTAATGGTAGTGGTTATTTAGGTATTGGTACAAACTCACCACAAAGCTTATTGCATTTGCGTGCAGGTGGTACTACAGCAGTAAATGGCGGCATAGGTTTAACAATATCACATAATTCTAATGCCATTGCTAATGCAACGGATGCAACATTTGGCGGACTTACAATTCAGCGCGATAAATCTTCTGCACTAGTAGACGGCGATTCGCTTGGCGGAATTACCTGGGGAAAACTGATTGCAGGAGAGTTACGAAACTCTGTAGCAGCAATTGGAGCTATTCAGGCTGGCACTGGTGAAAGTGCACATCTTACATTTTATACTTCTCCGATCTCACGAGCACCTGTTGAACGTTTACGTATTTCAGAAGTTGGTGCTTTTGGCTTATCAGGTGCAAACTACGGAACAACCGGCCAAGTTTTAACATCACAAGGTTCTGGCTCGGCGCCTATCTGGTCAAGTGCAAGCGGTGGTGGTGGTGGAACTCCTGGTGGTTCTAACACCCAAGTACAATTCAACAGCTCAGGTACATTTGCTGGCTCTGCTAACTTTACATTCAACGGCACCGGTATTTCCACAGGCAATGTGAATGTTACAAGCAGTACAAGCCCATCCAACGGTATGTACTTATCTGGTTCAGGTTTGAGCTTCTACAACATAGGTGCTAGCGCCAACGGTAGTTCCGCTATTCAAATGTACTACGGTAGGGCTGGTTTACCTGTTACTACCAATGGTGTAACTAACAGTGAAAAGCAATGGATTGCTTTTGGGACAGGTGCAACACCAGCAATAACGACTATTGGTTCAACTGCAAGTTATTACACTTTTACGGGTGGCGATTATTTAATCACCGACGTGCCCTCTGTTTTAAGAATCAATGCAGGAAGTCGACCTGATAACACGACTTACAACTGTCCAGCAGACAATGGTGTAATTTTTGTTGATATGGGTGCAAGTTATGGTGGTAATGCCTCTAACGGAAGATGCGGGGTATTTGTTAACCACCCACGGCAGGGCTTGGGCGATAATCAATCTACTGGGTTTAAAGCAAAAAACGATGGATTTGGTTCAGGGTCTAGAAGTTTTTGGGCGTTGTTACAAACACTCGACCCAAATGGTGGTGGACAACCTTATGGGTTCTATGCACAAACTGACACTTCGGCTACTCCATACGACAACTCTGCTCCTGTTGGTCTGGTTATTGACAATGCGTTAGTTGATAACTACACCAAGACAAACGGTGGTGCGCAAATGGCAATTTGGATTGATCGTCGTAGTGGATCAACATCTCGTACAGCGATTCAATTTTCTAGGAATTCGCAGAGCAATGTAGTTGGTACGATTCAAACAACCAATTCTGCGACCTCTTACAACACCTCTTCCGACTACAGATTAAAAGAAAACATTGTTCCTTTAACCGGCGCTTTGGAAAAAGTATTGCGCCTAAAACCTCGTGTATATACTTGGAAAGTAGACGGTTCTACTGGTGAGGGCTTTATTGCTCACGAACTGCAAGAGGTAATCCCACAAGCAGTTACTGGTGAAAAAGACGCTGAAAAATTACAACAAGTTGAAGTTGAACACGCTGTTGCAGAAGTTACAGACGCAGACGGAAACATAATTTCTTATGGCAAACCGCCAGTCTACGAAGAGCAAATGAAGCCTGTCTACCAAGGCGTTGACACTAGCTTTTTAGTTGCAACACTAACAGCCGCAATTCAAGAACTCAAAGCAGAGTTCGATGCTTACAAAGCACTACATCCATAACAAACCTACAAAGGGGTAGCCAATGAGTATACCACGTAATTTATCAAAATTAGCAGAAGGCACAAGCTCCAGTGGTATCCTGGGTGTAGCCTACGGCGGTACTGGTGGAAGCACCGCCGCCGAAGCTAAAACTGCACTTGGTCTACACGCAGTCGCTACCAGCGGAAGTTATGTTGACCTATTAAACAAACCTACATTGTTTTCAGGAAGTTATACTGATTTAACCAGTAAGCCAACACTATTTAGTGGCAGCTATACAGACTTAACCGATAAACCAACACTATTTAGTGGAAGCTATACAGACTTAACTGACAAACCAACAATTCCTAGCATTACTGGTTTGGCTAGTGAAACGTATGTTAATACACAAATTACCAATTTAGTAGCAAGTGCTCCAGCTACCCTGGACACATTAAATGAATTAGCAAATGCACTAGGTGCTGATGCTAATTTTTCAACTACAGTTAGTACTGCACTGGGAAATAGATTGCGAATTGACGTGGCTAATCAAAGCCTTACCACTACGCAAAAATCAAATGCAGTTACTAATTTAGGCTTGGCCACAGTTGCTAGCTCAGGTAGTTACACAGACCTAACTAATAAACCAACAATTATTGACCCAACTGATGTTGCTATTAGTATGGCTATTGCTCTAGGCTAAGGAAAATATATGGCAAATGCATTTAAGAATTCAGCAGTAGCAAATATTGGAACTACTGCAAGCACGGTGTATACTACACCAGCTTCTACAACCACAACCATAATAGGCTTAACAGTTGCAAATACAATTTCAGCGCCTATCTCAGTTAGTATTTCACTTACGATTAGTGGAACAGATTACTTTTTAATCAAAAACGCCGTAATACCCGTAGGCGGTACACTAGTACCCATTGGTGGCGAACAAAAATTAGTGCTACAAGCAGCACACACGCTCAAAGTTATTTCTAACACTGCCGCATCAGCAGACGCAATAGTTTCTGTACTGGAGATCTCACCATGAGTTATCTAGGAGCTGAACCCACGCAACAGATGCCTGAAGTAGGCACTAATACTGTAGAAACGCAAGATATCAAAGACGGTGCAGTTACTGCAGCTAAGCTTGCAGCAGGTGCTGCAGTTCCTAGTCAAGCTTCACAAGCTGGAAAATACCTAACAACTGATGGTACTACTGCTAGTTGGGGTGTATTGCCTAGTTCTTTACCTGTAACAACCTTTTCTGGTTCAGTATCCTTAGTGTCAGTAGCTAACGGATTTCTACCTGTACTACAATCAAATGGTTCTACCACAACAAACGTAACAGTATCATAAGGAAAAGATTATGGCTACAAAATATCCGTTAGTATTAAACGGCACAGCAATTCAGGAGCTACAAAGTGGTGACGTTCTTAACGGATATGTTACACCTACTAGTACTGATACGCTAACAAATAAAACTCTGACAAATCCCACAGTTACAAATTATGTAGAAACAGCATATACAGCTAATTCTAGTACAGCTATCACATTAGCACTTACTAATGGTACAGTGCAGATTATTACGCTAACAGGTAATGCTACAATTACTATGCCCGCTGCAGTTGCTGGTAAATCATTTATTATGTTTTTAAAGCAAGACGTTACAGGTTCACGTACTGTTACATGGTCTACGGTTAAGTGGCCTGGCGGTACTGCCCCTACGATTACTTCTACGGCTAGTCGTCAAGATATCTTCTCATTCTTTTCTGATGGTACAAACTGGTATGGAACTACTGTTAGTCAGAACTACACGCCTTAAGGAGGTTGAATATGTTTGCAGCATCTAAAACAGACGCAGCCGCCACAGGGGGTTATGAGATATCAAGGAGTTTAAGGTTTAATAGGTCAGATTCTCCTTATTTAAATCGTAGTCCTACTTCTACAGGAAGTCGTACTACATTTACTCTTTCGCTTTGGGTAAAGTTGGGCAATTTAACTACTGGTACTGATTCTGTTATTTGGGCAAGTGGTAATGCCAGTACTGGAAATCCATTAACATTATTGTGGAAAACATATAGTAATAATTATTATTTTAATTTAACAGGAAATACTACTGAGTTTGCAACAACGGCAGTTTATCGTGATCCATCTGCTTGGTATCACATTGTTTTGGCTATAGATACTACTCAAGCAACAGATACAAACAGAATTAAGTTATATGTAAATGGTATACAAATTACTTCTTTTACTACATCAACATACCCTGCACAAAATTTTACATACGATATAAATACATCCTCATACCCTGCTTACTTTGGGTGTTTATTTGCGGGTGGATTTATTCGTTTTTGGGAAGGTTACATGACCGAAATCAATTTTATTGATGGTCAAGCCCTAACCCCATCATCATTCGGTGAAACCAACGCACAAACAGGCACATGGCAACCTAAAGCCTACTCAGGATCATACGGCACTAACGGCTTTTATCTGAACTTCTCAGACAACAGCAACACAACAGCCGCAACATTAGGTAAAGACTACTCAGGTAACGGCAACAACTGGACACCTAATAACTTCAGCGTGACTGCGGGTGCGGGTAATGACTCTCTTGTTGATTCACCAACATCGTATGGAACTGATACTGGTGTGGGCGGGACTGTGCGGGGGAACTACTGCACTTGGAATCCAATATCAAATAAAGCGGGTTCTCTTGCCAATGGAAATTTACAACTTAATGGAACAAATTCAGCAATTACAAGATGCAATTCA
>Ga0222712_10008061_pt1 | contig 10046 bp, 11 predicted proteins | sample C33_657DmetaG_FD_165043 | JGI IMG/M metagenome (GOLD analysis project Ga0222712, IMG submission 165043) | Estuarine water microbial communities from San Francisco Bay, California, United States - C33_657D | ecosystem: Environmental > Aquatic > Marine > Unclassified | place: USA: California...
GTAGCGGCAGAATATTGTCCCGCACCGCGCCCGAAGGTACGTCTACGTCTCGCCACTCACCGGGGGCGATGGGGGTGTCATCTCCCTTGATACGCAGACCACGTGATTTGAGACCACCCGGAAGGTTGCTAAGAGTTCCTGCGTCGATAAGTTGGCGAAGCAGAGAGGTTGCCGCTTTAGAGTGTCCGCCGATAAGGTGGATAAGTCCGAAATAATAAAAGCCAAAGCCGGGGATATATCCGTAATGGACAAAGTGCTGCCGCTTCGATTTGAGTTTGTCATCTTCGTTCCAGTTCCGCCTAATCGCCAGAACTGTCCCCGTCCCCTTCTCAATCGTCACTACGTACGGTAGTGCGATGCCTGTTTCGTTGTTGTCCTTATCGACATCAGGATACCCCGGCAGGTCGATGTTCACGTGCATCTCAAGCAACTGGAACCGGTCGTCCATCGTCGCTGAGAAGCCTTGATCCTCTGCCTTCTGCTTCTCCACCTCGTCCATCGTGCGAACCGGGTCGCCCAAGTCGATATCGCGGTAGAAGCCTGCGTACTGCAGTTTGATCAGTTCGTTCTTCGTCTTACGCATCCGGTGCGTAACACGCTCGGCACCTTCCAAATTGGCCGCGCCGTAGGGCACGATGATGTCTTCAGCAGGGATATAGATCGCAGTCTGACGATCCAACGCAGGATCGAAATACACTTTCTTGAACGCGTTACCTGCCAAGGCCATGCTGAGCAACATGCGCTCATGCTCTGGGCGGTACTCCTTCATCACCTCGGTCAATTGGTAGTTCATGTCATCCGCGACACGCACCGCCGAGTCTTTCTTTTCAGGTGTTTCTCTGCCAATAATCTTGGTCTTGACCGGCCCTGCCGCAGGGAAGGTCTCCATGATGGTCTCGGACTGGAACTTGACCGCACTCTCCATGAGGAGAGGGTGAAAGACTCCGCAAGCGCCGGGCCACGGCTCAGTGCGCTCTTCGTAGCGAATGCCCAGAATCTTCAAGCCTTTGACGTACGTATCCAGCCAGTCTTTGCGGCTTGAGAGGTCTTGCTCGTACTGGCCTAAAAGATCAGAGGCAAGACTCTGCAATTCACCTTCGGACATAAAGTCTGCAAGGTTGGCATCGAAGTCCTCGGCACGCGGCTCAGACTTGGCTAGTTGTACTACTATCCCGTCGATCTCGACGGATACACTCTCAGGGTCTTCGATCATGATCTCAATCGGCTCAGGGGGAGCAAGTGCTTCTAAACCCTGCGGAGCCTGCATTAAACTTTTATCGACGGCCATTTAGATTCTCCTAATAGTACCCAGCACCGCGACGACTCTTGAACCACCGCGTCGGTTCCGCCTCATCATTGGGCAAACGAAGGAACCCGCCCTGCCTGAATCTCATGAGAGCCAAAGTGGTAGCGTCAACCAAGTCATCATTCCGGCCAGAGGGGAAATCATTACATTCCTCAATAACCTCATGCGCCCAACGCCGGTCAGGCGCCCAAACTATACCTGAAGAAAACAGATCAGATACGGCATTTACACGGCTAATCTTGTCCTGCCCCTTACCCGGCGTGAACTCAGATATGGGCACGCCCATCCGCCTAAACTCTTGGTAGAGCGCCGCGCCGTTAGACTTCTTCTCCACGATAAATGAGTCCGGTTGCCAACTCTTGTACTCATCAAGGACGAGTGCTTTCAGTTCGGGGAACTCAAGACGCTGCTTGATGGCGTTGAGCAGGATAACGTTGTAGTTTTTGGTCTCCTCGTTGAAGAAGACCCCCCACGTGGTCAAGGCATTGAAGTCTGCCCGGTTCGTCTTTTCTTGGGCAGCGTCAAGACTCATAATGATATGTTCGCAAGGGGGCGGCTCCTCCGCCTCCCACATCTGCCACCACTCCCGTTTGATCAGCGCCCCCTCTTCCGAGGTCGGCTCCTGCATGTACTGGGCTTGCCAGTACCGAACGTCCATACTGGCCTTTTTGGCCAGCAGTTCCTCAATAGCCCAGAACTCAGGCCAAAGCGGTCTATCGTTCAAAATGGCTGGGAACTCGACCACTTCCCACTCTTCCGCGTCTTCCTCGCGGGTCATGTGGTCAACGATGCGCCCAGTAAGGTCTTGCTTAGACCAACGGGTCATTACAACGATGATCGCGCCACCCGGCATCAACCTTTGAACGGGGCCGGACTGGAACCACTCCCATGCGGGTTCAAATACGTCCGCTCGACCCTGCTTAGCCTCCTGTTCAGAGTGTGGGTCATCAATAATAAAGAGATCGGCACCACGGCCAGCAAGAGCACCACCGACGCCGATAGCGAAATACTCGCCGTTAAAATTCGTACCCCAACGAGAAGCACTTTTACTGTCGGCTTGCAGAGATACGTTTGGAAAAATGTCACGATAAGACTCCGAACCGACCAAGTTACGCACTCTGCGACCGAAATTCACCGCCAAATCGGCAGTGTGTGAGGCCATGATGACCTTTTTCTGTGGGTATTTGCCTAAAAACCACGCCGGAGCGAGGTAACTGATCATCTCTGACTTGCCGTGGCGGGGGGCAATGTTGACGATGACCCGTTTTTTCTTACCTTCTGCAATTTCCTCGAAAATTCTAGCCAATTTTCGATGGTGTGGCCCTACTTTGTAGCCCGGATACACGTGGCTGATGAAGTCTAAGAAGGAATCTTTGCCTAATTTTTGAGTTATCTGGCTTTGGTAGGTCTTTAGGAGTTCGGCAACGCGCCGTTTCTCCTTTTCAGGCATTGTTGGGAGGGCAAGCCGCAGTTTTTGCAGGTTCTCAGCCGTGATCTGCTGCATTCTCATCGCCTACAACGCTGTATTCGATGCCCTCTAGTACCTGCATCAACTCTTTTTCGACTTCTTCAATAGGCTTAACGATGTGTGTAACCTCGCTACGCTTCTTAAAGGCATCAATGCCGTCCACTTCGCCTAGCGTTTTCAGCGCCTGCACGCGAAGTTTGCTGTCACTTGTCGTTTCAATCTCTTTAACGAGGTTCGTTATGACGTAGTTTTTAAGCGTAGCCAAGTCTTCAACGAGGGCGTGGTTGGTTTTGGCAACCAGACCAGCCAAGAAGGCTATGGTTTCGTTAGGGTATTTGGCAAAGTCATGTCTAATCTTAGGATCATGCACCATCTGGTGCGCCAATTCTGACGCAACCAACTGCTGATCCCTGTCAGGTTCAATGGCTACGCCAGTCAAGTCGGAAAAGAACTTGATAGTTCTAGCACGCATTTCAATTTCTTCAGTCGATGTCAAGTCCGGCAATGCCTCTAACGCATTGCTTGGCAGAGGTATGCCCTCTTCTATGTCAGGTACAAATGCGTCCATGTCCATATAACTATATATAAAAACAGCATGGTACCAAATTAACAAGGGGGTGGGTTTCTATACAGCAGGGGTGGGGGGTCAAGTTGGGGAAAAGTGTGGGGTGATTTGTGTGAATTCAGGGGTATAGGGGGCTGGCCGGAGTCCCAAACCTGCGCGGGGGGTGCCGGGCGGGTGGGGTCGGCCCTAACAGGCTTTCCACCCATAGGTGGAATTTGATTTATGCAATGCGTTACCCTATAAGCAATTCACGGGCTGCAATGTCGCACCCGTTCACACAATCGGAGATTAATCATGTCTAACGCTAAACTGATTCAGACTGCAGAAAAGGCTTACGATTCAGCCGACAAGTTGATCGATGCCGTCATGGAAATTGTAGGCATTGTGCCTACCTTTCCCGAGAAGGTAACCGAGCAGGAAGAGGCCGACATCCGCAAGGGCCTCATGAACCGGGCCGTCGCTAAATTCCCGACGCGCTTTTTCCTGCGGGAAGGTGATACCTACACAATGGTTACACCTGCCGAGGCCAAAAAGGCAGACGCTAAAAAGGTGGTTACCTTTGAGGCCGAGGTTGTCATGGCAATCACGGCCCATCAACTCGGCCAGTTGAAGCAGCAGGAACCGGGCCGTCACAAGGTGGTAACTGCAATGCGTAAGGCTGTGCAGACTAACGCATCGAATCGATACACCTATATCGAGACGATTGCCCGACGCGAGAAGGGACTGCCCGGTACGCCACGCACTCCGACTGCCCTGCTGAAATGGACTCAGCAAACGCTGGCCAGTATCGACAAGCGTCACACTGTGCAGCGCAGCAAAGGTAACCCGGAGGCATGGCCCGCTGAAGCAATCCAGCAAGGTGAGGCTGCATACCTTGCCGCAGTCGAAAAGTACTTGAAGAAGTAACACAACGTCCACTCACTGGCCCCGCTCGGCTCTGCCGGGCGGGGCTTTTTTTTGCCCTGCGTTTTGCAGGGCGCATCTTCGATGCCAGTTCCTTGTTTGTGTGAGCGTGCTGCGCGTGCGTGGCTGAGCAAAACTCTGCGTTGAGGAATTACGGCATAATTTTATCTACACTTTCCACCCATGGGTGGAAATGCCTGACAGAGCGTTCACATGATTAATTACGTAATTAATCAGTTTTTTGGGGGTTTTGTTCCAGTTTTTGTTCCGCTGTTCCAGTTTTGTTCCAGTTTCAAAAATCGACTGGAACACGCAAGTGCTTGATTTCATTAAGAAAAAACGGGTTTGTTCCACTGTTCCAGTTTTTTCGGGACAGGGCGGGGGAGAGCATGAAAAATTTGGCGCGAGAGAGTTGGCAGCGCGGTGTGTCAACAAAACAAAATTTCCAACCCATCCTCACGAAATCTCTGGAACAACGGAACAAACACCCCTATTTTCACTTCTTCTTACTAATATATATAAACTTTCTATCTATCTATCTAATAAATTCAATCACTTACACTACCCCACCCCCACACCCGCAATTCAAATTCCGTAGCATACGTAAACAAAAAACTGGAACAAGACTGGAACAACTGGAACAAACCCGACCGCCCTTGCAGAACTATCGTTCTCTTACCCCTTGACTAATACGTCCATGTTTGCTATACTATTCCCATACTGGGAGATCAAACTTATGGCGAGTTCAGTAAGCGTTTCCACCCATGGGTGGAAAGTGAATTGTGTGAGGTGTAGCGAAGCGGTGGATGCTAGGCGATGGGCGCTTGGCATCCACCTGTGTATGCAGTGCGGTGAAGCGCAGTCTCGCAAAGTCGTGCGATGCATCGTTCCGCTACACAAATCAAACTACATCTTGGTCACGGACTTGGAAGACTTGAAAGGCATCAACAACAAAGGAGGACTAGTGCGATGAGCAAGTTTGGATTGTATGCGGTGAAAGAAGGTCGCGTAAAAACCATCAACCAGTTCAACGGCAAGACGGTTGCCAAGATCAAGTTTGATGGTGGCGAGACGTTTTGCATCACGTTTACGGATAACACCGAATTGGTGATCAAGGAGCGTATGCAAGCAGGGTCAATTGATTGGTACGAGGAGGTGTGAGATGAACAGATCAAACGAAATCCCTGCCGACTGGTGGGTCGCGCAGGACAGCGATGCCGCATGGCAACGGCAAGCGGAGCAGATGGAGTACGAAGCCCGTGAGGAGGCCATGCGCCTCTTTGCACGTGAACTTAACGAGCGGTGGGAGCAGATGGAACTGCCACTGGACGAGCCACCCCAACCGCGCCCAGTGAATCCGTTTTGAGCCAACCAAGTTGGCCATGCCTATCACTTAATTAATAGAAGGAGACCTAATCATGTCAAATACCAACCGAGTGTTGTCAGTCGAAGCGTTCCAAGACTACTGCGATGCAATGTCTGGCACATCTTTCCAAGGCCAGATCAATATCCGATACGGCGACCTTGTGCGCTTGTTCGGCAAGCCGCTATCGGGCGATGACTACAAAACCCAAGCCGAATGGCTACTGCGCTTCCACGACTACGACGCTGATCGATACATCGACGTAACCATCTATGACTGGAAGGTGGGCGTGCCGTATTGCGGCGAGGAACATGGCATCCCTGCCACTGCCGTGACCACGTGGCACGTGGGTGGACGGAGCAAAGACGTGCTCTACGTACTGCAAGACTGGCTCGCCATGACTAACTTTCATTCTTTAGTTGCTTGACTTATACGTAAACCTTTAGTATACTATAGAGACTGGGAGTTTGAGATTCTGAAGTGTCCATCAACCCTTTCCACCCATGGGTGGAATCACAACGAGGAGTAACACAATGTCTATTCAATTATCGAAGCCCAAGAGTCTGATCGACCTGTCCACCTGTGCGGTGTTGGTCAACGTGCGAACGTCCGTATGGACTGGCGTACAGACCGATGACGAGGTGAGCAACGAGATCACCACAATGAAGAACGCCGATTCTGAATCGGGCAAGTTCGCCAAGCGTTTGCTTGCCGGTGACCGCGAACACAAGAAACTAGTCAACCACCGTCAGACCGTTCGCAACTGGGTCAAGCGGCGCACGTTCCCATGGGCAGGGCAGTGGAACATCTTACCGACTGTGACGTTGCCGCAGTTCATGGAGGAGTACAAAGCCCTTGATAAAGAGCGCGAGGAGTTGCTTGAAGCGTTCTTACAGTCATACCCCAACAAGGTCAGCGACATGGCGTTCAAACTCAACGGGATGTTTCGCCGTGAGGACTACCCCACTGCCGATGAACTGCGCGACAAGTTCACCATGACTTTGTATACGGCAGAGGTGCCGCAGGGTGACTTCCGTGTGCAGATTGCCCACGACCTTGCCGATGACTTGACCAATCACTTCAACAAGCAAGCCCAGTCCACCATCGACAACATGCTCAGCCAACAAATCCACCAACTGGTCGATGTCATGCGGTCGATATCGCATACGTGCGGCGAGAACGTGGTCGAGCGTGAAGACGGTTCGCTCAAGGTCAGTCGCGGTCGCTTGCATACTGAAACACTCAAGAAAGCCATGCAGTACTGCGACACGTTCAAGCAGTTCAATCCTGCAGGCGACTCTCGACTGGATGCCATACGCAGTGATCTGGAGAAAGTCTTGATGAACGTGAACGTAGACGAGTTGAAGAAGAACGACGCGCTCCGTGCCTATGTGAAAGCGGATGTCGATGACATCCTGTCGAAGTTTGGGTTTGGTCAATAACACGTTCCACCCATGGGTGGAACACTTAACAACACGAGGAACTACACATGTCTAAATCAGCGACGATCAACATCACCCCATCCGTTGACATCAACGAAGCCGCCCGGCTCATTGAGTTGACTGGTGAGACGGTGACATACGTCATCCAGTCAAGCCCCGGACAGGGCAAGACATCCATCTTGAAGTTGCTTGCCGAGCGCAACGGCGACAAGTGGCGCAAGCCGAAGCAAAACTGTCCCGATGACAAGCGCGAGTATGTCTACATCGACGGCGGTACGCTGCGTGAAAACGATCTGACAATGTACATGCCAGACCGTGAGACGAAGACGATGGAGCAGTATCCGACCGGGCTTGTTAACTTCAACGACCCGCGACCCAAGGTCATCATGATTGACGAGATGCTCAAACTGCCCAAGTTGTTGAAGCCGCTCATCACTCGACTGATCCTTGAGCGTTATCTGGGCGACAAGCCGCTGCCAGACGGGAGCATTGTGTTTGGTACGTCGAACTACGTCAGCGACGGGGTAAGCGACACCATCGAAGCGCACGTTGGCAATCGACTGGGCTTGCTCAACATGCGTGGCCCCACGGTGAAGCAGTGGGTGGCGTGGGCAACGGACAACGGAATTAGTGCCTTGACCCGTGCGTGGTGTTCGCTCAATGCGTCAGCGTTTGCGTCATACAAGACGGAGGACGTATCGAACAACCCGTACGTGTTCAACCCGCGCTCGACCAATGTGTCGTTCGTATCGCCCCGTTCGTTGGAGAAAAACGACGCTGTTGTAAAAACATGGCAGGTGCTTGGACTTGACGTAGCCAAAGCAGCGATGTGCGGCATCGTGGGTCAAGCCGCAGCAGAGTCCATGGCTGCGTTCCTCAACATGGAGAGTGATCTAGTTAGGCCATCCGACATATTCAAAGACCCTGACGCAGTTCGCATACCGGAGAAACCTGCCGCGCTCTTTATGACGATGTTCAATCTGGTCGATGCGATCACGACCAACGACGAGATGACGAGTGCGATGCAGTTTGTACAACGTGCGACAACGAAGGAGTTGCAGTCGATCTTTGTGTCGATGATCTACGCTCCGCGCTTGCACAAGTTGGGCAAGAACAACGCAGTGGTCAATGCGTTCGTCAAGGCGAACCCCGAGTTATTGGTCTGATCACGAGGTGTAATCATGCAAGAAGCCATTAAGAAACTAGAAAAGGCAACGGTCGATCTGATCCGTCACCCCGAGACATCTGCGTATGCCGGTGTGTTGGTGATGGGTAAGACCACCGTGGTCGATAACGTACCGACTGCCTGTACCGATGGTGTCAACGAGCGATACGGTGAAGCGTTCCTCAACTCGCTCATGCTGCCAGAGGTGCGTGGTCTCAAGTTGCACGAGGGCTTGCACAAAGTCTTCAAGCACACGGTGCGGGGTCTGCCGTATTGGAAGAAGAATCCGAAACTCGCCAACATCGCAGCAGATTACGTAGTCAATGATGTGATCATGAACATCAAGGACAAGGAGTTCATCAAGTTACCGAAAGGTGGCTTGTATGACCCCAAGTTCCACAACTGGTCATTCCCCGAAATCTACCGGGCACTTGAGCAGGAGGAAGAACAAGGCGGGGGTGGTGGCGGTGGCGGCACTGGACGAGGTGAGCCGCTTGACGATCATGATATGAGCAATGCTGAACAGATGTCGGCAGAGGAGATGAAAGAGTATGTCGAGCAAGTCAACGAAGCCATTCATCAAGGCGGGTTGTTGGCATCGCGTTTCGGTCAGAAGTTACCGCGCTCGATCACCGAGACATTGCAGCCCGAGATCGACTGGACGACCGCCCTGCGTGAGTTTGTATCTAGCATTGCTCAAGGCAACGACGATCACACTTACCGCAAGTTCGATAAGCGACTGATCATCGATGACATCATCAATCCCGGTGTCATCAGCGAGAAGGTGGGTGACATCGTGGTGGCGATTGATACGTCTGGCAGTATCGGTGGGTCATTGCTCAACGAGTTTGCGACTGAACTGCAAGCATTGTGTGAGCAGGTCTCGCCCGATGCACTGCGCGTGATGTGGTGGGATACGAAGGTGCGGAGCGAGCAGGTGTTCACACCAGAGATGTTCAACGATATCACCAAGTTGCTCAAGCCAGCGGGCGGTGGCGGCACGGAGGTCTCATGCGTGAGCCGTTACATGGTCGAGCGTAACTACAAAGCCGACTGCATGATCGTGTTCACAGACGGTCATGTCGAGGACGATGTGAAGTGGGATGTGATGTGCCCGACGTTGTGGCTCGTCACAAGTAATCGTGGGTTCACGCCGCCCCGTGGCGGCAAGATGGTTCAAGTTAAGGAGGTGTGAGATGTCTAAACGATTCAGCAAGTCTTCAGTAATTTCAACAACTGATCTGTTTGCTCCGTGGGTGCCGGTTACGGCACAGACCGCGCTCAAACAGTCGCCGTTGTATATACCGTTCTTGAAGATTTATTCCAAGACCAAACTGCGTTGTGTTGATGTCACGCATAATGACCCGAATCTGACGGTGCATGTAGGTACGGCAAACAACATGCGTGTGGCGTATCTGGGCATGATGGGTTCACAGTTCCGCGCTTGTGTGTATGACGCACCGGACTCACCGGCACGTAACTCGACTCACGTGGGTACGTCTGACAAATGCATGTACTTGGTCAATCGTATGCTTAATTCATCAACTAGCCCCGGTGCAACCTTTGATCGGGCACTGGGTAGGGCGGTGAACTTCCACAATCATTTGGCGAGTGACATGGGCAATCTCGTATCAAATACACTCAGAGACCAAGCCCCTGTGGACTACTCACCGGCTAGTCACATTAACGCAGAGTCTGTTGTTTGGTTGATCAAGCGTTATTTCAACGACGTAGCAGAGGCTGATATTCCGTCTGACACACGCACGGCAATCGATAAGGCGTACAACTCACTACGCTCTGTGGCGGCTAACACCACACTTAATACCACTCGACT
>Ga0222712_10008062_pt1 | contig 10043 bp, 25 predicted proteins | sample C33_657DmetaG_FD_165043 | JGI IMG/M metagenome (GOLD analysis project Ga0222712, IMG submission 165043) | Estuarine water microbial communities from San Francisco Bay, California, United States - C33_657D | ecosystem: Environmental > Aquatic > Marine > Unclassified | place: USA: California...
TAGTCGCTGTAGATAACAAATGCACCATACAAGGCACCAATCACAGAGCTTACTAAAGCGCCTGCTGCACTAATAGTCATAGCAGTCATCTTTATTCCGAAGATTCGGAATTCTTTATTCTTGAGATTCTCTACACCTTCTTCAAGATTCTCAAGCTCTTCTCCTAGATCTTTAACCATTTCATCCTCATGGTTCTTCCTCTAACTGCAGCATTTGCAGTTGTTCTAATTCTTGTTGCAGCTTTTGTAACTCTAGCTGTTTCTTTTGTAATTCTAGCTCATATAACCTATTACAATCAATTCTGCTTTTAGCTGTTTTGCCTAATGGGATAGTTATTCTAGCGTAAAGTCCAATGTCTTTAATAGCACCCTGATCTGCATCATAATTAGATCCTTGATTAACAATTCCAGTCACACCATACTCTAGCTGCGTAGCAGATCCTATAGCATTAGAACACCTTAGCTCTCCTGCATCAAAGCTGTCTGATTGATAGCTCTGTTGAGTGTTTGGTATAGACAAGTTTAACGAACTTGCCGTTTCAGCAGAACCTACACCAGCGTTTAATAGCAATAGCATAGTCAATAATATTCTCTTCATATAAAACTCACTTCACTTTCGAGCATATCCTCGACGACACATTTGTTTTTGTTACATCTTCTTTAATAAATCTAGACAAAGTGCAAACGTATACTGCTCTATCTTTGTCGTTGGATTTTATATAAACATCGACCGTTTTCTTTTCCAGATATTTAAGATTTACTATTTTTGTATCAGCAACAAACGATATTGATTTCCAATCTTTATCATAAACTTCTATCTGGTAGTAATTAACATCTTCACGTCTGTTAAATATTTCTATATCTGTTTTTAATACATTATCAACATAAGATGGACCAAACTCAACGTATGTTGGCGACATTTCATGGGCCATTGCTGGACCACAAAACGCCGCCAAAGCTATAACCAAAAACTTTTTCATTATTTTGCTATACACTCTGCTACAACAGTCGCCACGTAAGAACCAGCAGGAAACGCTTGGTTGACTCCGTAGGTAGCTTCTGATGAAACTTTAAACCAAGTTGATCCAGCTTCCGTTAGATCATATTGGTAAGTATTATCATATGTTACAACATCATTAGTATAAGCAGACATTGCTGGAACAGTCACCTGGCTAACATCAACATCGCCGGTCCATGCAACAGCAGAGCTAGTTAGGGATGGTGAAGATGTAAACGCAGTAGGGTATGTGATCTTGCCGTAGTAGTAGTCACCAATAGCAACATCAAATCTTACGATTGGTTGTACACCGCCGTCAGCTGCGGCAGTTGATAGAACGTCTGGTGAAGGGTTGCCATAGACACCCTGTGTTGTTGTATATACGGAGCACTTAGATGCAACCGTACCTCGAATTACTGGATTAGCGTAAGTTGCAGTACCTGCTGACAAACACGCCATAGTTATTAAAACTTTCTTAAACATTTTTCTTACCCATTGGTTATTGGTTTAAATCATACTGTGATCGCACCATAGTTTGGTGTAAAGTGCTTTGCGTTAAATTACTCATCACACTTGCATTATCAGGTAATGTGGAGTCTTCCAACACCACAGTCTCTTCATATACGCCACCTTGTATTGAAGCATTCAAGTAAACATTAAACTCTGTAGGAGTTGCTCTAAGAACTTCTAACATGGCATTCTGTTTAGCGGCCTCAGCTATGTTCATTTTACGATCATTTACTGATAACTTGGCTTCTAAACTATCTTTGTCTTCTCTTTCTTCTTTTGGTTCTATAAGCTCTTCATCTTCATCGTCAAAGGCATTAGCTTTTCTATTTAGTATTTCTTGCACGTACTGGTCATAGTAAGGATCGTTTATATCAACACTATTGTCCAATAGTCCGTTATCTAAAAGCCATTTATACAAAGCATCCTTAAATCCAGGACAGCTCGGGTCACTCAATGGCACAATACAAGTGTCAAACTTAAAATTATAGCCTACGTTCACATCGGAAAGTGTACCATCACCTGTAACAAATATTGATCCATCACCCATAGACGCTGAAGGTATATCACCAAACGATAAAAACCTACTTAGCGTGTTTCCAGGCAACTGTGACCAATCATCAGTATAGCTGAGAACATAACCATCACCATTTGCATTTTCATTCTGTATTGTAACCCAAGCATCAGTATCAGGATCTTTGGTTATAGTGTATTGGTATATCAGTCCGTTAATAGACAACCCCGCTTGAGGCGGTAGTATACTTTCCATTGTCCACTGGAGTGCCTCAGCCGCAGCATTGCTCGTCCGTCCAGTTATGATCTCAGAGGCCAGCGGATAGGCCGAGAAGCAATAGAAGAACAAACCCGCCGCCATATACAGTTGACTTGGTAGACGGATCCATGTTGAAAATCTTTCCATTGTTATCTCCTGGAACTTTGTCTGGGTTAGCTTCCCATGCTATTTTTGCTTCCGATCCGATCATACCTTGAAAAGGACAAGGTGTGCCAGCATCCATCATAGCCTGAAATATTCTAGGATCTTGACACATTGTTGATACGGCTGCGACTTTCATACCCATGTCGTATAATGTCTTAGCATTCTTCAACTTTTCACAATTCATGTCTCTTACTGTCTTAGCAGCAGAGATGCCGAGGATTTGTGTTTGAACAGCACCGGAAACGCCAACAGTACACAAATCGCTGTTTGACATGTTTAAAGCAGGTGCTATTGCGGATGGAGGTGGGGAATTTATGTTTGTGGTGGTTTCACCATTGGTGGTTACAGTACTATCTGTATCAGCTATTGTACAAATATAACCTTCTGGACATGGTGCAGTTTGTGCTTGAGCAAAGTTTGCCAAAACTACTAATATTCCAAACGAATACAATAATGTCTTAATCATTTCATACCTGCTATAAAACTCACTTGCAGGCCTATTTATAAAAAAAAGCCCAGCGAACTGCTGGGCTGTAGTAATTAGAACGGTGGATCTTCACCTTTAAACGAGGGCATCCAACCTGTTGGCTTAGGATAGCCTTTCTCTACAGGAGTGTGCACTGGGGCGTGTAAGTGCGCCCCAGGCATCTTATCATTCTCAAAGAAACCCCAAGTCATCAGGAAGCAGTCGAGCTGAATAGGTAGCTGTTCCATCAAACACCAAACAATCGTTGAATGTCTTTAGGATTGCTAGGCAGTTGACGACCAGCGTTATACTCTTCCATGATAGTCTCACAGAAGAGGGAAACATCTTCGTTGTCACTAAACAACTCTGCACAAGTACGGAAGAAGTTACGCATACGCATATCGTTAGTGTTATCGCTAGCAGCAGCGCGATGAGTCTTGCCTGCACGTTGATTGCTCATCTAGATTCTCCTATTTCACTACTCTTTGGTCTACGACTTTACCATCGGGGTTGGTTAAAGTCAACAGTTTTTTATAAACAGATTGAACATCTTTAGCATTCCACCAAGACATTGCTTCTGCCTCAGTCTCGAAAACGGCCGTCGACCAGTTACCATGCTCCAGTGGAGCATCTGTGATAAACTCGGTCTTTATGACCCATCCAGTCATTCTACGTTATCCTCTTGAACTTTCATAAAGGTGTGAGTGCCAGCAAGTATATCTTGAAACCAGTGATCGATCAACAGCGAATAGTCGCTGTAGTGAGCAACCGGCCGTCTGACTTTCAGAGCCTTAGAAGGATCGCGTGTAGTGGTTTCATAGACAGTGTATGTGATCACTTAAACATCTCCTCCTTCAACTCGACGAAATACTGAGCACCATATGCAACACCCGAAGCATCGAACATATCTTCGAGGATCATCTTGACGGTTGCCCAAGTACCAAACGCATACTCTTCAACAACGTTCTGGATCATCTTCTCTTTGGTCATCTCAGCTCTCCTTCGCTTGTGTACTTAATATAGTACACTGTTGCGATGAAGTCAACAGGCTATCTGATAATATATGAACCATCAGCAGAATTCCATGCAGCCATTAGCTCATTGAACATCTCAGGTGTCATTGAAATAATGGCTGCAGCGTCTGTGTCTGCCAAGTACTGTCGGATGTAGACAACATCATCAAAAAGAATGACAGCGACATCCTCTTCGTCGCCGCTGTCATCCAAAACTGTGATAGTTGTGCTATCAAACTCGTGTTCAACGCTGAACATCTTTACTCATACTTTTTATCGTGTTGCTTGCCGTCTCCATAATCTCCATCATACTTGTGGAGGGCTTGGGCTTCAAACGTAAGATATTGACCGATACGCGTACCAGGCTTAATCCGCATAGGACCAATAGTAACATGCATAACACCAGCCATAACACCGGAATAACCAGTATCATAGAGACCTGAAGTAAGAAATACGCCATTACGATTAAGGGTAGAACGAGTAATAACCCAACCAGCTTCACCATCGCCGACCGTAATCTTGTTCTCCATGACAACTTCATAGTGTCCTGGTTCAAGTCTGTAGTATCCTTCATCATCAAGCCTCATATCTACCGTGCCACGGTGAATCTTACGTTCTTCATCAATAGTAAATGTGTTAGATGCAATCCAAAGCACCTTACCAAGACGCAAGTCGACAGCGTTAGGTTGAACGTCCTGAGGCTGAACCCCAGTCAGTTTAGAGGTGGAGCGATTGTCCGCAATATTCTTCATACTCATTGTAATACTCCCACAATTGCAGAGTGCAAAAGTTTAAATAGTTGTGCATCATTGTAAATTAAAAGACCGAGTATAATCAGTCCAATAATAAATCTCATTTTGTCAGACTTTCGTTAGACGGATTAGCTTGCTCTTCAAGATCCAAAGCATACATCATTAGAATCACATAGTGAATGGTCTTGAGCAGATCTTTGCGATTCTTTCCACCCTTCTTACCATAGCGAGCAAGATACTTGATAGCGGTATCGCGAGAAGTAGTCTCTAGCGATCCAAGCGATCGCCAGAAGTCTACGGTCTGAACATCACCATCGCCAACATAATGCTGACCATAAGTGCTGTTCACATAGGCTTGGATAGCTTCCATAGCCTTATCTTCATTATACTTGTACTTAGACATATTTGCCATAAGGCCACTCCAGTTGTTCATCGATGTAACGGATATTCTTCATTGCAGAGGCAATCTGGCCAATTGTAGCAGAATTGTGATCAAAGTCAACCTCGATCTCGTTCTTACCGTTAATCAAGCCTGTAGGTGAGCCATCAAACTCAATCCCACACATCGCAGCCCATACTGCAGCAGAACTATCCCATGTGTCGATATATTCAAGCCAACGAGCTACAAGATTGATCTCATTGGGACCATCAACCATTCCAAGGAAGTGAACCTTCTTGTCATACTCAGCAATCTTGTCAAGAATGCCACGGTTCTCAAGAAGCTGCATCAGCTTCCAACGAGACAAGAACCGCTGTAGGTTGTTACCTTTCTCAACACCAAACATATTAGGTGCAGTAAGGATTGACACACCAATGTAGTCAACCTCAGGAGCAGTAGCAGCCCAAGCAAAGGCATCTAGCACACCTTCGACATTACCGATCTCTGCCTGAGGAACAAAGAAAGTGCCAAAGCCATTCTCACGGAACCTAGGAGCCAATTCAGTTGCAGCTTCGATAGTCTTACGAGCAGGTTCACCAGGATAGTCTGACATAACGATATAGTCAGCTATAACCTTATTGCCCATTTCTACGAGCTTGCCAGACGAATACATTGGCTTACCCTGCTTGTACATCTCGAAAGCAGAGTTGTCCATAATGACGGTGGTGTTTTCATCTCGAGGCATGTTTGCATACCAATTAGCATATTGATCATCTTCCTCGACAAGATGTGCTAGCACTAAGTGGTGAGACCGACCGGATGCAAACAGATCCAGATACGGAGTTGGTGATATATGGCAGAATTCAGTCATTGTGTCTCCATAGTTAAAAGAAATAGGCAGATGTTACTCTGCCTATAATTATAAGTCAATTCAATTAGTTAGTCAACCAGTTACTTTGCCTGGTTGATCTGATGAGGAGGAACGTAGAAGCGACCGTGCTTAGGGTGCTCAACAGCTGCATATGAACGACCGCCCATACGCTTCATGCCACGGTATTCACCAGAGACTTCACCGTGCTTGTGGTGAGTAAAGCTAACAGAATCGCCAGACTTAACCTTTTTGAGCTTTTCTTTAGCTGCTGCTACACCGCTGAGCTCTTCACTGATTTGTTTAAAAGACTTCATGTTCCCCATCCTTGTAAGGTGCGTTTACCTTATTTATATTAATTTTTATCTGTGGGGATGTACTCAGCGTAAGATCCATTCTCACCATCTTCGGACACCTCGATAGTGATGTTGCGACCAGGATATTTAGCACAGATCATATAGGAAAGCTGATCAGAGATCATTTCACAAGATCTATAATCGAGCTCCAGAGTGCCATCAGAGTACAACGACTCAAGCCAACGCTTGAACAGAATGAACTCGATGTCACGGTCATCGTGATGCACCTGAATTCCAACTTTGAAGTGGAAGATGTGACGATGTGGATAGCCTAGAAAGCTAACATCGGCAAGAGCTGGATCAGTCAAAGCAGCAGGATACTTATGAAGCCCCTCTTTGCTAAACTTCACCCAGATCATATTAAGTGTTTTTTTCATTATCGACTCCATGTCATTGCGTTATCATCATCTAGCAGTTCTCTATCTCTGTACGACTGTGACATTTTACCAGGATCAGTCTCAACATAACCTTCAGGTACTAACACTAATCGCCCATTTTTAGCATACCACTCTTTTCTATATTCGTACATCATTCTCAATGCACGTTTTAACTGTCGTTCAGAAATAAGTCTAAGTTCAGAAACCCCAGTAGCTTCTGTATAGTAATCATCGGTCGGGCAATTGAGAGCTTTTTCAATCCAGACTTTCGTATATCCTGGATTAGGCCACTCTTTCTCTAGCCAATATTTTTCGTATTCTCTAGCCTGATCTTTTGTAGAAAACCACATTGAGAACTTACAACTAATATCCCAATCCAAATACTTTTGGCTTTTAGTGTAACCATCATATGCATTCACATTATATCGATCGAGAGCATCTCGATTGTGGGTTATACCAGGCTTTACCAAAAACCTTTCTTCGCCATGCTTATCCCAACGAAATTTATCAGCTAATACAAATTTTTTATTCTCAAACAAATCAAAGTAAAACTTATACGCCATAGCCTTGGCCTTTCATGATAAAGTTATTCATAGCAATAATCATACGATCTTTGCTCAATGTTTTCAACTGATTAATTAGAGTGTAATTGGGAGCACGAGCTTCGCTAATCAGCTTCGTGCAGTAAGCAAGAGTCTCATCGCGAGACATTGTTGCAGTTGCAGCATAGAATTCCATTTGCTGTTGTTCTTTAATCTTAGCGTTCCGCATTGTAGCTCTCCAAAAAGGTTAACCCCACCAGTATCGGTGGGGCTTACTTTGAAGTCAACGTTAAAGTTGGATCCGCCTAGCGTTTTCCAAATATTTTTCAGTCATCTCGAGCATATCATGATACTCTGCAACGAGCTTCATCTCTTGCTCGATTGCTTCCATGATATCAGGATGTTCACCTACACCAGCTGGGTTGTGGAGATAGACCTCCACATTTGCCAGATGCTTGTCGATGTGCCCTTGAGCATGAGACTTAAAGGCTTTGATAAGAGTGTCTCTAATCATGTACGGTTTCCTGCAAATTGTTGTTGCATCTTGATATAATCCAAGAATTCATTCTTGACAGACGGGTTAAAGAACTGTCCACGCAGCTCAGTAGTTTGTGTAAGTGAACTGTGAGCACAGACCCCGCGGTTCTCCATACACCCGTGTGTAGCCTGGATATACACGGCAATATCGCGGCTTCCAGTGGCCTTTGCGATCTCGTTAGCGATCATCTGCGTAAGCTCTTCTTGTAGCGTTCCACGACGTGCACACCACTGAGCAATACGAGCATACTTAGAAAGTCCAATGACTTTAGTAGAAGGAAGAAGGCCAATATAAGCAACACCTTTCACAGGTTGGTGGTGATGGGAACACATAGACAGCAATTCTGCACGAACAACGATCATACCACCATAGCGAGTCTCAGCGTTGTCGTTAGGGAATGCAGTTACATCGGGAGCACGCTCATAGCGACCAGACATAATCTCATTGAGATACATCTTAGCCAAACGCTTAGCAGTGCCATGTGAGTTAGGATCAGTTTCACGATCGATGATTAGAGTGTCGAGCACTCCTTCAAACTTCTCAGTCAACTCTCCAATCAGAGCGTTATGCTCTTCTTCGAGAATATGTTCAGAGATGTTGTCATTAGCCCAGAAGCGAACGCCGCTAGACTTGAGACGATTACGAATATTTTCTGCAGTAGACATTTAGATTCCTTTCAGGTTGGTTTTACGTCGAGGAAAGGAGGAGGTCGACAGCCTCGCCACCCAAAACAGCAAACAGGTGGAGAACTCGGTTTTAAAAGAAGTCATCCAAAGTAGAAGGCTCAGGGTCCTTCGGCTCGGGCTGATACTTATGCTTGATTTGTCTAATGATAGACATTTCTTCTGCATGGTCAACACAAAACTGAACAATCTCAAGGATTTCGTCATAGCGTTGATCTCTGCATTCTCTGGCAGGTTTTTCCATAATACCTTGAACAACATCGTAGATGTGAGCAATTGGAATTCTGCCATGTGGGTGATTAGGGTGATCAGGAAGGCGGCCCTCACATTGCTTGGCCGCCTCCTTGACTAGTTTATGAAGCCTATCGCGAAGCTCTTGTCTCATGTTCCAATAGCGTTACCGAACAGATAGACGTGCACTCGAGCAGAGACGTTATAGCCACGATGGAAAGCCATACGAGCCACATCACCAGCAGTTGCAAACTGTTCCTCTTCACGAGCACCAGTAGGCATGATCGTCACAGGATAACGAACACCAGCAGCACGGAACTTCTCAACGACTTCGTCAAGCTCATCCCACTGACGCTGTTCAGGACCCACAACAAACTTCAGCTGACCCTGAGGCGAAATCTGATAATACTCTGCAACAACATCTGGCTTAATAGCTTTGCTAGCTTTCTCACCAGCAACAGTCCACAGCTTAGGCGATACAGAGAAGAACAGCTCAGTATTGAACAAACCTTTATTGCTAACATACTCTTTGAACTTGGTGCCTAGCTTCTGAGTGCCATTAGTTTCAAATGTAATCGATCCAGGAATGTTGCTAGACGCATTGTATTGAGTCTCAGCAATAGGACCTCCACCCATCAGCTTCAATGCTTCCATAATGTCAATAAATGCAAGCTGACCATGAGGCATCAAAGGCTCACCACCAGTGATACACAAATGCTGCCACTGTTTAGAGACAGGATGACGGAACCAACCGTTAGGGTTATGTTCATTCTTCATACTGTCAACCAGCTTCTGAGCAAGCTCAGCACCAGTAGCTTCACCCATCAGATGCTTATACTTCTTAGCCCAAGTGTATGAGCTATCACATCCCTTATCCCAAACAGGAAGATCTTCTACCCGTTTAACTGTTGATACGTCAAAATGCTCAAAAGGAAGCTCATAAGTATCAGGATTGGTGGGATCGAGCTGACCAAAACCATTACATTGTAGATTACATAGGAAAAGGCGTAGCCAAGCTGTCGGAGTACCTGTGTACTTTCCTTCACCTTGGATACTATAGAAGATTTCACTGTAGATATATTTTCTCGCGTCACTCATCGCTGTCCTTTCTAATACTATAAGAGCCGTCTGGTAATTCTTCCCAGATCAGCCGATCACCAACGTCCCAACCCACTTGATTCAATAAAGCATCAGGGAAGCTCAGTAAGAGCTCCCCATTTGAGTCGGCTTGAACTTGCACTGTGTATCGTAAGTCTGACATTATTCTCCTTCGTAGATTGCAGAGTTAGCACCATGCTCTGCACATTCTACAGTCTCTACCCAGCAACGTCCACCAGTTTTTTCACGAACAAGCTCGTTTGCAAACTTGTATGCATGGTAAGCAAACTTCTCAACACC
>Ga0222712_10008063_pt1 | contig 10043 bp, 10 predicted proteins | sample C33_657DmetaG_FD_165043 | JGI IMG/M metagenome (GOLD analysis project Ga0222712, IMG submission 165043) | Estuarine water microbial communities from San Francisco Bay, California, United States - C33_657D | ecosystem: Environmental > Aquatic > Marine > Unclassified | place: USA: California...
GGCTAAATTCGCCTAGAGGTATAATCGACGGGTGTACGATAACCTTTCACCCAATAGTGAAGGTGTCGTGTCTGTTTTGGGGGCTTTCGCTATTCAGACTCATGAATTATTTTCGGAGTTGGTAAAGGCGGGATTCAATCAGGAACAGGCAATCGAAATCGTCGTAGGATTAGCGACCAAAGAGTAGAGGGTTAGATGGCTGAAAAGATAACACCCGATTTACAGGAGTTCGGCTCTACTGGTCTGCGTCGTTCAGGCGGTACGGTTTATGAAGAGTTTCTTGTCAATCTTCGCGGACAACGCGGAGCAAGAATCTATCGAGAGATGGCGGACAATGACCCGACTATCGGCTCGATGTTATTCGCAATCGAGAAAGTTATTACCCGTCTTGAATGGCGTGTAGACCCATACTCTGATAATTCTAAAGATGGAGATATTTCTCCCGAGGATAAAGAAGTCGCCGCGTTCGTAGAATCATGTTTACACGATATGAGCGAGTCTTGGGACTCGACTTTATCTCAGATGCTTTCAATGTTGGTCTTTGGTTTTTCTTATCACGAAATTGTTTACAAAGTCCGAGAGGGAGATAACAAAGACCCTCAGCGTAAATCTAAATTTAACGATGGTCGTATCGGCTGGCGCAAAATGCCAATCCGCGCTCAAGAAACTTTATTCCGATGGATGATTGATGAAGATGGCGGAATTCAAGGAATGGTTCAAGTAGACCCATCCTCGGGCGGTACTCACTACATTCCAATCGAAAAGTCTTTGTTACTTCGTACCAGTTCACAAAAGAATAACCCTGAAGGTCGTTCTATCCTTCGCAATGCTTATCGTTCTTGGTATTTCAAGCGCCGTATTGAAGAGATTGAAGCAATCGGTATCGAGCGTGACTTGGCAGGTTTGCCAGTCGCTTATGTTCCACCTGAGTTTCTATCATCCACCGCGACAGCCGAACAAGCCTCAGTTCTAGCCACTATCCAAAATATCGTTACCTCTATCAAGCGCAATGAGCAAGAGGGAATCGTCATGCCTTCAATGTATGACGACCAAGGACATAAGGTTTTTGATTTAGTTCTCCTATCTTCAGGAGGGTCTCGTCAGTTCGATACAGACAAGATTATTCAACGCTATGACCAAAGAATTGCTATGTCAATCCTTTCCGACTTTATTCTTCTTGGCTCTGACCGTGTTGGCTCTTATGCCCTCGGAACTTCCAAGATGGATTTGTGGTCAATGGCAGTTGATTCAATCGCTAAAAATATCGCTGAGGTAATTAACCAACACGCTATCCCACGCTTACTAAAACTAAATGGCATGGATATTTCTCGCGTTCCCTATCTAACCTATGGCGAAGTAAGCCATGTTGATTTGAACGAGATTGCTGGATTCGTAGGCAACTTGGTACAAACAGGCGCAATCGTTCCTGACCCTAAACTTGAAGAGTATCTACGCGACTTGGCTGGTCTACCACCTGCTGAACATGATGGACAGAATTTTGGTATGCCTCCTATGCCTGAAGGCGCTGGAGTTCCTCCAATGCCTGAAGAACCAGCAACATCGGGCGAGGAAGAATTACCACCTGCTCCACCGACGGAGGCTCCGAAACTTCCTGAAGTTGGTTAGAGATGGCAATTTATTTTGCTAAGGCGCGAGAAAAGCGAGTCCCTCTAACACCTCAAGAGCAAGCCCTTGCTCGCACTTTGTATGAATCTATCCAGCGAGCCACGGATAAAATTTCAATGAGGCAACTAGAGAGCCTTATTCGCAATATGAATCCTGAAACTTTGGAACGCTTATTACAATCAATCACGATTGCTAACCAAAAAAAGATTCAAGAAACCCTTTTAACCTCCATTGACCTTGGCGGTAAACAGGCTATTGAACAGATTCAAAGCATCGCACCCAAACTAGCATTACCAGCCTTCTTGCCTTCCAAGGTAAAGATAGATAACAAACCTGCGATGGCTAATATGGAGTTCACCAAACTTCCTATGTGGGCGCAACCTAAGCCACCTAAAGTTGAATTCACCATGTCTTTCAATAAGACAAACCCAAACTCTCTAGCGTTTGCCCAAAGACGGGCGGCTGAATTGGTGACATCGATTGACGCCATGACCCGAGATTCAATCCGTCGAGCCATCATTGATGCTTTTAATGAGCAATTAGATTACAGAGCAACAGCGCGAAGAATTAAGAATGTTGTCGGGCTTCATCCTAGATGGGCTGAGGCAGTTACAAACTTTGAGAAAAAAGAGTTTGCTCGTTTAATCCGAAGTGGAATCAAGGAAGAGACTGCTCGCGCTCGCTCAATCGAACGCGCTACACGCTACGCCGATTCCCTAAAGAGCAAGAGAGCAACCATGATTGCTCGAACCGAGATACAGATTGCTCAAAATGAGGGACGCCAAGAAGGTTGGAACCAAGCGGCAGAACAAGGTTATGTAGATGTTGAAGCGCAAAAAATGTGGGTTATTGCTCAAGATGAACGCACCTGCCCTATTTGTTTAGAACTTGATGGAGAGATTGTTGCTTGGAATGAAGTGTTTTCTAGCGGTCACGAAACCCCAGGCAGAGTACATCCTAATTGCCGTTGTACCATGGTAATCATTCCACCTGAGAGACGCTCATGAGTATCACACTCGTATTTCCTGTTGGCTATAAGCCAGTTCTCAAACACGGTGAGCATGACCAAAGTTCCCACGGTAATTGGGCTACTGGTGATTTAGTAGACAATGGAACCATTTCTAAAGATAATGAGTTAGATAACAAACTCTCGTCATTAGTCGATGACGGCTATAACTATGAAGAACAGTTTATGAAAGATATAAAAAAACAAGATTTAGCATTGAGCAAAATCTACGAAATGAGAGGTTTTGACGGAAAACCGACTTCGGTTGAATCTTGGGATGAGTTTGATTCGATGGAAAGTCCAATAATAGAAGGAGGGATGTTTGACGGCAGAAAACTTTTTGGAGATGTTGGCGGTGGATACGATTATGAAAATGGTCGTAGAGGTGAAGTTGGAAATCCAATCACAGAGTTTTCAAGAGGTTTTCAAAATGGCACAGATGCCGAGGGTAATCCAGTAACAGCCGAAAAAGCGATTGAGTCTTTTGTAAATGGAGATAAACATTGGGCTGGTAAAGGAATGGCTGGTAATGGAACTTATGTTGCCATGAATGTGCCAACAGCCCTTGGATATACAGAAAATGATGACTTTGAGGGTGCCATCTCGTTCAAATTAGATTCAAGCGCAAGGGTGGGTTCTTATACTCAAATCTCAAATGAAATGAGTAAACTAAAATCAGAAGGGAAACTACCTAAGAGTTTGGAAGATGTAGGTAGGTTTGCCGCGGCTAAAGGCTATGACGCTTACATTCATGATACGACAGACACAATCGAAAGACGAACGGTACCTGATATGGCTGTTGTTTTGAACCGCTCTAAAGTAGTTTTTGGACCATCAATCAAAGCGGCGGACTTAGACAATCACCGATGGAAAAAGGCTGGTAAATGATGTCAAACCCTCTAATAAGTAGAGCCGCCGCTTCTCTCGCTCAATTTCTTTCTTTAGAAGATAAGTTTGATTTAGTTTCCGCTGTAAACCGAGCGTCTACAATCGATGAAATAAAAGACCCTTGGAAAAATAAAATATCTGAACTGATTGATAAAAAAACATCTTTCAAAAAGCATGGCGAGCATGACCAGTCAACCCATGGCTCATGGGCGCATGGAGTCCAAGTAGCCCCTGAAGCGATACGGGCAACCATCCAGCGGGTCAAGGATGAGGGCGGTCTGACCGTTGATATGAAGGATGGCGATAGCCCTAAGACTGGATTTATGGTCGCTAAGGGCAAGAAGTACGCGGCGATTGTCAAGGCTGAGGACTTCTTCAGCGATACCAAGGGTGTTGAGGTTCTCTCCTCCTACTTAAAACAGCATAAGTCGGAACTCAATAAGGAGAATAACTACCTCGGTTTATGGCATAATACAGATGATGGACAGGTTTACCTCGATGTATCAGAAAACATTGAGGGCGAGGGGGAGGCTATCTCTCGGGGTCGTGAACGCGACCAAATCTCAATATGGGATGTAGCGAACTTAAAAGAGATACAGACAGGAGGTACAGGTGGCATCGAAAAAACTCGAAGCGGTCAAACTGCCCGATTTGTCAAATATGACAGACGAACAGATAGACGCTTACGCCAAAGAGATTTGGGAGAAGTTAGGAAAAGGCAAGAAAGATTCAAAGTAATCTATTTTGACTATGGATTAAAACCAGTAATCAAACACGGTGAGCATGACCAATCGGAGCATGGTAACTGGGCTAGAGGATTTACTGAAGATGAAATTAGTCGCATAGAAGCAATGCGTGGTCTTGGTCCATCTTTAGAGGACTTAGATAATGTCTTGAAAGATGACACAGAATATAGCGATGAGCAATTAAGGCTAACTGTGGAAAATGATAGTGACCTTTATGCTGATGCGACTCAAGGAATTGACTCAAAAGTACAAGAGCGTCTTGAAAGTTTACAAAGAGAATTTCCTAATCATGAATATACTGAACAAGAAAAAGCAACTATCTACGAAAATGTTCAACGAGAAATGATTGATGAATATGTTGAATCTCAACGAGATACTTTGAATGAATATGAAAGGGTCAATTCAGGGGATGTAGGTCGCCAAGACCCTGAAGAGTTGCTTCCATATTTTGAAGAAGTTTATGGAGTCACCCATACTGGAACAAATTCTGAAGGACAAGAAATAACTCTTAGTACAAATATCGGTCAGGTATTTCGAGATGGCAATAGCATTTATGTCCGTGGAGATATTGTTGATGAAAATGGCAACATGGTAGGCGAAATCTCTCGGCGCTTCTTTCAAAAAGATGGCGTGTGGAATGTTGAGCATGAAGTCCTAGCAATTCCTGACCCCGCTTTTCAAGGTACTGGTTTTGGCAAAGCAATTATTGAACAATCTGAGGCTTGGTATACCGCTCGAGGTTTGGGTTACATTGAAGTTGGCACAGCATGGGATGGCGCTCGTCATTGGGCGCGAGCAGGTTATGACTGGAAGCCTGACCGAGTTGCTGAAAATCTACAAACGATTGCTAACAATGTTGAATATGTAGATGGGTTTGAAAGAGGCACTCCAGCAAGGGCAGAGTTTGATGCTTTGATGAGCAGAGCAACTGACGGCTATCAACCAAACTTTTCTGATGAGAGCGGTAATAAGTACCCTGCTTGGGATTCTGTTAAAGATATGAAAACAGATAACTTTCCTTTACCTGCTCATTTCGCAAACATTGGATACACAAAAGGCGCAACAGAATGGCCAGGCAGAAGTTTGATGTATGACTTGAGATTAAAATATGTAAAATCATTGACCGCTGAAGGTCAGAAACTATTAGAAGGTCCTATTGACCATGACGGCGACGGATTGATTTACGATGGAACAGCCCGTGAAAAACCAGCGCCAAGTGGCGGAAACAAATAAACTGGGGTATAATTAGATTATGAGTAGACGAGAGACACAAAAGGCTATCCAAGAGGCTTATGCCAAATGGTCTGAGAAAGTTGCCTTTACTTCCTATACGGGCGCCGATGAAAAAGATGAAACAGTACTCATGGAAGAAATACAAACCATCCTTCAAGGAAATAAACCCGAGTAGTAATCCCATCCGCTATTCTTAATCCATGGCGGATATTGCTCCCAAACTGATTCATCTAAGCGCTGAGAAACTACTCGCGCTTCATGAGAATGTCCATAAGTCCGAGTCACCGACTGCGGCTGAAATTGAGGTTCACCACACCGTCCTCAATGAGATGGCTAGACGCAAGATGGAACGCCCTCAAGATGATTGGGATAAGTACGAGATTCTTGTTGATTCAATCGACAATGTAGACCTAACTAGCCTTAACGGATTACCCGCTGAGACCTTGCTGGATGTCATCAAGGAGACAGGCGATACCGCTGGCAACATCAAGACTTTCCTTACGGTCAATGGCTATCAGATGCGAGTTGAGCCAGTAGAGAAAAAAATTCAAAAAGAAGATGGAAAATGGGTTGTCTATAACGAAGAGGGAACACGCAGTTTCGGAAGTTATGATTCTAAAGAAGAAGCCCAAGAGCGATTACGACAAATAGAATTCTTCAAAGAGGAAGAAACTTACAAACCACCTAAAGGTGTCAGAGAAGCGGCACAACGAGCGATTGAATGGATTGATGCTGGACTTGCTGGTGACGGATTTACTTCCGTTGGTAGAACTCGAGCAGGTCAATTAGCCCGAGGGGAAAACATTAGTATCGATACTTTGAAGCGAATGAAATCTTTCTTCTCGCGTCACAAAGTTGATGGACAAGCCCTCGGATTTAATCGTGGCGAAAAAGGTTTCCCTAGCGCTGGTCGAGTTTCTTGGGATGCGTGGGGTGGAGATGCTGGATTCGCTTGGTCGGAAGCAATGGTGGAGAGATATGAAAATCAAGTCAAAAAACATGGAGAACATGACCAATCTTCACACGGGGCTTGGGCTACTGGAGAAGGCGGTGGAGAGACTAACGGCTCATCTAGTCGCCCCCGTATGGCAGATGATAAACCCGCCTCAGCAGAAAGAAGTCCTGAAGCGACCAAACAAGCCGAAAGACTAAGAAGAGATGCTGAAGCGGTAGAGCCAGTAATTACAAGTTTGATGGAAGGCATCGCTAAAACTATTGATGCTGACTTCGCAAAATTAGATGGCAAGAGTTCTCTCGAACAAAGATTAAAGTCCACAGATTCTCTTGCTCGAAAGATTGATGCTGATGCTGAAAAAGACCATGGCGGAGATAGGGAAAAAGCGGCGGCCGCAATTTCTGACGCTGTTCGTTATACCCTCAATGTTGATGAATCCAAATACACCGATGGTGTTGAGAAAACAGTAGATGCTTTGAAAGAAACGGGTTGGAAAGTTGAATCAGTTAAAAACTTTTGGCAAGCGGGTGACCCTTATGACGGCACCAATATCAAGATAAGTAAAGACGGGGTAAAGGTAGAACTACAACTCCACACACCAACATCTCATAAGATTAAAGAGGTCGATTTACATAATGATTATGAGAAGTATCGAGTATCAACAGACAATACTGAGCGAAGAAGCCTGTGGGATGGCATGGTTGAAAAGGCTAAAGCCATTCCTAGACCAGCCAACATGGGCAAACTTTTGACCCTTGGGACCTTGGTAGTTCAGACCTTTGAGACTGCTCAACAGGCTGGATTGACTAAATCAACTGGGGTTGATATTATATGGACAATAACGAGAGGAGGTATAGCCGTATGCGGTATTTCGCAAAACTAGGCGCCAACAACGAAGCGATAAACATTTATCGTTTCAAACGAGGCGAAACCGAAATGATTGAAGATAGATGGGATAGTCGTAAAGCAAGTTGGGTAGCCAATCCTGATGCTGATGTAGTCCGTTATCTAGTAGAGGGTCAGGGCGAGTTCCAAGAAATCTCTGAAGAGGTCGCTCGCAAGATTTTCCCTCAAGTATTTACAGAGGAGACAACAAAGGCTCTAGGTAAGTTTGACCTACAAAAAGCCGAAGGCGAAAAGCGTTACACGCTTGGAGCAATGTATATCCCTGATATGGAAGATGCTCACGGAGAGTGGACAGACTCCGATGAATTACAAAGAGCAGTTTGGGATTATGTTCGAAGCAATGACCGTCGTATCCGTTTACAACATAACCGCGATGTAGTTGCTGGAGAATGGGTTGAAGTTATGGCTTTCCCATATTCATTGACCGTTCCAATCAAAACACCTGAAGGTGAAGAGATGGAACATACTTACCCACCGAACACAGTTTTTCTTGGTGTGATTTGGGAGCCTTGGGCATGGAGCATGGTGACCGAAGGAAAGATTCGCGGATACTCTATTGGTGGAAAAGCCGAGCGTTTATTCGTTGATATAGACTTAGAAAAGAACGACCCAACTGTGTCAGATGTACATATTGATACAATAATGTCTCCATCGAAGAAAAAGCCAAAAAAGAAAGAGACTGTATGAAAAAAGACCTTAGAATGTTAGGCGAACTTCGCAAAGGTCCCTTGGCTGGCATGGACGAAGATGAATTCAAGATGATTGAAGAAGATGTCAGAAAGTTTGGATTCAAGGGTCTTAGCGGATACGCAAAGTCTATGGTTATGGAAGCACAACGCCGTTTAGGTTTTCAAATAAATAAAGCGCTTAATAGTCTGCCATTTAACAAGGCTGTCTCTGTTGGAGATATGGTTTCTTGGAAATCATCAGGTGGAACCGCTGAAGGAAAAGTTTTAAGAATTGCTCGCTCAGGTCGCATCAATGTTCCTGATTCATCTTTCAACATTCAAGCAACTGAAGATGACCCTGCGGCGTTAATTGTTTTATACCGCGATGGAAAACCAACTGACACTAAAGTTGGACATAAGGTTTCTACTCTAAAAAAAAAGTAGAGATTACAAAGCATGGTGACCATGACCAATCAAGTCATGGTGACTGGCGAAATGGCGATGACTCTGAGGGAGAAGATTCTTCAGAACCAAAAAACCCAAAACAAAATTTTGTTTCTTATGACGATGATTCCGAGGGTGAATTCTCGGACTTAGATTATGATGACCCAAAGCACATGGACACCATGGACTATTCGAGAAAGAAAAAGAACTAATGGCAAGCATCATTGATGACACGATGGACATTCTCAAATCGATGAATCTTGATGCCCAAAGAGTTACAACCCCGCCTGGGTATGCTGGAATTCAAGTAAATCTACCTAATGACGCTCAAGCGTTTTTTGTTTGGACAAAGATTGACCAAGAAGATTTTCACTTTAGATTGGCTCGTTTTTGGGCTAATGAGAACCCGTTTTCAATGTGGGTTTCTCCGAATTTAATTGAAGCCTTGGCTAAAACAAGGGTGATGGCAACTTCTTAAAAGGCTTGAATTACACCTATGGTATTCTAAGCGTGTCAAGACCCGAGGTTAGTTTTATTAGCCCAATGCTAAAAGACTTACCTCTAGTTTGTTAGGAGCATAAATTGTCTAAACCCCGTACTCGCAAAATGGTGAATCTTGCTATCGAAGAGACGAGTGGAGTAGACCATCCAGCGCATCTACATGAGGGTTGGCTCGTAATGAAGTCAGCCTCCGAATCTGAAATACAGAGGGTTCTCGACAAATCGCTGACCGAGGAGGACTCCAATATGGAGGATAAGAAAACTACCGAGGCAACTGAAGATAAGGTTGAAAAAACCGTTGAGGAAGAACTAGCGGCGGCGCAAGCCCGTATCGCAGAACTCGAAGCCAAACTCGCCGAAAAGGAAGAAAAACCTGAATTGGAAGTTGAAATGGCGATGGGTCAAGACTCAAAGGAACCTAAAAAGGAAGAAGAGGACTATATGAAGTCCGCTCCTGCTCCAGTTGTTAAAATGATTGAAGACTTGAGAAAACAGGCAGAGGAGGCAACCGCTGAATTACGCAAAGAGCGTGAAGCCCGTGCCGATGCTCAAGCCGTTGAAAAAGCAAAGGGTTGGGCTAACCTCAACTTCGATGCAGAGAAAGTTGGACCAGCGCTTCGTCGTTTGTCCGAAACTGATTCAGAGTTAGCAAAGAGCATTGAAGAAGTTCTTTCTTCAGTAAACGCTCAAGCAGAATCAGCATCTATTTTTGCAGAAATCGGCAAATCTGCGGACTTCAAATCAGGCAATGCTTATGAGCGTATGACTACGCTTGCTAAGTCTGCCGTTGAAGAGGGTGTAGCAAAGTCATTCGCTCAGGCGATGGCTGATGTTGCGTCAAAAAACCCTGACCTTTACAGCCAATACCTATCCGAGAAAGGTGCCTAAAACATGGCATACGAAATCTCTAACTACTCGGTAAAGGTCACCCTCGTTGCAGGTGCCGACCTTTCCAGTAAGCAATACACATTCGTCAAGTTGGATTCATCAGGACAAGCAGTTGCCGCATCAGGCGCTACTGATATTCCAATCGGCGTACTACAAAATGCTCCAACTTCAGGACAAGAAGC
>Ga0222712_10008064_pt1 | contig 10042 bp, 13 predicted proteins | sample C33_657DmetaG_FD_165043 | JGI IMG/M metagenome (GOLD analysis project Ga0222712, IMG submission 165043) | Estuarine water microbial communities from San Francisco Bay, California, United States - C33_657D | ecosystem: Environmental > Aquatic > Marine > Unclassified | place: USA: California...
GAAGGTCCTAACAATGCATTTGACAATAATCCAAATACCAAGTATCTAAACTTTGATAAAAAGAACGCAGGTGTAACTGTACAGTTAAACACTGGTCGCGCAGTTACAGGATTTACCGTTACTACTGCCAATGACTTCAGTGGAAGAGACCCTACAAGCTATAAACTTTACGGTAGTAACGATGGATCAACTTGGACTCTAATCAAAGAAGATTCTATCAGTTTAAGTGACAGTCGCTTTACAACATCAGCAGTTGTAGATGTTGCCAACACCACAGCCTACGCCTATTATTTCATGTTGTTTCCTACTACCAAGGCCGGCGATGGATGTGGTCTAAATTGTGATAGTATGCAGATTGCTGAAATTACCTATTACTACGATGCTAATAGCACAGCAACCAGTACAGCATCTAGCAATACTATTGTTGATCCGGTAACGGCCGCAGCCAATACACTATGTTGTGGAGGTAGTTCTAATTCGTTTAATATTGATGCTACACAACAGGCTAAAATTTTAACATTTGTTAATAGGACAACAGCAGATAGTCGGGTACATATAGAACAGATTAACAGTAATAATATTATTATTGTTGAACAAAGTGGTACTAGGAACAACTATACAAACTATTACGGTCACGGATCAAATAACGAAATAACAATTGGCCAAAGTGGAGTTTCTACTACACAGGTTAATTACACTGATCTACAGGTAGTGGGTAACACCAATAAAGTTACTATAAATCAACAAAGTACTGGCGGTGGCAAATCTGCATTTGTTTCAGTTAATGATAATAACAATATTGTAACTGTACAACAAAAAGACAGTGGCAATCACTATGCCAACGTTTCTGTAAGTGGCGGCTACAAAGAAGTAGATATTCTACAACAAGGAAGTGCTAGTCATATGGCTAATGTTACACTTACTGGACCACAACCGGCTAGTATTGGGCTAACACAAAGTGGATCTACTCAACAATTTTATACTATCAATTATAACTGCGCTACAGCAGGCGGCTGTCCTAGGATCACTGTAAACCAGGGTCAATAAATACTGCTTTAAGGAGTATGCCATGCGTAAATTAGCATTGGCGTTCCTATTCTGCCTAACTAGCTCTATAGCCAACGCCGAGACTTTTCAACTTCAAAAAGTAATGATTTGTGACAAAAAAGAAATTGTTTTTGAAAAACTTGCTTTAGAATTTGAAGAGGCTCCTATCTGGAGCGGCACTGATGTAAGTGATTCTTCTAGATATGTTCTAACTATTAATAATAAAACAGGTGCATGGACTTTGGTGCAGTACGATAGAGATATTGCCTGCGTGTTAGGAGTTGGCACAAATAGCAAGGTAACAATTGGAAAGACTATTTGAGGTTGACATTATATAAGTTTTACCGTATAATATATACTGTAACAACGAAAGTCAACGGCTATGAATTTCCAATATCATCGTAAAACGCTTATTGCCAGCGAAATAGATCATCCTTATGTTATAACTGCGCTCACAATGTTAGATACTGTTGAGCAAGCAATGAAAGATTTGGTTGAAGGAAAAATTGATATTCCAAAATATATCAATGCTATTACTCCGTACGATAAATTCCTTTTGGAAAAGTTCTACGAAAAGCCACAAAAATCTAACCCAATTAATACCTTCCAAAATAAAAAGTATTCTACCTGGCGAGAACAAAAATGGGCTCCTATATTTGAGCTTATTCGTCAAGATATGGAGAAGAAATGGAAGGGTACTACTTTAGTAGTAATTCAAAATAAACCAGTTATGGAAACTGTATACACAAATGGATATATTGCCCGTAAGGATGTAGACGGCGGCCTGGGAATTGAAATTAAACTTAATGGAAAAAATGAAATTATTCCAGTGATTGCTGTTGAAGATAAAGGTGGTCATTGCTGTTCTTATCAAACTAATAGCGTTAATGCCATGGCCTTGCGTTTGCATCAGAGCTTTCCTAATCAAAAAAGTATGCTCATTACTGATAATAATGTGAGCGTAGGTAAGAAAACCGGTGTTGAAATTGCAGATAATATCAACATTCTTGTGCTTGAACGCGGTCAAAATAGGGTACACGAAGCATATCCTAAACTTGATGCTAAAAGATTTGAAGAAGTCCGCAAAGGAATTATTAATAAACTCAGTAAAATGAGCCCGTCGGACTTTACCAACTATATTACAATCCAATCAAATCTTAAGGGTACCCTGCGAGATCAAATAGATACTACTGGTTTATTCTGGAACTGGTAAATATATGAATGCGAGCACACGAATTCATCAACGAAGACTGGAACAAAGTCAACAGAAAAGATAAGACCGACGGCTTAAGTCAAAAGGCTGTTAATGCCTATCGTCGAGAAAATCCAGGCAGTAAATTACAAACTGCGGTTACAACTAAACCAAGTAAGTTAAAAGCGGGTAGCAAGGATGCTAATCGTCGTAAGAGCTTCTGTGCTCGAATGAGCGGTAATAAAGGTCCCATGAAAAAACCCAATGGCAAACCTACTCCTAAAGCATTGGCTTTGCGCCGATGGAACTGCGAATAGTGCATGAAGAAAATATTAACAAGTCCTTGGACTGCTTTAATAACCCTGGCCCTTGTGCTAGGGATTCGTATTTTAGACCCTTCATTTATAGAAAGTGTAAGACTACGTTATTTTGATACGTTAATTACAGCTAAAGAACCTGTAGCCAACAATATCTATACAGTAAACATAGACGAGTCTGCACTGGACAAGTACGGCCAGTGGCCATTACCGAGGACAGAGTATGCAAAAATTATTAAAGATTTGTATGATCGTGGTGCTGGGCTTGTTGTGCTTAATGTTATCATGGCTGAGCCTGATCGCACTGGTGGCGATGTTGTTCTCTCAAATGCCTTAAAACAGCATCCAGTTGTACTAGGATCAGTGCCTAGTCAAAAAACAAAGAACATTCCACGTAACCCTGGATCAGCAGTTATGGGGCCGGAATGGTTGGATCAAATTGTACAGTATCCGGGACTAATTGCCAACATACCACAGTTAGAAAACAATGCCGCAGGCATTGGTATAGTTTCAACACTTCCTGAAGTAGATGGTGTGAATCGTCGATTACCTCTTATTGTCTCTGTCGGCGATAAACTTTATCCTAGCATAGCTATGGAAACCTTAAGAGTTGCTGCCGGTGATTCAACATTCCAAGTTAAACTAAACGAAAACGGTGTTGAAAAAATGCGTATTCCAAAGTTTGGTCCTGTTACTACAGACAATCTAGGACGCATTTGGGTTGACTGGAGTCAAAAGAATCAATCAGTAAGTTTAACAGACCTTCCTAAAGATTTTAGTGGAGCCATTGTTATAGTAGGACCCAGCGCCGCAGGTATAAGCAATCCGGTTCCAACTCCAATGGGTTCAGTATGGCCACATGATGTTCAAGCGGCAGTTGTTGGAACAATGATAAATGGTGTTGTAATACAACGTCCAGACTGGGCAGATGGAGCAGAGATATTAGGATTATTGGCCGCAGGTATTTTATTATTATTCTTAACAAGGTGGACTTATGTTGGTATTGGCGCAGGTGTTGTTATTATTGGCTCTATTATACCTTTATGTGGATACGCATATGGCAGCGGCCTACAGCTTGTGGACGCGACTCTTCCGGTCGGGGGCCTTGTTTTGGTTATGCTTCACGCTTATGGTGTTAAGTTTGTAAGCGAGTTCCTGCAAAAACAGCAGATCAAGAAACAGTTCGGATCATATGTTAATCCTACTATTGTAGAAAGACTACAAAAGAATCCAGAGCTGATTAAGCTAGGCGGTGAACGTAAAGAGCTTTCAATCGTTATGACCGACCTGCGTGGGTTTACAACATTAGGTGAATCGTTCGGTGATGATGTAGAAGGTCTTACACAGATCATGAACGACTATATGACAGCATTAAGTATACCTGTACTAAAGAATGACGGTACACTGATCAAGTTTATCGGTGATGCTAGTCTGCATGTACATGGTGCCCCGTTAGACGACACTCGACATGCGTATACCGCGGTTAAAACTGCACAACAAATGATACTGGCTATCGAAGAGTTTAACAAAGAACTTACAGCAAATGGCAGGCCACCAGTTGGTATGGGCGCCGGAGTTAACACAGGCGAGACTCTAATTGGTAATATTGGAGCCAAGAGTAAATTTGGCTATGACGTGTTAGGGGATAGCGTGTCAACGGCCGCCCGTTTAGAAGGACAGACAAAGTCATATGGTGTATTACTGATCATCGGACCTAATACTAATGAAATTGTCAAAGATGAAATCTTTACATTAGAGTTAGACAACATTGCTGTCAAAGGTAAAACTGTTGGTCTACGCATTTACACTCCGTTACATACAGAAGATGTAGATATGGCGGCATATCAAGCCTCAAGATTAATGCATAATCAAATGTTGTTACAGTATCGTTCTCAAAAGTTTGATACTGCAATAGATATGTGCAAAGAGCTTATTGGAAAGTTTGACGGACAAATGGACCATAGTTACGAGCTATGGATAGACCGTTGTAAAGATATGAAAAATGCCAAGCTACCTAAAGATTGGGATGGCATTTATCGCGCTACTACGAAGTAGTCCTTAATTTAAGTAGCCCTACTGATTTAAATATCATAGCATACAACCAGCCTATATCAAATTCAAACCAACGACGACTCAGTTTGGGGTTAGCTGGGTCTAGGTGATGGTTAGCATGAAGTTCTTCGCCACCAATAATAATACCAAAAGGACTGATATTACGACTATGATCTTTTGTAGTTCCATTACGATATCCCCACCAATGTCCAATGCCGTTGACAACTCCTGCGGCCCAGAATGGAATCCATATCATCTGGATTCCCCATATTAAAATACCCCACCAACCAAATATCAACGTGTTGAGCACAAAGAGAATGCCAATGCCAAGTCTGGAGTGAGCACTGTATAAGTGAAGCTCCACCCAATCATCAGGAGTACCAACACCGTATGTATCAACCATGACTTTATCTTTTGATGCTTCATGATATAATACTGCTCCTTTAAACAATACTTTCCATATACCGTATACGTGGGGAGTATGTGGATCTCCTTCAACGTCACTAAATCTATGATGTTTTCTGTGTATTGCTACCCATTGTTTAGTAACCATACCAGTTGTGAGCCACAACCAAAAACGCATAAAGTGTTCTAATATAGGGTGAAATACAAACCCTCGGTGTGCTTGACCTCTATGTAAAAAGAGAGTAACACACACTATGGTAATGTGCGTCATTACCAACGTTGCAATAATTTCTAACATCTAGTATTTACACTAGTTTCATTGCGATGTTACAAGCCTGGACCACATATCTAAATAGTTGTTCGTTTCCAGCACATTCTTGTGCGGCTCTGATGTCTCTAATTTCTTGTAGTAGATAGTTTTGTTCTTCTAGGCTAATATTACCTAGCTGGCACTGTTCTACAATTGCTTGAATTTCTTGTTCTAATGGATGCATCATCTACCCTCCCATGCTGATTTAGTAGCGTCAATTCTTTGTTTGGCAGTCTTTTTGCCTAGCTCACAAAACGTTTTTGATCCGCCTCTACTCATACGTTCTGTATGTGCAAGTAATCCTTTTAGATTCTCACGTTGCGGATCTCCTCTCCATTCTGCATACCTTGCTACTTGGGCGGCAGATTCTTTGGCCTTACTCCAATCAGGTTGGTCACAGTTTATATTTTCAATTGCTAGATCCGTTGCTACTAGATTGTTAAACATTGCAGGGTCGTGTGACCTAGGCCAGTATTCTTTTATTGTAGAACAACCCGTTAATACTACTAACATTGATATTAAAATTATTTTTTTCATTAGTTTTTGCCCTTGTCATCGCTGTTTTCATATCGGATAGATCTAACTTTGTTAGTTTCATCTTTCTTGTTAATATCTTCTTCGTCTTTAAGATCCGGTTTAGGATCGTCCATTCGTACAGCCGCATCAAATGTCTTGGCTGCTTCACGTTCAACTTTAACACCTTCCATAACACGATCGCTTTCAATCATCTTACCACGTAGGTGTAGTACAGTATTAACCTTTTGATTTAAACGAATCAAATCGTTGTCTAACATGCGGATGCGGTCAATAAGAGCAATCAACACGGTATTTGCTTCGCCTATAACAGGCTTAACTTCCTTTGTAGCCCATTCCCAAACGTATTTGATAATGAAGCCCATCCCAACTGCCATGACAATTGGAAAGCCATATTTGTTAACTAACTCTACAACATCCATTTTATGCCTTTCCAGCAACAACAAATTGTTCTAACTTGTCTACTTTTCTTAATATTTTTTTACCATTACGTTCAACTACTTTCCAATAGTCGCCGTCTTTCCATTCTAATTGGTCCGTGTTTAATTCAGGATCAGGAATCATAGTTTCTGGACTTAAATCCCAATTATAATCTATATATAACATCAATCTCTCCTTGCATCATTCTTACCGTCTGCACGGGCAATACGGTCAACATCCGGCTTTAAGCCTAGTGCGTTTGACACAATAGTATCAATACGTACTACATCGTGATTCATAGTTTTTACACGATTGTCCAAAGCAATGATAATTCCTTTCATGCCATTGATAGAGCCTAACACACCTTGTAATAATAATTTGATTGTTAGGTATACAAAGTATCCACCGGCAAGGGCCGCGGCTACTGGCATGCCCAGATCACCAATAATTTTAAATATCTCTCCCATTGTGGCCTCCTTGGTTCTGTATTTACTGGGTAGTTTATTCTAAAAATATTGGTACTTAATTGACACAGTATTAAATATGTGTTATAATAAACTATACTGGCGTTAGTTCAATGGATAGAACAAGGGTCTTCTAAACCCTAAATACAGGTTCGATTCCTGTACGCCGGACCAAACATCTTAAGGATAATAAAATGAATGAAACAAGCAAGGCGTTAATCCGACGATTGCAAGATGCAAGATTCGCCAACACTTATATTAAGGGCGAGGGTATCGATATTGGCGCCGGGCCAGATCCTTTATCAAAATATCAACAACAATTTCCGTTAATGACCGGACTAAAAGTTTGGGACATCCCAGACGGTGATGCTCAAAAGATGGAAGGAGTTCAAGACAATACATATGATTTTGTTCACAGTAGTCATTGTTTAGAACATTTGAATGATCCCTACGAGGCATTTGAAAACTGGCTACGCATTACTAAACCGGGCGGGCATATCATTACAACTATTCCAGATGAGGATTTGTATGAACAAGGAGAGTTTCCTAGTTCATTTAACGGTGATCATAAAGTAAGTTGGACTATTCTTAAAGAGTCTAGCTGGAGTTCTGGAAGCATTAACGTTGTTGAATTTCTGTATCAATTTCGAGATCAGATCGAAATTCTTAAAATTGAACTGATCAATCAGGCTTTTATCTATGGTGTACAACGATTTGATCAAACATATCATAGCATCAGTGAATGTGCTATTGAGTTTATTGTACGCAAACGTCCTACAGACGAGTTGTTAAGAAAAGGCAGACTACCTGCTAGATAAAAAAAGCACCCTAGGGTGCTTTTTTATTGACTAATCTCTCGATCATTAAACGGTGCGCCTTCTTTATGCTCGTCCCAGTTATTGAAGGTCCAACTGGACAAACTAGGATAGGCCGCCCAGGCAGTTGGATTCCCTGAACCCGACCAACTCTCTACTTCGTGTCTGGGATGTTCCCATGCAATAGGAAAACCAGTCCATTCATTAAAATGTGTAGGCAAAGGCATATAACCTAGCCGTTTGATATAGCTACTTCTTACCCAATATATATTTCCGCCGGCATGTGCAAAATATTGAGTAAGCCACTCATTGGCAACAATTTCTACTTCTTCTAATTTTTTAGTCATCAATTCCCATCTTTCAATATTCCAATAGTAGACAAGGTCACGCCAAAGGAACGGAAATGTTCTATCAAAATTGTAATCCCCATTAGGTGGAGTATAAGAACTACCAGGGGGTACATTGTTAGGATCGTAATAATTTGAACTTTTATTATGCAATCTTAACACCGCCCATTCTTCGGTATCTTTATCGCATACTTCTTTTAGTTTATTATTGGTCCAAGTTTCGCCTCGACGTCTAACTGAATCACTAAAAACATGACAAGTTATCCTTTTATCTTGAGACATTGTTTCAACGAACTCGGAAAATTTTTCTGGTTCATAGTGACAGCACAAATGAATATCATCAAAGTTATCCCATAGCCCGTCGGTCTTCATTTTGTTTATCGTGAATTCTGTAGCCACTTCCCAATATGGCTGTGCTACTATATGATAGACTAATCTTTTTTTCATTATTACCACACAAAATTATTTTTATAATAGTCAACTATACTTTTTAGTTCAGTATCAAAATCAGCAGTTGGCGACCAGCCAAGCGCCTTTAATTTTGTATCGTCGATTGCATAGCGAACATCTTGTCCCGGACGAATAAGTTCCGTTGTATAAGAATTTACATCTTGAATTTTATCATAATGCCATAGTATCTTTTTAACTACAGTAAGATTAGTGTCCTCGTAGTTACCTGATATATTAAAAATATCATTCTGTACACCGCTCTTAATAATAGTCATTATAGCTTCGGCCGTGTCGCTTACATGTAACCATGTACGAACAGGTGTACCTTGTTGATGTAGATCAATCTTACGACCTATTGATAGATACTTAACACTTTTAGGAATAAGTTTTTCTACATATTGTCCTATTCCGTAATTATTAGTAGGCCGAACAATAACATACGGAATGTTAAATGTTCTAGCCCATGCTAACACTAACATATCTGCTGCCGCTTTGGTAGCAGAATATGGATTACTAGGTTTTAACAAATCTTTTTCAGTGTGAAATCCTTCTACAATGTCTCCGTATACTTCATCTGTACTAAAATGTAATAGTATTGGTTTAGAATAGATACTACCTTTTTCTTTAATAAGATTGAGTAAATGATGTACTCCGTTGATATTACTCTTAAGGAACACGTCATTACTAACAATGCTATTATCAACGTGAGTTTCTGCGGCAGTATTAATTACATAATCACAGTCTACTAGGCGTTCAATGTCATTAATGTCGCAGTCGTTATATCTAAATGTCGGATACTTTAATAGTTCTGGTAAGAATTGCGGGTTAGATGCATAAGTCTGCTTATCAATTCCATACACATAGAAGCCTTCATTAAGACATCTTATAGTTACGTGGTAACCAATAAACCCTAAACATCCTGTTACATATACAATTTTTTTCATTATACTCCCAATTTTGCTAATACACATAGGCAGTCGCCGCCCATGGTTGGATTGATTAAATGATCAACAACATCAATTCCGTTTCGATTTAATAATGCAGTCATTGATCTTATATTGAATCTATTAATGTGTTCGTGAAATACGCCACCTTGTAATGGAAATGTAAAGTTAGGAACCTCAACATATAACCATGTACTTGGTTTCATACATAGCTTTAATTCTTTTATTAAGATATCCGGATCTGATTTATGTTCAAGTACATGACAACACATTAAGAAGTCCGCTACTAGATTACCTAACCTTGGATTATAAACCTGTATTCCGGGCAAAGGAGTCACACCACTTATATCAGATACAAACAATTTTGATTTTATAAACCGATCAGGAATATGTGAGCCAGTATCTCCGCCGTAATCTAATACATAATTAATTGGGAGTACATCAGTGATGTGTTTATCTAACAGTTGATTAATTCCAGCCTTACGTTCCAGCATGTATTGATCCGAACTGAACTTGTCTACCGAAGCTTGATAAAATGGTTCACAGAATATCCGTTTATTATTGTATTCTTCGCCTCTGTAATCTCTGTAGAGATTAGTTTCTTCGTCATCTGTTAATCTATGTTGGCTAGCTACAAAAGAACATTTTTTACAGACAACTCCGTGTGTATCGACATTTTCGTAAACAAAATTATTGGTAGCTTTCCAAATAACAAATTGTGCCATTTTAGCTGGCTCAAGTTTTA
>Ga0222712_10008067_pt1 | contig 10038 bp, 22 predicted proteins | sample C33_657DmetaG_FD_165043 | JGI IMG/M metagenome (GOLD analysis project Ga0222712, IMG submission 165043) | Estuarine water microbial communities from San Francisco Bay, California, United States - C33_657D | ecosystem: Environmental > Aquatic > Marine > Unclassified | place: USA: California...
GTCATAAATGGAAAATAAAAGAAATGCCAGAAAACTACAAAATTCCTGATACAAAGCCAGGAATTTCTGTTGCTCAACTATCTACGGAAATTCGTAGAATCTATCTGTTTCAGGAAGGACATCCTGAAGCTGAAAAACTCTCTCCAAGAAAACAAAACGAACTGTTGATTCTATTCTTAGAATCTTTAGAACCTCGTGAAGCTGAAGTTGTGATGGGTATCTTTCAAAAAGACCAAGGCGTGAAAGGATTGACATATAATTTTGTCAAAGAGGCATTTCCAAAACTTTTACCCTAAATGCACGATAAAGAACGAATCATTGTAGTTACCGGTGAGTTTGATCCTTTAGAATCCAATGAATTACACTTCCTACAAAGATGTAAGAGGAAAGGTGACTGGTTACTGGTTGGAGTTCATTCAGATTGGTGGATGGTATATGCTCGTGGTGGATTCACCCACAATTATCAAACACGCCGAGAAATTATTCAAAATGTAAGATGTGTTGATGAAGTATTCACTTTCAATGATTCGGATGGCACAGTCTGCCAGCTTCTCAAAATTGTAAAAATTTGTTATCCACATTCCAACATAACCTATGTATCGGATATGGATATGCACAATATGCCAGAAACAAAAATAAGAGGCATAACATTTGAAACCTTGAAATAGGAGATAGTGGTGACAAAGTTTATAGGTAAGTTTCGCAAAAATAAAGATTACTCAGATGATTATGATTATGCGAAGAATTTCTTACATAGTAAAAAGCGTAGAAGTGAACACGCTGAAGTAAAGAAGTTAAAAAATCATGAATACGAAGATTCAATTGATTTGTTTGATGAAAAAGATTGGCCAATGCGATTATAATTTCATAATATAAGAAAAATCATTATTTCCACTTATATTTAATTTTTTTCGGATAAGTATCGGTGTCCGCTTTTGAAATAAAGCTTTGGATCCATATAATCTGGTAGGTGTGTCATAAAAACAACACTTACTCTTGACATTTTCTCTAAACTGTAGTATCATAGTAGTTTCCTGGTCGGAGATTACATTATGATTATACACGGTTACATTCCTAAGTCTAAAAGACGCAAAGTTCCAAAATTGGTGAGATTACGCCACGAAGAATGGCAAAATCAGATTTTGGCAATATCTCCAAAAACGAATTATACCAATACCACGAGTATTTCCAAATCTATCCCTATTCCTAGAATTCCAGCTGGCAGGGAAACTCCCCTATACGCATCCATTGATACAGGTTTTATACCTTGTACCAAAAAATCCCAAAATTCATATACAGGTGAAAAAATGAAAGGTGTGGCTACAATGCACAAGTCAAATGCCGTTCCTGTATTCACGGATAAAGAAGCCAAAGAAATTTCGAGTATGAGAAGATGATATGAATACACCAAAAGGTTGGACAGATGAAGATTGGCAAGATTATGAAGAATATTTTCAGTCCTTAACTTGCCAAGAAAAAGAAATTGAGTTACAATCCATGTTAGCACTTGGAAAAGCCAAACAACGAGGCAAAAATATCGTTGTAATTGACCAATATTATGAAATGTGAGAAATTATGTTGCAACAATGGGAAGAAACACAAATATATAAAGGTATAGATGAGATTATGTTCAATCTAAGGCACATTCCTGCTCAAGATGTAGCGCATTTTCTCGTAAAATTCGATCCGAAGCTTGCAGATGAGTTGGCAAGCGCAATCGAACACAATTTTTTTGAAAAAAGTCTAAAAAAATAGATGTATGAACTAATTTATACTATCGTAATGACACATATAACGTCAGTCTTTGTCTGTTTATACTTACACCGAGGACTTTCACATAAAACATTGCAATTTAAACCTGCTTTTGAACATTTTGCTCGGTTTTGGCTTTGGTTAACTGATGGTGTTCACATAAAAGAATGGGTAGCAACACATAGAAAACATCATCGTTTCACGGATATTGAAGGTGATCCACATTCTCCGGTAATTTTGGGAATAAAAAAAATTGCTTTCTCTGATTTTTTAGCCACATCATATTATCGTTATCGTAATTTTGCACCACAATGGGAAGTTGAGTTTTATGGTGTTGGCACTCCTAATGATTGGATGGAAAAAAATGTATATGTACCATATCAACGTATGGGTTTAGTTTTATTATTATTAATTAATTTTTTATTATTTGGTTGGATGGGAATAATTATTTGGTTAACACAAGTGTTTTGGACACCATTTTGGTCAGGTACTGTTGTGACTGGATTTGCTCATTATTTGGGTGGTTATCATAATAAGAAAGCAAAAGATAACAGTAAGAATATTCCGTTTCTAGGATTTTTTTTAATTGGTGATAATATGCACTCCAATCATCACGCAGAACCAGCAAATCCAAAATTAAGCCATAAGTGGTGGGAATTTGATTTAGGTTGGGGTTATATTAAAATTTGGGAAAAGTTAAAATTGGTAAAAATAGTAAATAGAGGAGAATGAAATGAGTATTGAACACATTGATTGGATGAATGCTATAGTAGATGATGAAGAAATTCCTGCTTGGAAGCGTTTAGATATTGTTACCAGAAAATGGGCAGTATTATCTGGTATGGAAAAAGACCTTTCCGACTACCAAAAACGCAAAGAACTGTATCAATAATCACTGGTGTTGCTAAAAAACAACGCTTCCGAAGAAAATACTTGACGGAATATAGGATTCCTGTATAATTGTTATATTAATCGTTAGGAGCTTATATGCAATTGCTTGAATCCAAATCACTTTTAGCCAAATTGATGGCTACCGAGAACTTAGTAGTAGAACAGCGCAATGTTCCTACTGCTTGCTTTGATGTCAAAAATCGTGTTTTGACAATTCCTGTTTTAGATAAGAATATTTCTGGTTATCTTTATGACCTTTTTGTTGGTCATGAAGTTGGCCACGCATTATACACTCCTGAATCTGGTCTTATCCGTGCCAGAGATTTAAAAATTCCACAATCCATTTCAAATGTTATCGAAGATGTTCGTATTGAGAAAAAAGTCAAATACAAATATCCAGGCCTCCGTTCATCTTTCACAAAAGCATATGTTGAACTAACTCAAAAAGATTTCTTTGGCACCAATGGTGTTGATTTGAATGAATTGAATTTTGTTGACCGAGTGAATATGCACAGCAAAGGCGGTGCTATGCTTGGTATTCGTTTTGATGTAGAAGAAAGAAAACTGCTTGATGAGATTGAATCTACCGAAAGTTATGATGATGTTTTAGTTGTGGCTCAAAAAGTTCTTGCTTTTATGAAACAAAAAGAAGAAGAACGTAAAGCCAATGCACCAGATTCCGAAGATGATGAAGATGGTGAAGATGGTGATGATTTTGCCAATGAATGGGACGAGGACTTTGGTGATGAAACCGAAGAAGGTGAAGAAACCGAATCTGGTTCAAAACGAGCTTCTGATGATTACGACAATGGTGAAGATGAAGATACCGAAATTATCGGTGATGATGAACGTTTTGACCATAAAGAAATAGAACAAGACAATGTTCGTGCTTTTACTGATGAAGCCTTTAAACAAAATGAGAAAAAGTTATTTGCTGAAAATGCAAAGAACTATATGTATGGCAACATTCCTAAGTTCGATATGAAGAAAGGTATTCTTACATATAAAGAATTATACAAAAAAATTGAAGGTGAATATTCTCAATGGGCATTAAATTTTGACAGAGCAGAAAATGGTCAATATAATAAATTACGCCGTGATACAAACAAGGTAGTTTCCTATCTTGTTAAAGAATTTGAATTGCGTAAAAATGCAGACCAGTTAAAACGTGCATCTACTGCCAAAACTGGTGACCTTGATATGAAGAAGATTTTCTCTTATCAATTCAATGATGACATCTTTAAAAAGATTTCGGTTGTACCAAATGGTAAATCACATGGTCTCGTCATGTTCTTAGACTGGTCTGGTTCAATGCACGACCATATTGCAAACACCGTGAAACAATTAATCAGTCTGGTGATGTTCTGTAAAAAAGTAAACATTCCATATGATGTATATGCGTTTGCTTCACCTGAAAGTTTCAATTCACTCCAATATCAAATTCCTCCAAAGAAAGGTGATATTGCAAGTAATCCTTTTTATCTAATGAATCTATTGTCAAGTAAAATGAGTGCTGGTGAATTTACTAAGGCGGCCAAAATTTTGACATTCATAGCTAATAATCAAAGATATACACCTACCTTTATGGCTATGGGTGGTACACCATTGAATGAAGCAGTTATTGCCGCTATGGAAATTATTCCTGCCTTTCAGAAACATTATAAATTACAAATTGTTAATTCTGTATTCTTAACAGATGGTGAAGGCCATACACTCCGTCAAACTTATGATATGAGTGATGATGGTAAATATCTCAGAATTGGTAAAGATTATGGTCTTGATAATTTTGGTTTGATTATTCGTGATCCAATAACTAAACATCAAGAAATTGTTGATAACATATATAATTGTGCTAATCATACAGGTGCATATGTAAAGTTGTTGAAAGCTCGTACCAATTGTAATGTATTAGGATTTTATGTAATTTCTGGTCGTGAGTTTGGTCGTAAGATATATGACTTTTACCCACGCACAGCAAATTACGAAACTATCAAGGCTTCATTCCGTAAAACCAAATTTGCAGTTGTTACTACGGCTGGTTTTGATGAGTATTATATTCTCCGTTCTGAAGCATTGAACACAGATGAAGATAATACTTTTGAAGTAAAAGAAAATGCCACCACTCGTGGTCTCGTATCCGCATTTAGTAAGTATGCTGGTGGTCGTGTTGCAAACCGTGTTGTGCTTAACAGATTTATAGGAATGATATCATGATAGAACAGTTAGTATCTTTTTTTGGTGCTCAAGGACACCGCCACGCTGATATATTATTTGTGGCATCGTGTATCATGGCACCATATGTTGTGGACTTTTTTAAAGAGTCTGATTTATTTAAAACCGAGTTTTATAACACCGAAGAAGAAGCAGAAGAAGCTGCCAAAAAATACGCTTTTGGAGAAACAGAATGATGTTATTACATACACAATATGGTGCAGATAGAAAAGCAAACATTTTTCATAACAATCATTGTTATGTTGTTGAGCTTTACATTGGTGACCGATTGTTTAGAAAAATGAATGTGATGGAAACATTGGTTGATGCTAAACATATGGTTGAAGTTTTTATAAATGAAGGTCGTACCCAACAATTACTGAACGAAAATGCCTGAAATAATTGAAGCTGATGATTTCGATCCTAAAAGGATCGCTGATGAAATGATTAAACGATGTCTTGATGCCAGAGAATGGCACATCAAGTGTTATGTGCAAGAAGAATGGTTTATTAATGGAGTTGTTCCATTTACCATTAGTATGAAAGATGGTTTATATACTTGCAAGGTAATTGCTCCCACAAAATTGGAAGCACTTAAAAAGGTGGAAGAATATATGCCTGTGATTAAATTTATTGAAGAAGATGAAAATGAATGAGAAACAAAAAGAAGCACTACTGATTTTACAAGAAGAATGTGCTGAAGTAATTCAAGCTGCATCCAAAGTATTTCGTTTTGGTACAGAATCTAGATGGCCTTTGCCAGAATCCGGCACGACACTAGAAGAATTACAAATGGAAGTTGGCCAAGTATTGGCGATGATTGATATTTTGACAGAACAATGTGTATTGTCTGATACTGCAATTAATGCTGCTAGACATTACAAAAAAGAAAAGTTGAAGATTTGGTCTAGTATCTATGACACAGAATGATTTGGTTGCCAATCTAAAAAGAATTCGGTGTTGGACTACACCAGATTCCATGGCTAGAAAATTACTTACCGAAATGATACAATCACTAGGTGGTAAATAGTTGTTTCAAAACAACAGCCATTTGACAATATAGGTGGTTGTGTTATAATTGGTATCAAGTGGTCAAGGGCGGTGCCGTCCGGTGAGGACCATAAATCTCACAAAAAGAAGCGGCCTATTTTTGCTAGTTATAGGCCTTAAAGAAAAACTAGCTTTTTATTATGGGATATATTATGACTAAATCAGGTGAAAAGCTTTTAAATCTTCTTCCACATATTGAAGAATACCAAAGATATATTGAAAGTAATTATGCTTCTTATCAAGATAAATGCCAATTCAAAAACGACCTTGGCTTTACCACAGGCTTTGATGCTGGTAATAAGTATGTAAGAATTTTTCATTGGTATGACCACGGGTCATCCTTGAAACAAAGAAGTTGCCATTCATTCATTGATTTGAATACTGGTGATATTTGGAAAGCGGCAAGTTGGAAAGCACCAGCTAAAAACTTTCCTCGTGGCAATGTTATACGAAAAGAATATGGTACAATTCGTTGGACTGGTTGCTAATCATATTGACTTATAGTATAATATTTTTATTATGTTTATTATTGGAGATTTAAAGTGAAGAAGTATTTTATTGTGTTATTGCCGTTGTTATTATTACCGGCTTGTGCATCCACACCTACGGTGGCTGGTGCTGAAAAGGTAGAAAAAATGGAACGCCGTGATGTAATTCGTGGTGTCGGTGAATGTGAAGATGCTGGTATGAAACCTTATGTTGAGTATGTTACGCAAACTACTCCTCATGGTAAAGTATTGGTACCTATCAATGTTCATTGTGATCCTAAGCGTGCTAAGTAATCATGGACTATAATACAATTCTATCGACCTTAGGTATCACACAAGGTCGCTTAGAAACCATTATCATCTTTACAGTTATTGCCATTGGTATTGGTATTATCTGTGTGATGTATTGGAAATTTTTATTGGCAGGTTTCTTTGCTCTGATAATCATTTTCGTATTCTCACGGTCAGAAGGCACACCAGAACCACTTAATGTAATTGCTAAAACGGCACCGCCTGTGGTTGTGATTGATGAAACACCACCTCCTCTACCAAAAGTAGAAGTGAAACCTGAACCTGTAAAACCTGTGGTTGCACAGATGAGTAAGGAACAGAAAGAGTTTATGGAAGATTGTTTATCAATAACTGAGAAAAAATCAATTTGCGAGGAATTATGGATACAACGTTCACAATAGTATTGGTTGTTATTTCTATTATCATGGTTGCATACACCTTTTATAGCCACATCTTATGACCGAAGAACAACTTAAACACATTACAGACTTGGTCAATAAAACGACCAAACGAGCACCATCATTTGGTATGATGCTTAATCATGTAATGCCAATTCATGAACCTCTGATTGTAGAAACTGGTTGTGCTCGCCAAGAAAACAATTTTGAAGGTGATGGTATGTCTACCACTATCTTTGATACTTTCATTGATTATCATGGTGGTGATTTTTATTCGGTAGATATTAGTTCTGATAACATTCGATTTGCAGCCGCCACGGCCAAGAAGGCCAACCTCACCTGTTCTGATTCTGTAAAGTTTCTATACAATCAAGCCAAGGTTTGGACTGCACAGAACCGAAAGATTGATTTGTTGTATCTCGATTCGTTTGACTTTGACATGGCCAATCCACATCCGTCATCATTACATCATATCTTTGAACTGACCGCTATTATGCCATGCCTACGAGAAGGCACCATGATTTGTGTTGATGATAACTTTGGAAACATTGGCAAAGGTGGTTATGTAAAAGAATTTATGGACTTAATCGGTAAAGAAAGAATATATACAGGATATCAATGGGTATGGAAACTATAGGAAAATAACATGACCACCTTTACATCAGAAGATTTAAAAAACTATGTTAATTCACCTGAGTATCGGAAATACTTGGAACGAATTCATGCTGTGCCTCCAAAAGACTATGTACAAGAAGCACCGTATCATCCTGGTTACGAAGGCGTCATACCCAATCCACAATTAAAGTTAGATTTACCCAATACCGAAGAACAGAACTCCCTACTACGCAAACGCATCCTTGAACTAGAAAAAGAACTAGAGGAATACCGTTCCTACAAAACCCGCCATATGAATACAGCACAAGGCATTATTGACTTTATAAAATCATGATTACATTTTTAGGTATACTCGGTGTTCTTATCACCGTTCTGGTGGCCGTACCTGCCACACTCATCGCTATGGCAACCATCATAGAACATCCAATCAAAGCCATACTTAAACTTTGGACTACACTTATCGAAACATACATTGACTTTTGGAATAATCTCACCAAATAGCGAAACGAAACGGCGAAACGCAATCTCTATATCATTATCTCCGATGGCAAAACTACTCCTGGTACCTCTCTACTTCCTCTGCGTTTCCGCCGCATCCGGACAAGAGGTACCTCCAACACTCACTAAAGACAAAGAAGTGGTTCTCACCTGTCGGCCTCAGAAGCCGCTGAGCCATACTTGGATCTGCGTAGACCAATTCGGTAAAGAACGAACCAATTTAATCATTAAAGATAGGGACACCAAATGAGGTTACTTCACATTTTCCAATACTGGACACATACCGACCTCTGGTTCAAACCTAGCTTCTGGTATTTTAAAGAGACCACACCAAAAGGTTATACACTTCTCACTCTCTGTGGTATCGCAATGGTTTTCGACCGACCAGACATTTCAATATGAACATTCGTAAATGGAAAGACGGAGAGACCGTTGCAAACTTTCTGTATTATGATGAGAGTGGTCGAATCATTGGCGAAGTAGGCCTTGCTGGTCATCAGATTAAAACTAAACACACGACAACCATCTATCCAGACAACAAAGAGGTTTTCTCTTTAGGAATGTATATTAATTCCGAATCCGCCAAAGCCGCTGTAGAGAGATGGTGGCATATACAAGAGAGAACACTACTGGAATGAGAGCACTACTCTACCTCATCACTGCAATAGTAGGGTATGTAATAGTATTCTGTTTAATAGTAGGAAGTGTAGTGGGTTTCTTTCAAATATTAAAATGGTTATTCAAATGAACAATATAACAACTGATATATCCGGTAAATGGGTGCCAATGAGTGAGGTACTGAAACTACTAGAGAGAATACAAGAACTGGAAAGACAACTGTATGGATCCCGTTAGATTAATTAAATGTAGTGCCTGTAAAAATTCTTTTCCAATAACAGAAGAACATTGGCATTCAGTTTTAATTAAACGATTTTTAAAGAAACCTACTGTTACTTCTGGTAAGTGTAGAAAATGTGGTAATGAATATACTGCAAAATATCAGAAGTCCTTAAAAGAAAAAGGATTAACTCGCAAATACAAAATACCAGTGAGAGAAACTTTGGTGAACCGTGGAGTCCTATACATTATAGGTAGCACATCAAGAAATCCAGTGAAGATTGGTATTACCCGTGGAACGACCGTTGATAGAAGGATTACAGCTTTACAGACTTCTCACTGGTTAGAATTAAAAGTAATTTACCAGACTCCTGTGATAAGTGAAGTGGAATTGCTTGAGAGAGAACTTCATAAACGCTATAAGGACTACCGAGTAAAAGGTGAATGGTTTAAATTATCTAAAAAGAAAATCGACCAATTGGTTTTGGAGCTCCAGAAAAAAAATTTGGAATTTCGAAATCCTAATGGGAGCCCCAGAAAATAAAAAATTGAAAAAAAGAGTTTGACCTGGTGGAGCTTTTTTAGCTTATCGCCTGTCCACCCCTCGCCTCGCCTTGCACCATATAGTCAAAATCAGAGCTGCCCTCCAAGCGAGACCAGGCAAGCGCTATACTAGCCCTCCGAAGCAGTCCGGACACGGCGCCCACCAGTATCCCACCCAATCCCCACACGGCTCCAGCAGCTGCTCCGTGACTCTCCGACCCACGCTCCACCTACACCAATCCCAATCGTCCGACCAATAGTTGACCAAAACGCTACAGTATTATTCTCAATCGGATCAAGCGCTTACGATAGCGGCAAATAAGTATTGACAATACCGCACAAACCTGTATAATAGATTCTATTGTAGTAATTCATTAACACTTATTAAACGAAAGAAAATTATGTTTTCATATATTGATACAATTCAAAACCTTACTGTCGCTGAAAAACGCAATTTAGTCAAA
>Ga0222712_10008068_pt1 | contig 10037 bp, 19 predicted proteins | sample C33_657DmetaG_FD_165043 | JGI IMG/M metagenome (GOLD analysis project Ga0222712, IMG submission 165043) | Estuarine water microbial communities from San Francisco Bay, California, United States - C33_657D | ecosystem: Environmental > Aquatic > Marine > Unclassified | place: USA: California...
GGTAAGTGGTTAGAGATCCCAGCTTATGAATGCTGCAATTATGTTCCTACAACAACAACAACAACCACTGAACCTCGTTAAAATTAAATAAAAATGGCAAATAGCAATAATAGATTAAAAGCATATGTACGTTACGATGGTACAGGACGTGTCATAGCAGGTAGTTTGATCTTACAAAGATTCAAACCAAAGGTTGGTAACTGGCAAGAGATAGATGCAAATGAGTGTTGTAATCCTACAACCACTACAACCACTACTACAGAGGCTCCAGTGACTACAACAACTACTTCTACTTCTACTTCTACAAGTACGTCTACTAGTACCACCAGTACAACAACTACAGAACCTCGTTAAACCCAATAACAATGGCAAAATCATTATTCCCTGAGGAGATGATGAAATCAGGAGAATTAAACTTGGAAACAATAGCTGGGAAGCTTACATATTTTCATGAGCAATTACATTTAACTCACTGGCAAACAACTAGTTACGCTGAACATAAATCTCTTGGAAAACTATATGAATATGTGCAAGAGTTTAAAGATGGTGTAATAGAAAAGCTTATGGGATATACAGGTAAAAGACCTGCTCCATACAAGATAGAACCTCTTATTAACTGTACAGGAAATGAATGTGTGTCAAATATTTTATCTTTTGCATCTTCATTAAAAAGCTATGCTGAATCAAATAGCTATCATGATATAGCCAATTTAGCTGATGCCTTAAGTGGTGAAGCTGCTAAAACTAAATACTTATTAACCTTGTCTTAATGCAAGTAAATAAAAAATTCTTCCCTCAAGTGATGCAAGATAACGAACTTGCTTATTTTGCACATCTTGAGGGAGTAATTGCTTCAGTTGATGAACTTTCTACGTTAGAGGTCACTAAGAACCCTCTCTCGTATCACTTTAGATTGGCTCCCTCATTGCCTATGTACAATGATATGTTGCTGCAGGAGATATTAAAGCTACACAACCTGTTTCAGATTAGATTAAATCTATCTAAAAGTATTAAAAGTTCTGCAACTATAACATTTGAAATAAATTTGGAAGATACGCAATAACTGCATATCTTTGTGACTAAACCAAAAATATAATTATATGGCAGAGATTATCAATTTCGAAGACGTTGTTAAACAAGAACCTCAAGGTCCTAAATTTGATCCAAACAAAAAGTATACATGGAGCATGGATGCTAAGTTTGTATTAGATGGTGGTGATTTTGGAATGTTATTGAACGCAATGCGTGCAGTTATTAACACAAAGGAGGCACAAACTATTTTATTAGCTAAACAAGCAGGAGATGTTCTTGAAGAGGCATTGGCTGCTGGAGTTGAAACTGGTATAGTAGTAGAGCTTCCAGAAAACAAATAAGATTATGGCAAAAGTTATGAAAAAAGCTCAAAGTGGAATAATGGACACAAAGCTTAAAGATGTTCCTGGAAAAGTAAAAAAGGCAGCAACTAATGTAAAAGATGCAGTGAGTGCTGGTTTTAATAAAACAGTGGATAAAGTAAAAAACACTACTGTTGGGGATGCTCTTAAGTTTGTTGCAAATCCATCTTACAGTGCTGCAGAGAGTGCTGTAAAGTCTTTAAATAAAGGAAAATCTAGTTCAAAGAAACCTATATTAAAGTCTAAAAATGGTAGTAAAATAATTAAGAAAGCTCAAGATGGTCTTAGAACAGGTCAATACAAAAGACTTGGCAGAATTGATGAAAAAAATCCTGCAAGAGCTGAACGAGTAGCAGAACGTATGAATACAAGAGCTAGTCGTGTTGATCGTGGTAAGGGTATTGCAAATCCTCCTATACTGCGTTCAAATATAATGAAGGAGCTGAGTGATAGAAAGCCTGATCGTGTTGCTAAAGAAAAAGGCATGACGTTACCTACAGTTAATGTCTATTCTTCTCGTAAGAAAGCTATGAAAGCAGGTGGTATGTTAAAGCGTGCTGATGGTTCATATTCTAAAAGAGGACTTTGGGATAACATTAGAGCTAACAAAGGATCTGGAAAGAAACCTACAGCTCAGATGCTTAAACAAGAGAAGAAAATAAAAGCTAAAACTAAAAAATAATGGCAAAGATAACAAAAGACAGAATGGGTAGCCTATCAGGAATGAAAGCTTCTGATAAGCGTGTAGGACCTATTGATCCTCAGGGTGCTTGGACTAAAGTTCAAGAAGCTACCTTAGCAGGTGCTAAAGGCAAAGCTAAGTTAACTAGAGATAAAGAACTAGGTGCCACTAAGATGAAAATGGGTGGTAAGATGGGTCGTTCTGAAAAGTCTTATGGTCTTGACAAGAAGCAAAAAGCTACAAAAGAAGTTAATCCAGCAGGTTTCAGAAAAGCAGCGTTAAAGCGTGAATCTGAATTAGTGGAGAAGCGTAGTGGTGAAATGGCTCCTAAGTTGAAATCTAAAAAGAAGTAAACATGGCAACAGTTAAGAAGACCAAGAAAGCTCAGTATGGTCATTCTACATCTATGGATAGTAAAGGTAGATATAATGTAGTTACTAAATCTAATACACCTGAAGGTCCTAGATATTATCAGTATGCTCATCCTAATGAGAATACAGCAAGAGCTCGCAATAATATGTTTGCTAGAGCAAATGCTGCTGATTCTATTCCAGCTGCAAAAGTTCATCCTCTTGATATAAAAGCTCTTAAAGATCAAAAGAATGGTGGTAAAACTGCTAAAGCTAAAGATGGTAAATGGATTCAGAAAGCTGTCAACCCTAAGCATAAAGGATATTGTACACCAATGACCAAAGCTACATGTACTCCTAAGCGTAAAGCTTTAGCTAAGACATTCAAAGCAATGGGCAGAGCTAGAAAAGGCAAATAATGGCAAGTATAAAAAAAGCAGGTCCTTGGAACCCACAGAAAGCTACAGCCTATGTAGGTAAAGGTGTTCTCAGAAATGGAGACACTTTAAGTCCTATCAAAGGATCTATAACACCAGTTCCTAATGGTCATCTAATTAAAAAAGATGGTACATCATTAAAGAAAGGTGGTAAGATAGATGCTTTTAGTAAGGTTAAAAAAGCCATGAGGTCTAAGAAACAAAAGATGTTTATGGACAAGGTTAAGAAAGATATATTTAAAGTTCAACCTATTAAAAAGAAATAATGGCAACAGTTAAAAAAACTGTAAAGAAAGCTCAACAGGGTACTTCTAGAGCTTCTTATACTACATATGATCCTAAGAAGAAATTATACACTCAGCTTGATAGATTTAAACATTCTGATGGAGATAGATATTATAGATCAACTAGTGGAGATCAACAAATTGTAAGTGATATGAACATGATGGGATCATATGGAAATGCTCCAGATTCTGTAAGAGCTGCTACACTTTCTCCTGCAGAAAAAAAAGCAATGGAACGAAAAAAGAATGGTGGTAAAGTAATAAAATCTGCTAAAACACCAGCTTGGACTAGATCAGAAGGAAAATCTAAATCAGGTGGTCTCAACGCTAAAGGTAGAGCCTCTTACAACAGAGCTAACCCAGGTAAACCAGGTCTTAAAGCTCCTCAACCTCAAGGAGGTCCTAGAAAGAAATCATTCTGTGCTCGTATGAGTGGAATGAAAAGTAAACTTACAAGTTCTAAGACTGCTAATGATCCTAACAGTAGGATTAATAAGTCTTTACGTAAATGGAAATGTTAAAAACTTAAAATTATAATAAGATGGCAAAGATGGTAAAAAAAGCTCAAGATGGTAGAATTATGGAATCTCCTAAAAAATCAGAATTCAGACCAGGTCAAATAAAACGTATGGATAGAGTGTTTAATGCTAATCCTGATAGAGGTATCAAAGTAGCTAAAAGAATGTTAAAAAGAAAAGATGCTAAAGATGCAGCAGCAGCACCTATGATGAAAAAAGGTGGTAAAGCTAAAAATGGTTCTTCTTTTGGTATGTTATCAGTGAAAGCTGGTGTTGACAACAACCCTAATCCTACAGCTGCAGATAGAATTGCAGGTGCTAAGAAAAAGATGCAATATGGTGGTGAAGCTGCTTCTATGGTGCCTATGATGAAGAAAGGTGGCATGAAAAAGAAATATAAAAATGGTGGTACGTTAGCTGCTCCTACAAAAGGTGGTGTATCTATGCAATTGGGTTCTTACACAAGACAAATTGGTAAAAACTACACTGGTAAGAATGTAGTTAACAAAGGTGCTAAAGCTAAGATGGGTAAATCTGTAGGCAAATGTAAAAATGGTTGCTAATGAAATCAGCTAAAGTAACTACTAAAGCAGCAAAGTCAGTAAAGCCAATGACTGCAGGGAAAGCTAAAGGCTCTGGTACACCAAGACCAGCTCCAAAGGTAGCTCCTCCTAAACCAGTCAATGGTAATTATATGAAGGAAGCTGATACAAAGCTTAGATTGAAAAGTAAAATGTGGCCTCTTAAACAAAAGAGGTTATCAAAATAATCCCCCCTATAGTCTCAGTATTATAGGTCTGCTCCCAATGGGAGAAAAGAAAAGCCCCCAGAAATGGAGGCTTTTTTTATTTCTTCAATCCCCAAAAATATAAATCTTGAGGCCATGTTTCTCTAGCAATAAACTCATGCTCAGAGAAATGATTTTCCATATCTATTTCTTCACGAATATCTTGTTCTGTAAGATTCATGTAATAGTCACCCACTAACTTTGATGTGAATGGAGAGTCTTGAGGACTAGTTCTACGTGTGCCATGTTCAGGTCTTCCTGTTGTAGCACAACTAAACAAGAACACTCCTCCTGGTTTAGTTAAAACAATACAGTTTTTAATTGTATCCTTCCAGAACTCATCATGTTCAAAGCACTCAGCTGATATAACAATATCAAATCCTTCAGAGTCTTTAAACTCATGTCCTCTACATACAACATCTACATTTTTACCTGCACCAATATCTACACCAATATATTTATAATCTGTAAATAAATATCTATTGTTTCCATTAATATCTAATGAACCAACATCTAACACTCTGCAGTTTGTAAACTTCTTAGGAAATTTATCCTTTACGTACATCATGAACGTTCTCTGTTCTGGGTGTGCCATTTAAATGTGTTTTTAATAATTCTAAATAATCTTTTTCCCAATAAGGAATAAGATGAACATCTCCTGTAGGAATTCTTCCCATAGTTCTTTCTCTTTCAATATGAGCACTATGTCTTTGAATAGCATTAAGTTTACCAGGTTTATCATGACCTTGTCCACTCATGTGGTATCCTCTTCCTCCCCACATATAGAACCAGCTAGCTTCTTCTTTAGGTGGTTTAGCAAATAGTCTACCTCCATATTTATGTAATGTTTCTATAAATGTCATGTCGTATCCAGCATTTTCAAGAGGATGTCCTCCTATAGCTTTCCAAGCTGACTTTCTAAAAACAATACCAGAGTTACCTATCCAACCAACATTTTCAATACCTGTGACATGACACAAGACTCCTGTCTCCCAATGAAGAACGTTAACTTCTTCTGTCATGTATTTAGCTACATTCTGTAAATGATTTGGTAGAGCTACATCATCATCGTCCCATTGACATATAATATCTCCTTGACACAGTTCTGTAGCAAAGTTTTCTTTCTCTCCTATGGTCTCAAAGGTCTTAACTAGGTTAACTACCTTAACTTGAGGATGCTCAAATATAAGAGTTTGTAAGGGATAATCATTTACTATGATAAGCTCACACTTATCTGCAGGATAGTCCTGCTTGAGGAAAGATTGAACACTCTCCTCAAGCGTGGCTACTCTTCCATATGTTATGCATTTGCATGATATAAATGGATAGTTCATATTACCAGATCATTATAATATCAAATGGAGAAACTAGTAATACTTGCTCAGTTTCTGATAAGTCTACTAATGGAGCTTTTCCTAAAACACCTGGATCTACTAACACTACATCTCCTTTTTTTACATTTGATATAGTGTCACCCACTGTGTGCACTGTTAACTTAGAAAACTTCTTAAGCATTTCTCTTTGTAATGCTTCTTTAGTGTTCTCGTCTACAATTAACTTACTGTCTTCATCTTGTTTTGGCATCTCTAAATAGACCCTGTTTCCTAATAACTTTGGCATGATTAATTATTTAAATTGTTAAATCTTGTTACGTCTTCGTCAACCAGACTGATTTCAGTTGAATATGTGTTACGTTGTCTTTTGATCCCTCTTTGTTTTCCTGTCTTAGGATCAACATCAGGAACATCTTCTGAACGATCATGTGCATCATCTAATAAGACTAACACTTTGTTGTCATCAACTTGTACAGATCTAACTACTTTGTTTAGGTTAAAACTGTCTGTGAAGATTTTACCATCTTCTGTTTTTCTTGTGTAAAAGAATAAACTCATTTGATTATGTTTACTTGGTTATAAAAAGAATTGGTTAAATGCTGCACTTCATATGCAAACGCTTCTTCTGTCTCTGAATTAAGTTCCATACCTGTCCAGTACATTACATTCAAAGCTGTGTGGAATATCTCATGTGCTACAACACCTTTATCTTCTGATGTAGCCATCCATATAATAGGAGGTTTACCATCTACTGTTGCAAATGATACAGCTCTAGCATCAAAGTCTTCATACTTCACTGTAGAATCTAAGTTCTCCTTTACATACTTAGTAGCAAACGCTACATCTTCTGTAATAAGGACTGTGACATCTATATCAAATGTTTCTCCTTTTAATGTAATCACTTTGTATTTAGTGGTTAAGTCAGGATTGTTCTTTAAAAGTAACAGCACTATGGCACATAGAATTACTCCTGCTATAAATGCTACCCAGTTAATTAATTTCATATTTCTTCTTTAATTGTTCACGTCTTTTGTTTACTTCTTCATATCTGGTTGGGTCTATCTCTACCTGGTCATGTTCTTCCCATGTCAAAAGTATGATATTTTCTTCATCCAACATTGCTTCTGGATATTTACCTTTTGGTAGTATGTGATGAAAGTATGTTGATAGTGCTTCAGATCCTAGATAGTCTCCACTCACTTCAGAATAATGTTTTCTTTTCTTCCAGATTTCTAGAAAGAACCATTGCATTACTTCAGTTTGTTGAGTTGGTTGTACTTTTTTAACAAGAGTTGTCAATTTTTTAACAGCAATTCGTTTTCTAGGTTTGTGCTGAAAGCAATACTCCTTATCACATTTCTTACCACAGGTTTTACAGGTGCCCATTATTTAATACCAGTTGATCCAAATCCACCATCTCCTCTTTCAGATGATTCCAATTCAGGAACAATATCAAAAGACACAGGAATGACTTGCTCAAAGAAAATTTGAGCCACTCTATCTCCTATGTTATAAGGAAATGCTGTGGTACCCATGTGTGAACCTAAAGGAACAGGAATTTGTGTAAAGATTGCCATCCATTCTCCTCTATAATCAGCGTCAATGACACCAAAAGAGTTATTCATCATCCAGAAGGATTTAACTAAGTTACTACGTGGAACTAAGATACCTTTGTATCCCTTAGGAATCTCTGTTTTAAATCCTAGTCCTACAGCCACTTTACCTTCTTCTTTGCTTGTAATACTATGTGCGTATACATCATAGCAAGCAGCATCAGAGGATGCTTTAAATGGCATGTGTGCATCCTCTGTTACCTTTTGTAGTTTAATTTTCAACATCTGCTAATTCAATTTGAGGTTCAATTTGTTTAATTTTGTTAACAATACTATTTCTAATATCATTATAAAACTCTTCATTATCTAAGAGCATGCGTTTGAATTCATCAAGATTATATTTAATGTCATTGAATGTCATTGTCTGGCCATACTTTCTACCAAGTTCATATTCATTAAGAAGGTCCATGATTTCTTTCACCTTGTCAATACCTACACCATATACAATCTCAAATGTAGACATTCTAAATGGAGGACTCATTCTATTCTTAGCACATTTCACTTTAGTGATATTACCATAAGTTACATCACCATCTTTAGCAGCTGACTTAGAGACTTCTATACGAGCATCTGATGCAAACTTTAATGCATGTCCACCTTGTGTTGTAGTTGGGTTACCAAACATCACACCAATCTTCTCACGATATTGAGAGATGACAATAACACACGTATTGTGTATAGATATTGCAGATTTTAGTTTTGAATACACACTACTATTCAATCTAGCTTTTAAACCAATTGATGAATCGCCCACTTCACCATCTAATACCTTCTTAGGAATTAATGATGAGTCTGAGTCAATAATTACAAGATCAACTTCATCAGTCTTAATCATTTCTAATGCAATATTAAATCCTTCTTCACCACAACTTGGTTGAGAGATTAACATGTCTGAAGTGTTTACACCAATTGCTTCAAAGTAATTTTTATCAACAGCATGTTCGCCATCAATGTAAACAACTTTACCTCCTGCCTTCTGACATTCAGCAACAGCATGGCCACAGATAGTAGACTTGCCTGAACCTTCCCATCCCATTAACTCATATAATTTTCCTTTAACAAATCCACCAGTACCTAATGTGATCCAATCAAATCCAATTGAACCTGTACTGATAATGTCGTAATGACCATCTGTTTTAGAATCTAGTGCAAGAACTGTTCCTACACCATATGCTTTGTTTAATTTATCCAAAGCGTCTTGGAGTTTAGAGACACCACTGTCTGTTTGTTTTACTGCTTTCGCCATAATTGTTAATTTTGTACACAAATTTACTATTTTTCTCTGATATTTCCATACTTTTTTCGTTAAAAAATAAAGCCCCCAAGATAGAAATCCCAGGGGCTGACACAATTAACGAAAAACAGAAATGCAAACATACGCATAGTTATGCATACGAACGCAAATTATTTTATCTTTTATTATCATCTGCTATCATTTTGTTACCTTTGATAACAGGTTTTTCATATGGACAGTGTCTGCAGTTGTTACCACAGCACTCTCCTTTTTCCTTGAGATAGTTTTCTGTAAAGATTACAAACCCATCTTCTAAATAATAATCAATGTCTTTTATAAACTCTTTCTTTTCCATATTATTGTATTTCACATGCACCACCTGCACATGCTGCCACCTGACCAAAGTCTACAGTGTCATCTAGTTCCATCACCTTTGTTAAGTCAATGGATTTCAATGCATTAATGCGTGCATTATAGTCTTCTTCTGTAATATCTTCAAATGGAGCTTGTTTATATGTATGATCAAATGCTGGTAATACAGAAAGACCATTATAATGTTCCTGTTCATTCCACATCCAATCTCCTACAGTTTCCCATTCTCCTTCTTTAACAGATATTGTTGCTGAGACGTTGTGTGTATTAGCACCATCAATATGTCCTGCTTTGACCCATTCTGTAGAGAATCTCTTAACACGCTCTAGCGTATCAATTGCTGTTTCTGTACGTAGAATAGAGTCTTCTGGAGCTTTAACAGGGATACGTACACACAAAGTATCTGTAGGACGTAATACATCATCTTCACACAACTCAGGGTGATTGATCATCAAGTATTGTGCAAGGTCTTCATTCTTGTTAAATCTCATTGTACGTAGATAGTAAGGAGCATGCCAAGCATGGATACCACTTGCTGTACCTAAGACCAAACTAGTTGTTCCTGAAGGCTTTATACATGTAATACGAGCTGCTTCGTTGGTACCAATAATCTCAGTGATTAATTGATTTGTCTTCTTAGCCACAGCTGCTGCCACTTCTAGATTGTATTTCAATACTTCACCAGAAGCAATACCAGTCATTCCTATGCCTAATAGAGCGTCTCTAAAGGTTGTCCTCTTCCATACGTCACGTAGGTAGTGGAAATCAGTAAAGCCTGCCTGTAATGTACCAAAGAATGCAGCTGCTGTCACTCTATCGTTAAGGTCTTCCTGACATGTGATATCAGATACATTCACCTCACATAGGTTACAGAACTGATATGGACGTAATCCAATCTCACAACAAGGATTAGTTCCCCAATCTAGGTCATTAGACCAATAGATACCTGGTTCACCACTTCCTGATGCTTCAATACGCTTCCATAAGCTTACAAACTCTTCCTGTGATGTCTCACCTCTCTTAAGAACTGCA
>Ga0222712_10008069_pt1 | contig 10035 bp, 2 predicted proteins | sample C33_657DmetaG_FD_165043 | JGI IMG/M metagenome (GOLD analysis project Ga0222712, IMG submission 165043) | Estuarine water microbial communities from San Francisco Bay, California, United States - C33_657D | ecosystem: Environmental > Aquatic > Marine > Unclassified | place: USA: California...
GCTCCGGCAGGATCACGTAAGAAGTAACCTCTTCATGAAAGCCACGCTGTATCTCGTCATGGCTGATGCTCATCACAGACATCGGTGTCACTGGGTCTGGTTTGCCGTCGCCTAGTGTCAGCGCGTGAGCGAGGAAAGTTGCCCAAGGCACTTCGCGGGTAACCGCTTCGATTCCCTCGAGGTCTGACCGGAGCAACTCAAGAGGATCGTCTTCAACTTGAAGAACACTTGGTCTCGCTTCGGTCATCGCCTCACCCTGAAGTTCTTCGATCATCGGCTTCAAGAAAGAAACGGCCACTCGCTCTTGCACGACAGTGTCAAGTAGGTGTTGGTTCAAGGTTTTTCTAGCGTTATTGCTCGAATGCGGCAAGTCACGGTCAAGTAACTCTATAGACAAGCCCCTCGCTGTGCCTGAAACTCGCGAAACTTGCTCTACTAGACGCTCGAAAGCTTTGTATCGCCAACCCTTTTGAGCCATCTTCGTTAGTGCAAACTCGCGCAATTTTTCTAGCGCTACTGCGTCACCTTCATCTGCCTGGGCGATTCTCATTGCGAAAGGTAAGGTTTCAAGATCAAGCTGCTTTAAGCCCGATTCCAACCATTTTGGTCGAACCATCCATGGATTTGACAGCGATTTAGCCAAGAGTTCGAGCCATTCCAAAGTCTGCTTGTACAGGAACTGCAATCTCTGCTGTTCCCTTCGACAAATTCGGTTACCTTCTGAGATGTGCTCGAGGCTTGAAATCACATAATCAACCTCACGCTCAAACGAGGACCATCCCCTGTGGTAGGCCGCCAAGAATGTCAGCAAGAGAAAAACGGCGAGTGACCCTGAGTAGGTGAGGATGTCTGCGGTGGAAAGCACCGGTTCCCCTGGGTTTTCTGCCCTGTAATAGTCGAGGTAAGCGATGATTCCATACGTAAGCGGGGCGGTAATTGCCAACGAAATCAATACTCGTTTGTGAAACTTCTTGCGAAGTTTTAATAACGTGCCAGATTCCGGCAGCTCCAGTTCGTTCAGTTTCATTTCGTAGTTAGCTACATCACGATCTACCGTCGCCATACGTGTTGCCATAGCGCCATTCATCGACCAAAGGAATGAGCGCTCGTTAGCTCGCTTCCATACTTCGAACGACTCCATGATTGCAGAACGCTCAGGCAGACTTTTTTCCAAAGCCACCAAGAGAGCCTTTTGTGCTTCAATATCTTTTTTAATTGCCCCCAATGCGGCCAAGCGTTTCTTGTAGTCGCGCAACATGTTTGGCAGGTCTAAGAGCTCGGACTCGGGAGTTACATCCTGTACTTCGACGTCTTGCTCCAGGGTTTCGCCGGTTTGCTCGTCATCACTGACTGTCTCTGATTTTGCAGATTTCTTTTTCGCAACTAATGCCTTAGAAACTGCGGCTGCCTGTGCAAGTGTGCCGACCTGCTCTTTCCCGTCTTCATCTTCAGTGATCAAGTCATGATCAATTAACGTTTCACGTAAATTTGAAATATCAGCTTCTTGGACTGCAAGCGAGTTTTGAATCACTACTAACGCGTCGCTAACTGCATCGAGCTCGCTTACGCCAGCGTTAGACCAAGATCTGATGATTTCTTCAGCCTCAGTGACTTTGGCGATATCGTTCCAACCAACAATCGCCGGGATGTTTTCTGGGCGGTTTTCTGAAGGAAACACCCAAGCATCCTCTGGGTTTTGAAAAAGGTTTGAGACCTTCCTAAAGATTGGAGTTTTATCTTCGATAGGTGCAAATCCTTGATTGGACAAATCGAAACCACCATCAAGTGACCCAAAGACCAACTCTCGCAATCCCTGCCACAGAGATGGGGTTGATCTCAAGTCTCCCAAGTGAACAGTTGATTGAAGCGATTTTTTAGCCTTCTCTTCAGCCTCTCGAACCGATGCGTACCGAGACATCACGAGTTTGTCGTAAATGTCCTCTGGTTCTTCTAGGCCAACGCCAACTTCGTACTTACCTTCATTACCCTGAAGTTTTCGCTCCACGCTCTTTGCAAAAAGTCTTTTAATCCACATCCAGCACCAATAAGGCATGCGCCCGAGCTTTTGGCCGGAGAATTTCAGGAAAGAAACAAATTGCTTAATGATGGCAAGTTTGGGTTTGCCCTGATCATCGAGATCCGCAGGTCGTTTGTACTCCAATATTTCAGAGTCAAGTTTGAATGAGGCTTTCACCATGTCATTGATGTGTTTATCAAGGTTCTCATCTTCGATAAACGAAGTCCCGAGCGGGGGTAGCGGCGGCTCGAAATTGCTGTCAGCTGATTCTCCCAAGACGCTTGCAGCAACTCGCCTAGCCAAACCGTCGGTCAAGACTCCGGCTACAAAGGTTCTCGAAATCCAGATGCCCTCTCGGGTCGACTTCTCTTTCTGAAACAAGTCAAGTGTGCCTATTGGAAGACCATTCCAAATGCCTGCGGCTGTGGCTAAGTGCATCATTGTGAAGCCCGGAAATTTTTTGTTTTCTCGAACGAATGCATCCGTTGCCCAAGGGTTTGAGCGATCTTCTGGTGCGGCGAGAAGTGTCACGCCTCTGCCAGGTGTCATCCATTTCAACCGCTTCTGCACCTTGAATTCAGTAGGCGCGCAAATAAGGTTGATAACCTCAAAAACCTGTCGTTCGTCTCTGTCACTCAACCGCTTGTCTGGAGATGGTAGCGCCCACCCCAAGTAATCCTCGATGGTAGAAACGACTTGATCTTGGTGCTCATCAAACTCGCGAACCAAGCTCGTGGAGCGTACCTTCACGAACCGAATTACAGAAAGAGCTTCTCGAGCAAGCTGTTCGAAAAGGTCGACCTTCACACTGGTCAGTTCTCGTTCGGGGCCAACTCCGATAACCTCGGCTTCAATGCGCGGAGGTTGACCATCAATTAGCTCTATAGCCTCTGGGCGAATCCACAAAGCAGGCCCAATCAAGCCGACTTCAGCCCAATTGCATGCTAGCTCAAACAGGTCTGATCCCTGCTTGCCGCTTGGCAGCAAGATTATGGAGGCTTTGGAATCAAGCCAGAACGATTTGCCCATCGGTTACAGCACACCTCTAGAGCCAAGAGATGCTCCTTGTGAACGAGGCTTGAATTCGCCAACCTGGTCGATTAGTTCCCGCAGTGCTCGATCTACATCGTCCCTAATCTCCCATGAGACAGGGTATGTGTAAACGGAACTTGAAGAAGAGCTTGATTCTGCTGAAGACCTGAAGTTTTTCATTTCCTCCGCAAGGAATCCTTGAACTTTCGCGATTCTAGAGCTGACCTCTTCAGGCGCACTAGTGGCAAAAACAGAAGGCGCTTGGCCAGGTGCAAGTGCTTCGCCGGTCGACAGCCAGTGAGAAAGCTCGGGCGCTAGGTCCTTGCCCTCTCCAGCCAAACCTATGAGTCGCTTGTAAGGTTCCAGCGGCTTCAGGTTTCCCTGTGACGTGCACAATGCCTGGGCGATCGACACAGACTCCAGCACGGCCGCAAGGTAGTCGTTTTCATAGAGTCGACCTGCATAAAGAAGGGGATGTGGGAAGGTTAGGTAGTCATTCGACGCCTGCTGGCGAATCGAGATCTTTGGTCCTAGACCTTCGTTCGGCTCCTCGGCCAATAGATTTAGCGCCGACGCGACGTACCAACCCTTAATTGCCATCTCGAAAGCCATGGTGTCCATCGGAACAGACTCTCTCAATAGTCGCCCTCGGCTCCATCGCATGAAGGCAGAACGGCTCTGCGCGTTGCTGTTCTTTTGGTTCCAAGCGGTGGCGACTGGCTCCATGATTGACTGCATCACGATCGGCTGAACCGGGAACCCTAGCATCGTGAAAAACTCGATGCTGTGGGCGTTCTGATCGCGGAACCATCCCGAGACAACTTTCTTAGCATCTGCAAGTTTGAACCTCCCCATCTCCGCGATCAGAACTTGCAAAGTAGGTTCATACATGTCTGATTGAGTGTTGAAAGGAATCGAACTCACGACAATGCTGTCACCCTCTCCAATTGACTTTCCATGAACCTCACTTAGCAGGCCAGGGTGCAGCTTGACAAGAGGACTTGAAGCATTGAACGCAGCTTTCAAGTGACCTAAGAAACGGTCCTTGCGTTCGTTGAATTCGGCAGGCCCAATGTCCTTCTTCGATAGATAGTCGGTAAGCGTCTGGTTAAAAAACGCTTTAAAGGGCTTGCCAGGCCTGTTCATCCAGCGCTCTGCGCGGACTAGGTAATCCTCTGGATATGGGTAGGAGTTGAAATCAGGTGATTGCGGAGCCGAGGCCAGAGTGTTTGGGTCAGCTTGAGTACTTGGTTTCCAGGATCTAACTATTGAAATAAGTGGTAGTTCCTCCAACTCCGAGCTCATCTCCCGAACTGCGGTTAGCGCGGCATCCATGTCGTTCGCCTGATCGATAAATGTTTCACGAATCAACTGGTTAAACTTCTCTGCAAATTCAGTTGGTTCTAGCAGCATCTTTTCGTTTGAAGACGGGAAGTACTTGCGTGCCACTTCTTTGCTGTCAATTTTTGGCCAGAACGGGTAGTCGTTCTTTCTTCCGTCTTGTGTCTCGTCTGCCTGGACTCGAATTTCAAGAGCCTTCCGGAGAGAAACTAGTTCAGACTTCAGCGGCCCGAGCAAGTCACGGTTCATCTCTTCCAAGAGACGAGCACTACTGTTTCGAAGTTCCTTTTCCGACTCCCACTTTAATGATTCGGCAACTCTGTCAACTGCTGTCAGAACTGCATCGTTATCAGTCGAAATTGAAGTGGCGGCACCAGCAGTTTGCAAGTCCGTGTAGACGTAACTATTGATCCTTGAAGACCACGCCTCATAGTTCAATGCTTCGGCCTTAAGTTGGTTCACAGCCCTCACAACAGAATGCTGAAGCTCCGCGATCAATCCGGCCGTCACAGCGAGACCATGAGTCACGCAATAGGCGGAAACTAGTTTCACCAGATGATTAGGCGCTTCAACAACCCACTTCTCCAGGGCTTCTTGACGGTTTTTCCTATCCCGTTCCAGATACCCTTTCACGCTGTCGGCTCTCAAACTAATCAGACGAGAAGCCCAAGTGTCTGGTGACAAGCCGCCATTCTTGTCTAACGAACTCGGCTCTCCAGCTTTATTCAATACCATCGACTTGAATTCCAGTTTCAGTGCATCCAGCGCAGCTTCAGATCTGAGTGCGTCTATAACCTGATTGTGCTCTTCTGTGTCTTCGTTCAGCCCTGAATTTGAAATGAAAGGCACAAGGGCTTTTTGAACATTTTCACGAATCCAAAGATCTTCGTCTCCACCTTCATCGAGCTTTCTACCCTCTTTGTGGGCATTCAAAAGCCTTTCAATGATGGATCGAGCAAACCGCTCTGAAGAGTACGAAATGAATTTTTCTTTTCCAAGAGTCACACGACCAAAACCAATAGCAGACAATGGCGGCGCCTTCATCTCATCTTGAATTAGCCCTGAGTTTTCTGGCAGCGCAGCACGGCTAACATTCTGCGTCCAGTTACCCTTGGAATAAGTCGCGATGTTGTCTTGGAACAAATCGTCCGTCATCCATGCGGTTATTGTCGTGCTAATGGCTTTATAAACGTCAGTCTGCCCAGCAAATGAAGTTGTTGCTCCTTGGCGTCCAACGACAAACGGGTAACGAACACCGATTCGGTCGTTCGCGTCGCCTGAAAGCAGAGTGAGACCTTTGGCCCTAAACAGCTCAACAGTTGAGGGGTTTGGAGTTCTGTTCCAGTGACCGTTCACTGTTTCGTTAACAGTTGACAAGGCGTTGCTCGCGATTCCCGAGCCACCCGAAATTCCGTCGAAAACGTCTGGAGCGTAAAGAATTCCGTACGATTCCCTCGCCCACGCAGTTGCTGAAAACTTCGATTTTACGGCTTCGACAACATCTAGGTATTGACCAGCGCCCGATCCACCAGAAATTGAGGAAACAAAAACGACGACAGGAATGTCAGTAGATCCGGACATGCTCTCAGCGCCCAACTTTGCACCAAGTCGAGTCAAAATCTGCAGAGAATCAGGCCGGCGCATTCTTGATAGTGATTGTTCAGCAGCATTTGCAATTTCATCAAGCTTAGAAAGTGCAATGGTTCGCCCCACGGCGCGGTACTGACCGGCGCCATCGACGATGGTCACAGTAACTTCAGAAGCATCAGGAAGCTGTCTCTCGACTTCTGGCCCTAGATCTTTGTTTACTCGAGATTTAATCGACGACACCACGTTCTTGTAGTTTGCCGAGGACGCGACTAGGCCTTTGTAAGACTCGTGAGGCAAGAACTTTGCAGGGAAATCTGCGCCATCTTGCTTCACTGGGGTGTCGAAGTGCAAGAACTGCCATGCCTCCGGAATGCCCTCATCCCAACCTGCTGCTTTCAGGCTTAACTCAAGTGACTCTCGAACTGCACGCAAAGTCTTACCGCCCGAGCCGCCGACACCGACGAGTAGGAATGGTCTTAGCATTTGGATCTCCTTATGTGTTTACAGGTTTAGAAGCTTGATGGAGGGGGTGGAGGAAGGGTCGGCCCCCCAGGCATGCCTGGGGTTTTGGGTGGAGGCAAGGTTGGGTTTGCACCCGTCGAGCCTGGGTTAGGAAGAGGTGGTGGCATTACGGGCGAACCAGTAATTGGTGGCAGCCCAGTTCTAGGTTGCCCACCAGGGGAGCTGAAGCCGGGGGTTCCTGAAGGTGGAGGCGGCGTCGGCAGACTTGGCGCAGCAGGGGTCTTCATAGCGCCTGAATCAGAGCCGCCCTTGCCCTTTTTTTGTGGTTGCTTTGACTCTTCTGTCAAGGCTTTCTGGACACTCTTTAGTGCATTTGAGTTTTCAAGCTGGGCGGCAGCGTTTGCCATCAACTCAGGGAAGTTCGGCAACGACCCCTTGTTTGTCTTTCCATAAACAACTAATCTGCCGGTAACTTTTGGATTCTCGGAAGTGGACGCAAAAATAGAAGATTGTGGCAATACCAAGGCCCAGAGCTTACCTAGGTGCCCGTCAAACAAGGCCTTACGCCCATTCGCAAATCTAGCTTCTTTAGCTCGCGTAGCGCGTCGGCCGGTCACGACAACGCTTCCTTCACGCGCAACAACTTCATACCAAGGCGAAATTAGAGGGAACAAAGGCACAACGGCTTTCAACGTTCCAAGCTCTGGATCATCAAATGCCAGCGCTGCATCTTTAGGAGGGCGGTACTGGAATTCGTCCATGCCAACTTGAGGGCTGTTCAACGCCTTGCCTGAAGTAGCAACCATTGCGCGTTGCTCAATGTCGACTTCAACGGGGAAAGAGGCTCGCAGGATTTCGTTTCCGTGCTGAATTTTCGCTGCGGAACGATTGAGGAAGTACAGACCTATTAGCGGGATGCCCACCGACAGCAGGTAGGCGAGGATGAAAATACCGATTGCTTTCGAAAGGTCAATCTGCTTGCCGGTCTCAAACTCGAATTGCCTCGAATCAAGTAGATCAGTAGTCGAGTCGACAGAGCTTGTGAGTGAGAATTCAGAAACACCGGTTACGTGTGAATTTTTCGGGACCTCGTTGGATATCTGAAGCTGAACTTCTTTTGCTTCACCAGCAAGCACTGTGAGACATCCCTCACTTAGTCCGGCAAACTTCGTTGACCAGGTCAACTCTCGTGATTCGTAAGCCCCGACCTCATTTTGGTCATCTGCCACAATTCTTGTACCGATATCTGGCCCGTCAAAGCAGACCGTGCCAGATTTTGCTTGCCCCTTGGCGGGACCAGTTACGAGAACACTGGCGGAAATAACATCTTTGCCACTACTGAGTGGCTTCGTGAACTTGATGTTAGAGACGCTCGGATAGATAGAAGGGTTTTGCGCTCTTTCTGTAAGGCTAAACGTGAGCGGCCCGACCTTGGGGTAATGCTCTGTACCCAAAGTTAAGTCAAATCTATAGGCGATGTCTCCAGTGGGCGCCGACGCAACATCAAAGGAGAAAACACCGGTGTTTTTGCTGAACTTTGTACTCTGAGGGTCGCCGGATATTTTGGCGGTAAGCGATGCACTCAGGAACTCACTCATTTGAGCATTGGAAGATGAGCCGTTCTCGATAAAGTGCCCAGAAATTGCCGCCGGCTGACCTTCAAAAACTGTCTTTTTGTCTAGCACCGGTGAAAGGTCTGTGTACAGAACTAGCTTTCCCTGACCAGAGAAGTTCCACTTTTCAGGCTCTTCAACAGCCACAGGAATTCGGCCGGTTGAAGCGGCCGAATGTCGTTCCTTTGAATCTTTTCTAGGCTTTCCAGTCGAGTCCTTGATTACCCATCTCTCGTCAAGCGTCAAAATCTCGATAGATCTGAAGCCTGGGTCTACCCAGAAATCACCGTTTTCTGCGATGTCAAAAATATTTCCACCAGCGACCTGGCTTGAAATCAACATGAATGGGTAGGCCACTGCACTTGCACTGGACGCTTCTAGATACGCACCACCGACGTAATCCTTGTCTTCACCTTCAACGCCAAGCCCGCACATGAACTCACCTGAAGGGTTGGTGCCGAGTGAAGGGATCGCCTCACCCGTCTCCTCAACGAGAATCTGCATGTAGCTGCGCCAGTAGGCTTCTTGGGCTTTCGCATCGTCGTCCCCCGACGAGTCATTTAGTAGGACCCCGAAAATTGAGATACCGTTCTCGCGAATTTTCTGAATGAGCCCATCTGCAGAAGGAACATTTGGCAGTTTACCTTTAGCCGGGACATTGACTCCACACAATTCGCCTAACGCCGCGGTGTTGCCAGATCTGCCTTCGCCAATCCATAAGCCACCGTCAGTGAACCATACGACGGTTTTACAATCCGCCTTGGATTTCGATAGATCCGAATTGGCTTTATTCAACGCTGCCAGCCAGTTGGTGTACATAGCGAGCGGTTGATTCACTACCTCTTTGTTGACTGACGAAGCCACCGATTCCTTGTTCTCGGTATTGATCACCTGCCAACCCTTACTGAATGATGTCGTTGTGCCAGCGAAGAAGGTGCCGTTTATGCGGACTTTGATGCCAGAGCCCAGGTTGCCTATGTCAGCCCAACGACTCACATCTTCTGAAATGATTTGAGCTCTGAGCGCGCCACTGTCCGTTGTTTTCAAGCTCGTCGAGTTGTCAATGACGTAATAAACATCTAGGGAACGAGCGGTTTGTATACATGCGGCAAGCTGTTTAACGGCTGACAGCCCTCTTGGGCTTAGATCGCCGGGCGATTCGGCAGTAGCTGTCGTCCCACCGACAAGCGTTGCCAAGACCAAAAGCAATGCAAGAGCAGATGAGGCTAATTTCTTGATCATGACGCGCTCAACATGTCTGCGATAACCCAGATGTGGAAGCCCGCGATAACGAGTGAAACATAAGCGCAGACCGTCAACATCTGGGTATAAAGGGGCTTGATGATGAAGTTGGGATTTTGTCTACCTTTTCGCTGGAGGTAAAAATCTAGCGCAAGCGCCAAAAACACGACGAGTGGCGTAAGCGCCCACCCAACAAAGCTAAGTTCACGAAAAGCGAATTCGAATTTGAGCAACACGACAACAGCGATAGCGATACTGAGGAGAAGAGAAACAACTCCGACCAGGGCAGGCAGAAAGGATGCTTTGTTATGGTTCACTCGCCCCAACCCCTCCTGGCCAATAACAACTAGTAGTTGAACGTTAGTGCCGCACTTGCGCAATAGTCAAGTCGAAACATCTAGTGAACTAGCAAGCCATTCCACCTTCAACACGCTTGCGCTTTGCTGCGAGTTCAGGGGCGCTAGATTTCCCTAAAGAACCCAACACTGAAGTTCGTGTGGTACCCACCGGTAACGGTCTCGCCTGTGTGTGCTACCGGCACGTGAGCGGCCAACGACTCAAACTCAGGTGCGAGCTCCTGTAGCGTGCGCTTAATCTTGGAGTCGCTTGTTCCTAGTGGGATGACGCGAACTTCAATGTCATCCCTTGGCGTTTCGAAATCAAGGATGAGGGCGACTGTGTCTGACATGCCGGTGCCAATGTATGCGTCACTCAACCACAAAGCTGAAATTGATGAAA
>Ga0222712_10008070_pt1 | contig 10033 bp, 4 predicted proteins | sample C33_657DmetaG_FD_165043 | JGI IMG/M metagenome (GOLD analysis project Ga0222712, IMG submission 165043) | Estuarine water microbial communities from San Francisco Bay, California, United States - C33_657D | ecosystem: Environmental > Aquatic > Marine > Unclassified | place: USA: California...
TCGCGTCGTCGTCGTCGAAAAACCTATTCGCGGCCGATGACGACCACACGACCGTCACGCGCGGGTTCGACGATCGAGATTTTCAACGCGCGCACGAGCGCGCGACGAAGGCGCGGGCGCGTCGAGCGCGAGCGCGCGACGTGGACGAGGGAAATAGTGCGAAGGAAGACACGAGGCGAGGCGCGGAGGAAGACGACGAAGAAGCCGCGGGCGATGGCGCGGGCGAAGGACGAGCGAAAGGCGAGCGAAAGCGAAACGAACGACGAGAAGGATTGGAAACGAACGGCGTGAAAGGGAAACAAAGGGCGTGGAATCCCGGTGCGGGGGAGAAACCGCGCGATCGGGGAAATAGGGAAATGACGAGCGAGCGCGAAAGCGGGGCGTGGTACGAGACAGCGCGCGCGCTGGCGAGCGAGTTGGGTTCGAAGGCGAGAGTCGCGAGCGCGTCGCCGACGCGAGCCGAGCTCGATGCGAAGGAGAGCGTGGCGAAGAAAGCGTTGGAAGAGCGCGTGGCGACGTATGAAAAGCGCGTGAAGCGACAGGGCGATGCGAATGCGAAGTGGCTCGAGCTCGTGAGGACGACGGGTACGGCGAGCGATAAGGTGGCGGCCAACGTGCTGAGCGTCACGGAGGATCCAGCGGCGAATTTAAAGGCATTGGAAAGTTTATTGGGTTTGGTCGAGCGCGCGCGCGCGAGTGGAGGCAAGCGCAGTGCGGTGCAAGCGATCACGGCGCTCGAGACGCTTTTTCGCGAGAGTTTGTTGCCCGATAGAAAGCTGAGGTATTTCAGCGAACAACCTCTCGCGCTCGCGGCGAGCGCGCCGCACGAACGAAAGAGGCTGATGTATTGGTACGTCGAAGACGCCATCAAGCGCATGTATTTGCGTTTTCTTGGCGCTCTCGACGAGCTCTCGCGCGATCCTCTGCCGATACTTAAAGAGAAATCGTTGAAGAGCTCGTACGCGCTGCTCAAATCCAAACCAGAGGGTGAGCGTCAGCTGTTGAATATTTTAGTCAACAAGCTCGGGGATCCGTCGCGCAAGCTCGCTTCGACGGCCTCGCATTTATGTTTAGAGCTCCTCAAAACGCACCCGGCGATGAAGAGCATCGTCGCACGAGAGGTTGAGGCTTTTACGTTTCGCCGCGGCGTCGGCTTGAAGGCGCAATACTACGCCGCCGTCATGTTGAACCAGATTCCCTTGTCGCAAAAAGGTGACGGTCCGGCTCTGGCAGAGCAACTCATCGAAGCGTATTTCGGACTGTTCCAGTATTTGTACAAGTTGTCGATGAAGAAGGACTCTGAGGACGACGAGGCGGCGCCCGAGGCGAAGAAGAAGGAGAAGCATCGACATCGAGACGGCGGTCGCGGCGGTCGCGGCGGTCGCGGCGGTCGCGGCGGTCGCGGCGGTCGCAGCGGTCGCGGTGGTCGCGGTGGTCGCGGAGGTAAAGGTGCGGCGAAAGCGCAACCGGCTCAAATAGGTGCCGGCGTCGATGCTCGCGTCGTCTCCGCTTTGCTTACAGGGATTAATCGCGCGTTTCCATATGTCGCAAGCGAAAAGGTTGACTCCTTGATCGATCGCATTTCTCCCGCGTTGTTCACCATCGCGCACTCGCCCAATCTCAGTGGCGCACTGCAAGCGATGATGTTGCTCTTTCAGCTCTTGTCCGTGCGATCGTCGGTGAGCGACAGGTACTACCGCGCTTTGTACGCGCTTTTGTTGCATCCCGCGCTTTTGCGCTCGACGAATACGGCGCAGATTCTTTCTTTGATTTTCAGAAGCTTGCGCGAAGACGTCGTGCCAAAGCGTGCGGCTGCGATGGTAAAACGCCTTTTACAAGTCAGTGCGCAAGCGCCCGCGACGTTCGCATGTGGATCTCTCATGGCAGTTAGCGAGTTTTTGATCAAGCAACCATCGCATTGGAGCGCAATTCGTCAACCGCGCGAGACGGATGAAGACGGCATCGAGCGCTTTCAAGATGACGCCGAAGACACTCAAATAACGGGTTTGTTCGAAGGCGACGCCGACGGCCGTGGAAAGGACGCGAACGCCAACGTGAACAAGGCGTCTGGAGAAATAACTTCGGACGACGACGGCGACGACGGCGACGACAAAGGTGACGCGCGGCAGCCTAAGGAAAGTTCCAGGTACGATATGGAGAAGAGAGATCCTTTGTACGCTCGCGCCGAGACGTCGTGCTGGTGGGAACTCACGATCCTCGCCGCGAACGCGCACCCTTCGGTCTCGGCTATGTCTCGGACACTGCTCGAAGGCAAGGCCATCACGTACTCTGGCGATCCTCTCATGGACATGACTCTCACCGCTTTCTTGGACAAATGGTTACAAAAGAAGGTCAAGAAGAAGACCAAAGGTGGTTCGGATGTCATGCGCGCCGTGATGCCCAAGGCGCAAACGTCGTTTTTGCCCGGAACCGATGAATTTGCGTCGCTCATGGAATCCGAAGTTGAAGCATCAGAGGTGTTCTTCCATCGCTACTTTTCCAACAAGGAGGAGAAGAAGTCGCAAGCGAAGAAGAAGGCTGATAAGAAGACCAAGAAGAGTGCCGATAACGCCGATCGTGATGATGATGATAGTTCCGATGACGACGGCGAGAAGCCAAAGAAGAAGTACGACGATTCGGAGTCCGAAGGTGATGAAAGTGACGACGACCTCGAGGTTGAGGAAATCAATATCAACCAGGCATCGGATTCTGACGACGAAGAGCTCGCAGTCCACCTCGAGAAGATTAAGAAGAGTTCTTTCGATGAAGATAGCGACGCAGACGCAGATGAAGAGTTCTCTCGAGCTGAGAAAATGGAGGAAGGCATCGAAGACGATGGATTCGACTTGGACGCGCTCGCCAAGGCATACGGCAAGCCACCAGGATACTTGCTCAAGGAATCGCCGTCGACAAAGGCTCCGAGTGTTGACGACGACAAGGCAGTTAAGGCCATCAGGCGCGCAGTTAAGAACGGTACGAAGCTGCCCGAAGACGACGGCGACCATCAAGACGGCGAGGATTTCACCACGAGCGGCGTGTTTGCCTCGGCGGATGACTACGCCGACATGATTGAGCGCGACATCGTTGGCGCGGTCGACCCATCCAAACTCGACGACGACGACGACGACGACGACGACGAGAATGAGGAGGACGCTGATATCAAAATGGAAGACCCATCGTCAGACGACGACGATGACGGCGAGGCGGGGGATGCCGCCGACGTCAACGACTCGGAGCCGCAGCGGAAGCCGTCGTCCGCGAAGACCGCAAGAACCAAAAATCGTTCCCAAACCGCCCTAGAGCGGCCGAAACGCACGAGTAAACGCGCCCGAAAATGATTGTATTACTTACTTCGAACGTTGCTCGTCGTTCATCGGTCTCGAACGATAGTTGAAGCGACTCGTGTTCGCGCCGTCTGACGTCTCGCGTTTGCGGTCAACGTCCAGCGCCGTCGCTGGAGCGCATCGCAGTCCTCATTCGCTCTCGCGCGTCGGTTTTTGTCCTCGCCCGATCGGCTTTCTCATTCGCAAAACTCCCTAGATGTCTGACGTGCGCGTGCCATCGAGCGCGAGCGCGACGCTCACTCGCGTCGAACGCACGGGCGCGCACTCGCACGTTCGCGGACTCGGGTTGGATGACGCCCTGCAAGCCAAGCGCGCGTCGCAAGGACTCGTCGGTCAGGTGAAAGCGCGCCGAGCGGCGGGCGTTATCGCGAAGATGATCGTAGATGGCACGATAGCTGGACGAGGCGTCCTCATCGCGGGCGCACCAGGGACGGGGAAGACGGCGATCGCACACGGGATGGCGAAGACGCTGGGCGCAGAGACGCCGTTCGCATCCATGGCGGCGAGCGAGATATTTTCGATGGAGATGTCCAAGACAGAGGCGCTGACGCAGGCGTTCCGAAAAGCTATCGGGGTGAGGATTAAAGAAGAGACCGAGGTGATCGAGGGCGAGGTGGTGGAGATCGAGATCGACCGGCCGGCGGGGCAGTTGGGCGCGGCGAAGACGGGCAAGTTGACGATGAAGACAAACGATATGGAGACGGTTTATGATCTCGGGACGAAGATGATCGATGCGTTGAGCAAGGCGAAAGTCAATGCGGGTGATGTGATCAATATTGATAAGGCGAGCGGGAGAATCACAAAGTTAGGCCGGTCGTTTTCGCGCTCGCGCGATTACGACGCCATGGGCGCGACGACAAAGTTCGTGGCTTGCCCGGATGGCGAGCTCCAAAAGCGCCAAGAAGTGGTACATACCGTTTCGTTGCATGAGATTGACGTCATCAACTCCAGAGCGCAAGGGTTTTTAGCGCTGTTCGCGGGTGACACCGGGGAGATTCGCTCGGAGATTCGCGAGCAAATCGATACCAAGGTGAGTGAGTGGAAAGAAGAGGGCAAGGCGGAAATCATTCCCGGGGTGTTGTTTATCGATGAAGTCCACATGCTTGACATTGAGTGCTTTTCATTCTTGAACCGAGCGCTGGAGAACGATTTGGCGCCCATCTTAGTCGTCGCTACGAACAGAGGGATCACCAAAATCCGCGGCACCGAATTCAAGTCTCCGCACGGCATCCCGATCGACCTCCTTGATCGGTTGCTCATCATCCACACGGTGCCTTATGACGAGCGCGAGATCAAGGCTATCATAGAAATCCGTTGTGAGGAAGAAGATGTCGATCTCACGAATGATGCCAAGGATTTGTTGTGTAAAATCGGTTGCGAGACGAGTTTGCGATACTCGATTCAGCTCATTTCTGCCGCGTCGCTCGTCGCTTCCAAGCGCAAATCTGCCAAGGTTGACATCCAAGACGTTTCAAAAGTATACGCCATGTTTTTGGACGTCAAGCGTTCGACGCAGTTCTTGGTTGATTACCAATCGGATTACTTGTTCAACGAAATCGCCGGCGACGCGATGATGTCCGCGTGAGATGTGGTAGTCAACCCAAAAGTTGTCGATGTTTGGGTGTTTCCAAACCCTTAGGATTTTATGTAAACAATCGTCACCACTAAGTATGAGAAATAATAGAGATACGCGCGCACGTACTCGAATCATAAATCACGCGCGTCGCTCGTCGCGATCGACGCGCGCGCGCGTCGATCGACGCGATCCGTCTCTTTGCGACTCGTTCGAGTTGCAATCAAGCTCTCGCGCGGATAACGTACTAACGTAATTCTCGCACACGGCGCACGGGTTAAAGAAGTGTAAATCGCTCGCACTCTCCTACTGTACAACGTCTAAACAGACTGGTCCCGCCGTTCATCAAGTTTTTTCAAGACCTCATACGCAATCATGCCGTCCGCGGCGTTCATCAAAAAACAAGCCTACGGCGAGCGCGTGCACAAGTTACTCGATAACTATGACACCGCTTTGCTCGTCCACGCCGATAACGTTGGCTCGAAGCAATTCATGGACATCCGTGCGGTACGTACGCGACGCGGGCCAAAGCCCTAGAAGACCTAGGCGACGCCGCGGCGCGCGAGATTTCGACCACGGTTATTCGTTCGTGCTCTCTCACACGCTCGATACTGACATGCACATGCCGCTTGTTTCTCATCGCGCAGGCCATTCGCCCGGAATCTGTCATCCTCATGGGTAAGAACACGTTGATGCGCAAGTGCATCAAGGCCTACTGCACAAAGAAGAAGGACGACTCGTGGATGATCTTGAGCGAAAAGCTCGTCGGTAACGTCGGCATCGTCTTCACCAAGGGTGATTTGCTTGACGTTCGCAAGAAGATCAAGCAATTCGTCGTCCCCGCGCCCGCGCGCGTCGGTGCTATCGCTCCGGTCGACGTCGTCGTTCCGGCGGGTCCGACGGGCATGGAACCGTCCCAAACCGCTTTCTTCCAAACGCTCAACATTGCGACGAAGATCAACAAGGGTACGATTGAAATCATCAGTGACATGACGGCGTTGCGAGTGGGTGACAAAGTCACCTCCTCCATCGCGGCTTTGCTCGGGAAGTTGAAGTTCACGCCGTTCACCTACGGTTTGGAAGTGCTCGAAGTCTTCGACAAGGGCGCGATGTACCCGTCGTCTGTGTTGGATATCACCAACGCCTCGCTCGAGGCCAAGTTCATGACTGGCCTCAAGCAAGTTGCTTCTATCTCGCTCGCGACGAACTACCCGACAATTGCGTCCGTGCCGCACTCCATCATCAACGCGTACAAGAATGTGCTCGCTATTTCCATCGGCACCGACTACACGTTTGAGCTCGCGCAAAAGGTTAAGGACTACCTCGCCAACCCTGGCGCTTTCGCCTCCGCCGCTCCGGCCGCTGCCGCCGCTGGTGGTGCCGCCAAGAAGGCTGCTGTCGTCGAAGAACCAGAAGAGGAGGAAGCCGCCATGGATTTCGACTTGTTCGACTAAACGCCTCGCCCACGATGCTATTGCTGTCTGGTCTCAGTTGAAACTTATAGTAAACCTAGTTTTGGCTTGTGAATCTACACATTTCATTCACACGAATCACTCGCGTCAATTTCACCGTCATCGTTCGCGTAGCTTTTACAGCTCTGCGTGCGTCGAGATCAGATTGTATCGAGAATTTCTATTTCTTGTTACATGGCGCGCGCCTGTCGCCGCGATCGCGCGCCGCTACGCCCCGTCCCGCACTACTATTTTAGTTCTCACACCATAATCGACATCTTTTCTCTCCATCACGTTGCGTCACCTTGTATCAGCCTTCGCACGTTGTTCAACTCCGCCTCGACGTCGTCCAACGATAACTCGCGCCGCGGTTCAAATTTATCCAACGCGCTCGTGGACGTTATCGGCGAAAGCGAGCCTTGCGACAGGGTTCCCCCGGCGCTCAGCTCGATGCGCGCGGCTGATGCCGCATGCGCGCTCGCTGGCGTCGCTTCCGCGACTTCAAACTCTACTTTCGCCTCCGCTTCGACCTGCGCTTCGCGCGCGCGCTCCGCTAAAGATTCGTGCATCTTCGTCGCCGCGCGATCGAGCGCCTCCAGGCGTATCAACGCCTCGAACGATGGCTCGAGCTCGCTTAGAGTTTTGCAATGCTCGATCGCGTCCAAGGTCAGCTGCCGCACGTAACTGTGCCTTTCGCGCATCGCTTCGATCTCGGCGTCGAGTCGGTCCACGAACGCTTCGGCGTCCAACTCCCCCCCATCCCCCGCGGCGCCGACGTCGTATCGCTCGTGCCATTCATCCCACGCGCTACTATCCATTCGATTCCGTCTCGGCGTTTTCGTCGACGGCCATCGTTCAAACGCCGACGCCGGAGCGTTGGGAATCTCCGACGACGCTCGCTCGCGTTTCCTCTCATCCAAAACCCGCGAAAACGAAAGCGCGCGCCTCGACGTCGACGCCTCGCGCGTGCGCGACGTCCCAAACCCACCATCCTCGCGTTCGCGCATCGGCGTTCTCGTCGCGTACTTTCGCGATGCATCACTCCCGTCCTCGCCTCCGCCGTTCGTCCCGTTCCCCGCCGCGCGCCGCTTCGCGCGTTCGCTCGCCGACGACTTCACCGATGTCAATCGCTTCAACGTCGTCGACGCGTGCGCTTTCAACGCGCTCGTAAACGACTTCGACCGCGCAACGTGCGTTCGTTCGTTGACGTCTTTCGCGTTCGCCCATGGGCGTTCGCGTTCGTAAATCTCCGCGCCGCGCGCGCGATCGCCGTCGACGTCGCGCGCGCGCGCGCTCGCCCCATTCGTCGCGTCGTCGTTCGCCGTCGACGATGCGTCTTCTTCGCATCGTCGCTCGTCGATGTCGATGCTCGAGCGAATGCGCGATGACGCGCACCCCATCGAGGTCGAACGCGCGCGTGAACGTCGTCACTCGCGCGCGCGTGACGTTACCAGGTAACCGTCGTCGACGTCGGTCATCGCGGGGGTCGGTCATCGCGGGGGTCGGTCATCGTGGGGGTCAGGTCGGTCGGTCGGACGAGGCGCGACCGACCGATAACGTCGCCGGACTGTCAGCGTCGATCGATGGATGGCGTTCGCGACGGCGGTGACGGGCGCGAAAGTTCGATCGAGCGCGCGCACGGGCGTTCGCGCGCGAGTGTTTGTTGCATCGAAAATCATTTGATTCGATTCGATTTGATTCGATCGAGTTGATTGATTCATCCATCCTTGGATTGATTCGTCGATTCATCGATTGATTGATTGTGATTCATTCGCGCAAAGGATGATGGATGTGTTACTGATTCGACACTGCCAGAGCGCGAATAACGCGCTAATCAATGCGAATTTGGAGAACGCGAAACGCTCGAGCGACCCGGGGTTGACCGCACTCGGGGAATCGCAAAGCGAGGCGTTGAGAGATTTATTCAGAGAAAAGAGAAACGATGGGCGCGCGCGCGAGGCGTGGACGTCGCCCATGCGTCGGTGCTTGGAGACATCGAGGGCGATCGCACGAGGCCTTGAGGTGCGAGTGAACGTTATGGTGGATTTACACGAACACGGTGGGTGCTTTGACGGCGCGCGCGGGGGCGAAGTCGTGGGCGAGCGAGGGATGACGAAGCGCGAGATCGAGGAAGAGTTTCCGGGATTCGACGTTCCGGCGACGATGGAGCGAGGATGGTGGAGCGAGGAACGAGGGTGTGAATCCGTGTCAGACGCGCAGCGTCGAGTGGAAGGCGTCGCTGATTGGTTATGGACGCGCGCGCGCGCGATGGCGTCGGGGGAGGAAGACGAGCGAGAGTTGTGCGTCGTCGCGCACGGGATGTTCATCGACATTTTGTTAAAGACGCTCTTCGACGCGCCGAGAACGACGGGTAAACAACGGTCGTTGTTTTGTTCCCAGAACGCGTGCGTGCACAAGCTGCATTTCGACGTCGCGAATGATGGCGCGTGCGTCGGGTTGCAGTCGTTCAACGATGTTTCTCACATACCCGAGTGTTTGCGCTCCGGTGGGAGCGTCGAAGGCCTCGACGTCGCGTACACCCACGAAGGGTCGGCGTGACTAATACTAGGTCTGTGTGTTAAAAGTAGAAAATCTAAGAAATATAACTATATAGTGAGTTGTCTACAGCCGCGCCTTCTTGCCCGAACGCATGAACGGACGCAAGCTCCATTCGATGTCGGCGTCGTCTTGTTCGACGGTGCCGAGCTTGATTTGGTACAAGCGCATCTCGAATCGCGGTCCAATCTCCGTGAGGGACACCGATTTCGCACCTCGTGGCATTTCATACGTGTGATGACGAAACGAGATGTAATCCGCATCGTTCGCGAACGTCACCACGCGCTTGCTCTTCGCTTTAGGCTCTGGGAACAAATGCTTGAGCGCCGTCGCGGTGCGCTTGCCGAGAGGCGTGCTAAAATTTTCTAAAATCAAATGTGGGAACACCTCGGAGACGTGTCCGATGTCTTGGTCCTTGATATCGTGCCGCATCACAGTGTTTGACAACCCAAAATACAGCGTCGGCCCGAACGGCATGTGCGAGATCACCATCCCATCGGGCTCGCCTCGATGTTCGTGCACGACGACCAAGTCGGTGAATCCTCCAGAGCGACAAACATCGGCTAAATCTGGCAGAATCTGACTCCCACGATTCACGCGCTGAGAAGTAGGAAACAAAAGCTTCAATTCCTTCGCGAACTGCGTCAGACGACTCGATGGGTCTCGCGACGTCGTGAGCAACACGCGCGGCTCGCGCTCGTTCGCCTTGGCGTACTCGTCATCCACCACTTTCGCCCCGTACGACGCCGTGCGCGTGTCCTCCAGCGCCAGCTCTTCGCGTAATTTCGCCTCTTCTTTCCTTAACTCCGTTGGGATCACCTTACCGTCTTCCAGACACTGTCGTATCGTTCGTTTCTTTTCATACAACTCGCGCTCTTTACCCTCGAGAGACTTTCTGTACACGAACTCTCGACGCAACCGCGCGTTTCGTCGCAACATCCCGATGTCAATCCGAACGTCAATGTCAATGTCAATGTCAATGTCAATGTCAATGCGTTTTCCTCGTCCTCGTTCGACGCCTTCAACACTCGCGTGCGCTTTCTCTCGCTCGCCGTCACCGCCTCGCCCGTTCGATCTGTGATGCGTATCGATGGGACCGCGGGCGCGCC
>Ga0222712_10008072_pt1 | contig 10033 bp, 17 predicted proteins | sample C33_657DmetaG_FD_165043 | JGI IMG/M metagenome (GOLD analysis project Ga0222712, IMG submission 165043) | Estuarine water microbial communities from San Francisco Bay, California, United States - C33_657D | ecosystem: Environmental > Aquatic > Marine > Unclassified | place: USA: California...
GGCTTTATTTTTTCCGTAAAAAAATTTTGATTTTTTCCGTCTAGAAATTCGTTGCGTTTTTGGATTTTTAGGGCGTCGTCTTTGGCTTTGTCGCGCGCACCTGTTAGTGAATTGCAATGCCGGCAAGCGGGCCGTAGGTTGTCTAGTTCGTGTCCGCCACCTTGGAAGATGGGTTGGATATGGTCTGCGGTGTCTGCTGGTTTGCCGCATCGGTAGCAGGTGGGGTTGTCTTTTAGTAGTGCTGCACGGTTGGCACGGTAGGTGGGGTCGTTTGTGGTGTGTTGTCTTGGCATGTCGGGGTTCCTTTGGTTGTTTGTATCTTAGGGCGTAGGGATAGGTCAAGTGCGCTGACGCCCACAGCGGAAGTGCGCCGCTGCGGTTGTCCTCAAATTGCATGCTGGGATTGGTTGTTTGTGTCCCCCACAATTTGGGCTAGTAGCCACAGGGTGCCGGTCTATTTGTTTTCGGTGGACAACCTTCGCCTTTACGTTAGGGAACGCTGGTCGACTACATGACATAGTCGCCTACCCACGTTGCCGTGTGTTCCCATAGACGGTTCCAGTATCCGTCAAGGGCTAATGCTTCCCTCTGCTGGAAGCTGTTGTTGTCTGTTGTATGTCAAATTATGTTTAATCGTGTGACACCCAGGCGCCGTCAATGAGGACACGGGCAAACGCTATATCGTGTGCCGGTATCATTGTCCCGCTGATAGTAACAAACGTTAAGTTTTTGAAATTGTCTATAATCATAAACGCAACGTTGCTGGCAAGGTATTCGCCCTCGGCTATTTCGCCCTGGCGCATATAAATTTTTATAGGGTTGGCTGGCACAACAGTTTTCATGTTGGATAACGTTCTGTTAATTCTTGAAACAAATGGATGCAATGATTAAACGCTGAATTTGTTTTTTTGTTGTCGTCCATATGGTACAGAACACCTGCCATATTTTCTGCTAAAGCCCGCCATTCGTCAAGTTCTAATTTTGTAATAGCAGCATTATTTAATTGTTCCTGCATTTCGTCAAGGGCATAAACCGCGACCCTGACATTTTCTAATAGTGGAAATAATTCTTTAATATGCATCATGCTGGTTTTCCTTTGCCTGCTAGTCGGGTTGATATTGCGTCAATGTCTTTAGGCCGCCAAACGACATGTTCAGCGCCTGATTCGTTTAATGCTTGTGACCATAGTTCTTGGCTGTCGGATAGTCGCCCCATGTCGGATTTTAATTCGGCAAATATTAGCCCTCGACCCCTCTGATGGCATAGCACAAGGTCGGGGAAGCCTGGGTGACCCGTCAACGGTGTTTTCCACACCCCAGGGCGTATTTCCACAGCCCTAGTGTGCATAACCAGCCAGCCGTGCAACTTAGCCAACATGATTACTTGGTTTTGGAAATGGGATTCTTTCACAGCTTCACCACTTCAGGGCCGTAGACGATAGGTAACCATTCCATGCCTTCGAGGGCTGTTTGTGGTAGCCACCATGTCCAATAGTTGTATCCGTCTTGCCGGTATTCTTTGCGCCCAATACCAGACGCCACAATAGTTCTAGCGTTGTCAAAGTGCAGCCAACCAGCCAAACGGACTTTGTTGGTGCCAACAATAGCCAAAACGGTTTGTTGACCTGTTTTGTGTGTCTGTTGAAATATTAAATGTCCGTCATTGTGAACAGTTGACTTCACTTGGTATTCGCCCACGTCGCCTTGGCGGTCAGCTTCAATGCGTGTGTCAAACCCTGACCAATACATGTTTAACGCTTTCGCTGTTGCCAATTCCCCTTTGCACCCGTACATGTTTTCGTCGTAAGTTTGCTGGTGGATAGTCCAATGGTCCGTGCGTTGTTTAGCAGTTACATCGCACACAGCTAGTTCCCAATCGTTTAACGTGACACCTACAGCGGTCATGTTTTGCCCATCTGTTTAATAATGGCGTTGGCTTCTTTCCAATCGGCAGGGACAGGTCCGGCATAGCCGATAGCAGACAGGTTTTGCAGTTGGCTTTTAGACACGGGCCACGGTTTATCGCCGTCAGCTGGTGTTGCTTTAGTTTGCGTCCCTCGACTAGGTGCAACCGTAGGGCCGTCGTTCTGGCGGTTCTGCACTTCCTCAAACGATGCCATTTTGCCAAACGGAATCATCATGCCCAAAGCCCTACCCAACGCGGAAGTGCTGCAATTCATTGCTTCGGAATTGGCGGTAAACGGCGTGCGCCCAGGGAAAATTTCCCAGCACGTCGCAATGCAAGGCAACGGGTCTAAAGGGTCACGATAAACGGTCATAGTGACGGCTATAAACGTTTTGTCGCCTACAGCAATTACTTTGGCTGGTTCCTCAACTACCCTTAATTCGGGCCACTTGTCGAGGGCTAACTTAAAGCGTGTAGGCACGTCTACATAGTCGCCAAGGTTCATTTGAACCCGCCCAGACGCATAGCAACAATGGTGTCTTGGCTTGTCTTGGTGAGGGTCACAAGGTTAATGCCGTGTTCCTCAGCGGTATACGCCATTTCAAATAGGCATTTGCGCAGCTGGTCAATGTCGGACCGCTGTTGTTCTATCTGCCAGGCGGCGGCTTTCATAGCAATATCCGCTTTAGTGATAGCGGCGGATAACGCTTGCATTTGTTCTGTCATAGTCGGGACCTTTCGGTTGTCGGGTTAATGGCACTATACACATTGGGTGTGCCGTCGTAGCGCATACGTCGCCTGTCGCCCTCAGTCGTGTTAGCCCACAAGCCTTGTAGGGCCTTATCGGCAAACGACATAGCAAACGCTAAGCAGTCGTCAAACACCGGACAGGCGTCGCAAAACGGTTTAATCATCTTGCGGGCTAACGCCGATTCTGTGCCGTCAGCAGGAAAAAATAGGTTGGTTTGTAAACCACGGCAGTTTGCGTATTGTTGCCAGTCGGGGCGGTCAACGTCAAACATTAGGTCAGCACAACCGCCAAGGTTGCCAACCGCATTGCCCTTTGGCTTCACGGCCTGAATATAACAGCCAGGCCCAATGCAAATTGGTATGCGGGTCAAACATGTCGTCAGGCGTCAAACCCATGTCCGCCCACCATTTGTGGTGCGCCGCATAGTTAGCCTGGATAAGCCCAAAGTCTGCGCATGGGCTATCTGAATGGCTTTTACTGCACGCTGTAGGTTTGCACCTACTTTCACGCCACATAATCTTAGACAGCGTTTTAAGCGTCTTAACGTCATTAGGCCAACCAGCGTTAACGGCTGTCAAGAAATATTGGGCGCAAGGCAAATTGCGTAATTCCTCAGCAAACACAACAGGCGCAACCGTTGTTGTTGTTGTTGTCGTTGGCGGGTACAGCTGGCCTACAACTTGGCTAGGTGCAATCATTTGCACGGTGATTCGAGGGCTGGTCCGGACAACAGGCGACAACTTGACAGGGTCATTACTAAACCCTGTTGCCACGGTCCAGCACATAAGCCAGGTAAATAGGGCTAAACCTACAAAGCGTTTTACGTTCATTATTTTGTCCTTTAGTCGGGGTTAAGGTCGGGTTATGTCTACCGATTAGGTGCGATGAAGTCAAGCACCCTTAAAAATAGTTTTGAACGCATGGGCCACAATGTCTGGGTGGTCAGCTAGCAGCGGGCTTATTTCAACATGCACCCAGGTGCCGCCTTTGCTGCCTATCGTGTTCTTTTCGTAGATTAGCCAGGCGTCCCGACTTGACCGATAGCCGGCACCAAAGCCAAAGCGTGACGGCTTGTAAGTGTTGCTGTAGTCGTGGATTTCTTCTATGCCCAAAATGTCCCTGTTAGTGTATAGGAAGTCAATTAGTTCGTAGCGTTGCTTTACAGTTCCGCTTAGGTCAATCGCCCGCCAGGTGGCGTGGACGGATAAGACAGGCGTTTTGCTGGGGCTACCTTTGACGGGACGGTTGGCATACATGCCAAGGCTGGTGACACCAAACAGGTAGCAGCAATAATCTTTAAAGACGGTTGTGCCTTTACGCTCGACAGGGTGCGGGCCGTCTTTGTTTCCCGTGTAGGGCCTAATCGCCATTGTTGCGAGGTCCAAATATTTTTGGCGATTCCTTGCCTGACCGTCCGGCAACGCCGTTCCCTAAACCGTAAAAAACGATTGCCGAAATGATAGGTAAGCCTGCCGATTCGTCAATGCTGTTAGTTCCTAAAAGGATTGTGATACACACCAGCGCCAACATAAGTATTGCTGCTTTAGGCACGTTGGTAATGTTCATGATTCAGGGTCCAGTTCTGGCGGGTCAGGCGGCGGGTCTGGTAAATCTTCAATTAAGACAATGTTGTTGTCAGGTTTCGTTTCGTCGTATCCGCCTTCGCCGTAAGTAATGCGTAACATCAGGTTGCCCTTAACATACAAGTGCTACCAAAATAAGCAGATGTCAAAGTGCCTGCCGTTGCAAAGGCGCCAGTAACAGACGCTTGAAGCCAAAGGCCAGCGTCCGGGTATACAGCCCCAGTAGTACTGGCTAAGTATCCGGTGGAAGAAGCAGTTTGTTGGATTACACCTGCAAAACTAGGCGTTGATGCGGCGGTTTGCATATTAAACGCTAACCAGTAAGTGCCAGCGGTTAAAGATTGCGAAATAGTTATTTGATAAACGGTGCTTAACGCCGTTGTGGCAACTGTGCCAGCGTCAAGAACAACGGTAGTAGGTTTACCTGTTGTCGTACTGTTGTTGTAAATTCCTAAACGTACGGCCCCAGTCCCAACATATCCGCCGCGCGTTTCAATAGAAATCCTATCAAAAGTTTTAGTTTCACCTATTAAAAATGGGACATAAACTGTTTGATTAACAACAGCAGTAACGGTTGTCTGTGTACCTAGTCCCCTGTAGTAAAGCCCTGTAGTGAAACCAAATGACGTATCACGGTTAGCAATCACAAACGCTGTAGTAGCCAGCTGTGTCGTATTTGTCGCTACAGCCGCCGTTGGTGCAGCAGGCGTACCAGTAAAAGTAGGCGACGCCAATTTAGCTAGAACAGGTGCAGCCGTAGTGCCAATGGCGGTTTCTATGGCTTCGACAGCGTCGTTAATGTTGGCGTGCTGGCTGGCGTGCGGAACTGTTGCGCTGTCTAGCGCGTCGGAAGCCGTAGGGTTTGTAAAGTTGTCTATTGCGCCTGGAAATGCGGTAGTCACCAGTTAGCCCCTTCGTAATTTATAGGAGAATTGTACACATAATCTGGGCTGTTGTAAATAACAACAAAATCGTAGTAACTGTACGGGCTGGTTGTCATAGTAAAGAAAGTCCCTACGTTTGTTATCTGCATTTCAAGGCCTTGGACTATTTGCAATGTTGTCGTATCTGAAACGTCGCCAGGCACACGGTATGCAAGATTTATGACGGGCAGTTGGTAAAAAATTGCTGCCATAAAATTAAATAGGTTGTTCGCCAAAGTGTCAAAAGTTAAAACAAAATTAAGAATTGTTGGGTCTGCTCGACTTGTAGCAATCCAGTTAGCTAACCCTGCGGCTTGCGTAGCGTCATAATCAACCGTTGCTAAGGTTTGCCCGTAGACGCCGTATAGGGCCACGCTGGCAGCATTGGTGGCAGTTTGTGCAGCTGCGACAGGTGGAATAACTGAGGATTCGTTAACAAAATTTGTGCCTAATTGTATGCGTTCAATGCTTGTGTAACCTATTTGGTTTGCCCCTGACGCTGTACGGGCAAAAGTTATTGTTGCAGGTAATAGGTCTTGTATCGTTGACCTTGATATCAGCCCGCAATCCTCGGCAAATAAACCAAGCCAACCCTGTTCAGTCACAAGGTTTTGATTAAGGCGGTTAAGAATTGACCCAGTGTACGTGTCCCCGATTGCAATACTGTCACCTGGGCTAGGTGGGGACCCTAGAAAAAAATCTGACCCTGTCGGAAGCAAACTGTTAAATGCGTCAAATATTTGTGCCAAAGTTTCTTCTTGCACTAAAACGTTGTCAATGACGTTTATACGACCCATCATGCCTAACAGGTCGTTACAAATAATGGTTGCTGTGGAATATAAACCTGTTCCTGGTGCGTCGTTAAACAGAATTTCTTTAACCCAAAAATATTGGTAGAAACCGTCCGTGTCCGCTTTGATTTTGTCGTTTAGCGTAAAACCTGCCGCCTGGTCAGTTTGGTTGCGGATAGTAAACGTCAAACCGCCAGGGCTGTACTGGTCGTCTTGCGTCGCCCGCCCTTTAACAATGTTTGCGGACTGCACTTCATCGGTAAAATCTACTGTTGTTGTTTCGTTTGTGAACGTCCAGGTGTGCGGCATTAGAACGCCCGTGTGTTAAGCGGTACAGCCCCTATAGACCTGTTATAGGTTTGAAGCGCCCTGACGACAGCTTGCGGGTCAGCGCCCGTGTTAATCGTGACATAGGTTGTGCCACCGGCACCAGCGTTACGGCCCGACAGCGGTATCACAGCTTCGGGACCTTTCTCACCAATCATCGCCAAAGTGGGGCTTGTCACAATGCCGCCGTCAGCAAGATACGGAATATCTGGCATGCTGAAACCTTTACCGCCGATACCTGGCACCCAACTAGGAACCTCAAAACTGAATTTGCCTATGCTGTTATTCCACGCCCTAGCGATACCGTTGAACGCTGCTTTGAACGGTGCAATTAAAGCGTTAACGGCGCCTTCCAAAATACTTTTAATGCCTGTAACTAACTGTTTGATGACGCCCCATACGTCGTTTCTAAAGAATTGGAATACGTCAACTATAAATTCTAAATAAGTTTTCACTGCGTTGTAATACGTTTTGAACGCCGCAATGCCAAAGTTTATAGCGGTCTTGACAGCGTTAAAAACTGTGTCAACAACGTTGCGGAACCCTTCAAACTTTTTGTAGGCGACAACGATAGCAACGCCTAAAGCAATAATGCCAGCCGTGATAGCAATGGCAGGGTTTAACATCATTGCAGCGTTAACAGCAAGGATACTGATAGCCAAAATGCCCATGCCAGCAACGACAGCTGCCAATAGTGTTGGGTTTTGTTCGGCCCATGCAGCGAACTTTTCGACTACTGGCAACAGTTTTTCAAAGACAGGTAGAAACGCTGTGCCGATAGATTCTTTAGTTTCACCAAAAGCAATACCTAATTTTTTCATGCCACCGGCAGCAGTATTAGCGGCAGCTTCGCCAGCGCCACCAAAGTTAGTATTCAGGACGCCCATAACTTCGGTTAGGTCTGCGCCGTCTTTAATCATAAGTTTCAGTTCAGGCGACAACGCTTGTAGGCCACGCATGTTTCCTGCGTACGCTTTCGCTAGGGCGTCGGAAACAGACGCAAGGTCTTTGCCTGTCGCAGCTGATACGTCTACGGCAAGGTTTAAAAGGTCCTGTGCGATAGTCAAGTCTTTAGTAGCAACAACTAGCGCCTGAAACGCTGGACGGGCTTCGTCGTCCGATATGGCGACAGACCTACCCAGGCTGGAAATATAGTCCTCGACGCCTTGTATCTGTGCAGTTGTCGCACCAGTTGACGCTTCAATCTGGCGGGCCAGGCTGGCTTGTGCGGCTTCGTCCTCAATGGCGGCTTTGACGGCCTGACCGATAACAGCAACGACAGCACCCAAAGCGGCAGCGGCAGGGACAGCGGCTTTCTTAATGGCAAATTGGGCTTTTTCGCCAACCGTTTCTAAGTCTTTAAATTCTTTCATCGCCTGCTTAATACCGGTGTCTTTAAATTCGGTAATAAGTGGGATAGTTATGCCAGCCATGGCTAGTACCTTAGTCGTTTGTTTGTTTCCTGTGCGACGGTTTCCACCAGCTCGGCAAGGTTCCTTGTAACTGCGTCTTGGTTGGCTAAAGCAGCGGGCCACATACTGCGGGACGCTCGACCGTAACGGTCTAACTGCCTAGACAAATCGCTTGCATTGCTACGGCCCGCAATGTCGTAGATACTGCCCCAAGGGTCTTTTTGGACTACAGATAGGAACGCTGTTTTGCTTGGCTTTATAGAAACTTTTATTCCAGTCTTAGCTTTGGCTGTTGACCAGACGATAGGCCGTCCCCTTTTTTTGCCCCATACACGCAACATGCCGGATAGTGGCGCTGACCCTTGGTTAACGTTTTGTTTGGCGGCGTCAACAATAGGCGCTAAAGCAGTTTTGGCTGACTTCTTAAATTCTTTAAAAATTTCGGGTTCAGTTTGGCGTAACAGTTTGACAGCGTCACGGATACCAACGACTTCAGTTTTAAGTTCTGCCGTCATTGTTTCTTCCTTTGACTGTTAATTATCTTAGTAACAGTAGCAAGGTCATTGGTGTCGAATTCTATATGCGGCGGCCAAAAGCCCGTTTCAATTAGCAGGGACGCTAAAGCGTAACGGTAGTGGCCTTGTCGATAGGGTTTTCAGGTACATCGTCTACGACTTCCAGCAGGACAACTTTTTTAATAAAGTCATCTAAAACGATAGGGACAATGACGCCTATTTGCTGTAGTGCGGTATGGGCTAGAAAAGCTAAATCCTCTAGACCGATACCGTTGGCAATGTTGCTGGCTTTAGTTTTAAAGCGACGTTCCCAAGCAACGATTGTGAATAGGTTTGTGGTGACTTCTACAGGGCCGTCGCCCTGGTCTACACGCAACGTTAGTTTCATGTCGGGTTCCTTTGTTAGTGGCTGAAATCAGCTTGTAGCGGTAGTAAGCGTCCCCCCCTGGAACACTAGCGAAATAGAACTAAGGTCCCCCAGGGACGCAGATATCAAATCTACGGATTCTAAATAGCAATTGGTCAGGGTGAACTTTGGTCCAGTTGCGGACGGTGCGGCTAGTGCAGCTGCGGTAGGTGCAACGGTAATTGTTGTCTGGGTGCCGACAAGGGCTGAAAGTGTGGCCCAAGTTTCGCTGGCCGCATAGCTCATAAAAAGTTCGCACTCAAATTCGTTTTCGGTCATACCGGCAACGTAAAACGTGTCATTGCTTCCAAACGTGGATGAATTTTGGGCAGTAAAAACAGAACTAAGCGTGGCGCTAGTGCATTGGTCAGTCAAGTTGACTGAGTTAATGGTAAGGGCGGGCTGACTAAGCAGAACAGAAGTGGCCATGGGTTAATCCTTTAATTCGTCGTTGTTTTTGACTTTAGCAGGTTTGTCTATTCCCGTGTCCACAACAAAACCGCCAGCAATAAGCGCTTCAATGTTGACACCTTCGCCAGGTACAAATTCGGTGCCTGGTGTACCTAATCTGGGTGAAACAATCTTAAGCATTATGGGGCCGCCTGTGCTTGTAGGGCTATGTCTATGTCATAGCAAGGGAAGTCCTGCCCGCCTATAGAAATCATGTTGGGCCGTCCGCCAGTTACGGCAACTTGCTTGGCTAACATTTCGGCGGCAATCGACAGGATATTACGCATGGCGTCTAGGTTGCCTGGCCCTAACGAAATTACTTTGACGGTGAACGACATTTTGACTATTGCCGAGGACCAGCTGTCAAACGACGGGGCGTCTAAAAAGACACAAGGCGGGTTTATTTTCTGTGGGTCCGTCACAACCCGTAGTCCGCTGATAGTCGCCAAAGTCACTTCTAAATCGTCTATCGCTTCGTTGAATAGGTCCGTGTAAACGGTCATTAGGCAACCGCTGGTCGAGGGATACCGGCAAGCTGTTTGATTAGTGGGCTAAGGCCCGTGGACGCTACAGCACCCATCGAATCGAAGCTAGCGAAATCGTTCACAGCGCCCCTTTGTCGATATAGGGCGCCCGCATACATCGTCGTTGCCAAGGTAACTTCCGTGCCAGGCGAAGTAGTCAGGCTGTCCGTGTATCCGCTTTCTTGACGTCGCCTAAAAATAAAGTTGTTGGCGCTATCGGCGCATTGTTGCAAAAACGCTGATTCGTCAACGCCAGCCAAAGCGATTCCCAACCATAATTCTAAATCGGGGCCGTCTATCCACGTTGCATTTTCGGTAGCGGTCAATGTCCCTGGCGGTATTAACGCTATTCGTTCAGCGTCGTCGTCCGCATTGTAAAACAGCACCTGATTCGGTATCGGCACGTTGACGTCATAGACAGGGTCGCCCATGCTGTTAACGCCAAG
>Ga0222712_10008073_pt1 | contig 10033 bp, 11 predicted proteins | sample C33_657DmetaG_FD_165043 | JGI IMG/M metagenome (GOLD analysis project Ga0222712, IMG submission 165043) | Estuarine water microbial communities from San Francisco Bay, California, United States - C33_657D | ecosystem: Environmental > Aquatic > Marine > Unclassified | place: USA: California...
ATCCAGCTACTTTCCAACCAAAGATTGGCTTCAAGACTCGTTATGGTCTAGTTGCTAACCCATTCGTTTCATTGGATGGTACTGGTGGTTTGACTGCTAACGAAAACTACTACTACCGTCGTGTTAAAGTTACTAACCTAATGTAATCTTAAACTTCGGTTTACTATATTATGTAAGCCGACGATAAGAAGCGGTACTTCAAGAGGGATCTTCGGATCCCTCTTTTTTATTTGGATAAATAATGTTATGGCTAATACTACTATCACTTGTCCGATTCCAGCGAACATCAATCCACTCTCTCCGAATGGGTTTATGTTCTCCATTTCTAAACTACCTCAAATGACATATTTCTGTCAGCAGGTAAACCTTCCAGGTATTACACTGGGTGCGCCAGAGTTTGGTAACCCATTTCAAACGCAACCAATCCCAGGTGAGTCCTTAACATACGATCAATTAACTGTGCAGTTCTTAGTTGATGAAAGTATGGCTAACTACATATCAATATATAATTGGTTAGTAGCATTGGGCTTTCCACAAGGATATGATCAGTATATTTCTTTTGTTGGTTCTGATAATACAAATTATTCTGAACTAGCCAAGAACTACTCTGATGCGACTTTACAAATTCTTGGATCTAATAACCAAGCAATAAAAACAGTTCAGTTCAATGACTTGTTTCCAGTTTCAATTGACTCAGTTATGTTTTCTGGAACTAATACAGATGTGCAATACCTCGTAGGTAATGCTACATTTAGATACGGTTATTACAAATTCTTGTAAGACAAATTTGATTTTTTTGTAAGACTGCGGTATAATCGGCAGTATATAAATGTGAGGATATTATGAATATAGAGCAATTGCAAGAAAACTGGGATATCGATTGTCAGATCGACGACAACTATCTCGGAGAAAATTCCACAGCAACCCCAAAGTTACATGCCAAATATCTTAAGATGTTGGTAACAGTGAAACTCAAGCACACCAAATATCAATCAGATTATAATCTTTTAAGAAAAAATAAATTTAGATACTATCGTGGAGAGTTATCTCGTGACGAATTAAATGATTTACAATGGCAACAATGGCAGGGTGTTAAACCACTCAAAAATGAGATGGATGAATTCCTTACTGGTGATGAAGAATTAAATGCCATGAGAACTAGAATTGATTATCTTGAAACAATGATATATTTCCTTGAGTCAGTACTCAGCCAAATCAAAGCAAGAGACTGGCAAATTAAAACAGCTGTTGAGTGGAAGAAATTCCTAGCTGGTATGTAATGATTAAAATTGAAAAATTAGACGAAGTCTATGTTAGAGTTTTTAGCGATGGTTCAATTGAACAAGAACTCGCTGACTTCTTTACATATGAGTATCCAGGCGCAAGATTTACTCCACAATACAGAGCAAGGTTGTGGGATGGTAAGGTTCGTCTATACGATCAAATAAGGAAAACTCTTTATCTTGGATTAGTAACATATGTTGAAGAGTTTGCTGCTCGCAATGGGTATGCAATAGAATATGTTAATCAAGTAAGACATACAAACAATATTACTTCTGGATCAGTCGAAGCGTATGCTAAATCATTGGATCCACAGGGTCGTGGTAAACCGATCGAGATTCGTGATTACCAGATTGATGCAGTAACTACTGCTCTCGATCAAGAGCGCACACTGCTATTATCTCCCACTGCGTCAGGAAAGTCATTTATAATTTACACTACGATGAGATGGCATCTTGCTGCAAATCGTAAGTGCATTATTATTGTGCCAACAACTTCTTTGGTTGAACAGCTATACACAGACTTTGAAGATTACTCTTCTGCTAACATGTGGGATGTATCAACCCACTGTCAAAAACTATACAGTGGCTTTACTAGAGAATTTACCAAAGATGTGTTGATTACTACATGGCAGTCAGTATACCTACAACCTAAATCTTGGTTTGCTCAGTTCGATGTAATCTTCGGAGATGAAGCGCATCAGTTCAAAGCAAAGTCCTTAACAACAGTTATGGAAAAGATGGACAAGATTCGTTACAGAATCGGAACTACAGGTACATTAGACAATAAGAAGGTACATCGTTTAGTTCTTGAAGGTATGTTTGGTCCAGTACATAGAGTTACTACTACCAAAGCATTGATGGACTCAGGAAGACTCACTACCCTAAATATAATGTGTATTATATTAAAGTACAATGAAGAGATTCGTAAAGCAAGAAAGAACAATACCTACCAAGATGAAATGGATTGGATTGTATCTTGTGAGCCAAGAAACAAATTTATTCGTAATCTTGCAATAAAGTCCGAGGGTAATACATTAGTCCTTTTCCAATATGTTGAGAAACATGGAAAAATTCTGTACGAACTTATTAAGTCTAAAGTCCATGATAAAAGAAAAGTATTTTTTGTGTATGGTGGTACTGAGACAACAGATCGTGAAGCTATTCGTCACATAACTGAAGGTGAAAACGACGCCATTATTATCGCTTCTTTTGGTACTTTTAGTACTGGAATTAATATTCCATCTTTGGAAAATGTAATTTTCGCATCACCATCTAAAAGTAAGATTCGTAATCTACAAAGTATTGGTCGTGGATTGCGTTTGAAAGATGGTAAGACCAAATGCAATTTATATGATCTGGCTGATGACTTACATTGGAAGTCATGGAAGAACCATACTTTAAATCATGCTGCAGAAAGATATAAAACTTATGCTGAAGAAGAATTTAAAACAAAAATAGTAGAGGTAGAGTTATGTTAACAAACGATGAGTTGTTTGTAATTATAAAACTTACCAGTGGTGAGCAGATGATGGCTGTTCTAAAATCTGAAGATGAAAGATATGTAGAGTTGGAATCACCCATGACTATTAGAACTATTCCAATTATGGGTGAACAAAGAGAACATATTACTGCTCATCCATTTTGCCAATTCTCTGATGATAAGAATTTTGTTTTGGATAAAAGAAATGTAATGTTCGTTAAAAAACTTCATCATGTTTTTATCCCCCATTACAAAAGAATTGTAGCAGAGCATGAAAAACCTGCCACGCTAGTTACAAGAGATCATGAAGAGATCGTGCAACACGATCCTGAGGAACTAGAGGAGGTTAGAAAGAAAGTAGAATTACTACAGAGATTCTTGGGATCCAAGAAAGAAGAAGACAAGGAATACCGATTTCTTGTGGATGGTAACGATACAATCAATTAAGGTCATCATCAACCCTAACACAGTGATTATGCCTCAAGACAAATAAAAAATCAAATCTAATTTCAGAAGACAATCTTACAATATAAGTTTGTCTTTTTTCATTTATTGATGTATACTTATGGTATGTTTTTAATTATAAGAGAAAAAAGATGATATGGCACATTATGTAAACAACGCTGATTTTCTTGCAGCATTACTAGAGATGCGTGAGAAAAAGAAATATGCTGAAGAAAATGGTTTACCCAAACCACAAGTTAGTAATTATATCGGTGAATGTATTCTAAAGATAGCGACTCATCTTTCTTATAAACCCAACTTTATAAACTATTCCTATCGAGATGATATGATTCTTGATGGTATAGAAAACTGTATTCAGTACATTGATAACTTCGATCCAACGAAGTCCAATAACCCCTTTGCATATTTTACTCAGATTATCTACTATGCTTTCCTACGAAGGATTGCTAAAGAAAAGAAACAAAGTTACATTAAAGGTAAGTTGATTCAAGACATGCCCTTTGATTCATTCGATCTTCAAGATGGTGATGATAAAGATTATCACAATGCCTATATGGATTTTATCCAAAACAATAGCACCTTTGATGATTCATGGATGGAACGAAAAATAGAAAAGAAAAAGAAAAAGAAGTCAACTAATTTAGATGATTTTATTGAATTGAAAGAAGAAGATGAGTTCGGACTCGACAACCATACAGAGAATGATTCGTGATTTGGCTAATGGTGTGCCAACATACAGTTATCCTTCCTTACTAAGAAGAACACGATCAAGACGAAGAAAACTTGGTAAGAGACTTTTAAAAGGTTACACTTGGGATGCGTCTGATAACATATTGAACTTGAACAAAATTATGAACGAAACAACAAACGAAAAGATATTTTTAGGTGTCTCCGATTTTGAAGACTTGCTAACAACTGAAACACTACAACGCAGATCAACTGCCAATAAGTCAACTATCCAAAGAGAAACCACAGTGCTTGCCAATCGTAAAGAATGGGCACAATGGGCTGAAGCTAATTTTTCTTCTATGACTTACATTCAAACATCTTCTTCTAATGGATTTATCTTGGAAGAAGATACTGATAACTTTATTAAGTTTGATGTAAATAGTAATTCCACCACTGTTCGTGCATTTGGCGATGAGGCATTCTCTGACTCTATTATTCTCCTTGTAGAAAATAAATTCTCTGTTGTATCTTCTTACATTGAATGGGTATATGGTGCAGATGGTAACTCTGTTAATGTTCCTTTGAATCGTGATAGACTTCCTGTGCAGGAAATGTATCCTTTCCTCAAAGGTGAACCTCTTGGTGATTATTATGATCGTTACATGAATTCGTCAGCAAATATTCTCTTGTTGATTGGTCCTCCAGGAACTGGTAAGACTACATTCATTCGTGGTCTGCTTGCTCATCGCAACTGCTCTGCAATCGTAACTTATGATGCAGGCATCCTTGAGAAAGATGGTTTCTTTGCCAAGTTTATCGAAGATGATGCAGAAGTTATGGTTCTTGAAGACAGCGATGCGTTCTTGAAATCTCGTAGCGATGGCAATACAATGATGCATCGATTCTTGAATGTGGGTGATGGTCTTGTGACTACCAAAGGTAAGAAGATGATTTTCTCTACCAACCTTCCAAGTATCCGTGACATCGATTCTGCATTGGTTCGTCCAGGAAGATGTTTTGATATTCTCACATTCTCTGCATTGGATGAGACAGAAGCAGCGAAGTTGGCTAAACGACTTGGTGCTAGTATTGATGGTGGCAACAAAGAATATTCTATTGCTGATATCTTTAACAAGCAACAACACAAACCTGAGAACCGAAAGGTAGGATTTATCTGATGTATAAAGTAAGATACTATATTGCTGGTAGCAATACTCGTATGTGTAAAATATTTAAAACACTCTCAGAAGCAATCGAGTTCTCCAATACCAAAGTTGGTATCAATAATTTATACGAAATTGTGAAGGTTGATTAATGAAAGTAGCAATTATTACTGACCAACATTTTGGCGCTAGGAATGATAGCATTGCTTTTCTTGATTTCTTTCAAAAGTTCTATGACAATACATTCTTTCCTACATTGGATGAAAATGGTATTACTACTGTTCTTATTCTTGGCGACACTTTTGATAGGCGCAAGTATGTAAACTTCTATGCACTTGATCGTGCAAAGAAAATGTTCTTCGATAAACTTGAAGAGCGAGGTATTCGTGTTCATATGCTTGCTGGTAATCACGATACTTATTATAAGAACACCAATGAAGTTAATTCTCCAGAGTTACTTCTAACTGAGTACAATAACATTGATGTTATCTCCAAGCCAGAGACTATCGTTATAGATGGCACTTCTATCTGCATGATGCCATGGATCTGTCCTGATAACTATCAAGATTCTATTGATCAAATTAAAAATACTAAAGCAGAAATCTGCATGGGGCATTTTGAGATAGCTGGCTTTGCAATGCACAGAGGAATGGAAAGTCACGATGGATTATCTAAGGATCTTTTTCAAAAGTTTGATATGGTGTTTAGTGGTCACTATCATCATCGTAGTGATGATGGTCACATTTATTATTTGGGAAATCCGTACGAACTCACTTGGCAGGACTATAACGATACCAGAGGATTTCACTTGTTCGATCTTGAAAAAAGAAGACTCGACTTCATTGCAAATCACTATACAATGTTCAAAAGAGTTGAGTACGATGACAAAGAAAAAGAACCTATCGACTTAGATGCTCTTGACTTAAAAGAAACCTTTGTAAAGTTAATTGTTGTCAATAAAACTGACTACTATAAATTTGACAAGTTCACTCAGAAGCTGTATAATAAAGGTTGCTACGAAATCAAGATTATTGAAAATATGTCTGAGTTCGAAGATGGTGAGATTGACAGTGACATCAATCTAGAGGATACAGTTTCTGTTCTCTCTAATTATATTGAATCAATTGAAACAGATGTTGACAAAGAAAAGATTAAAACATTTATGAAATCTCTTTATACGGAAGCAATTAATGTCGAGGTAGTCTAATGCAACAACTTGAGATCCAGTATTTCTTTCCACTCACAGAACAGATTCCTCTTGATTTAGATTTTAGTGAATCTGAAAAACCAAAGGTGTGGTTCACCACTGAACTTATTGGTGGTAATGGTATGATGCTAATGAGCACTACTGGTGGAACACTGACATGGTCTCAACGAATTGGTGACTGGGAAATTCCCAGTGAAAAGAAACAACCAAGCGAATTTCAAAAGTTTATGATGAAGTATTTCTTGGGATGGAAATGGATGGGTAAATGATCGTATTTAAAAGTGTAAGCTGGAAGAATTTTCTTTCTACTGGCAATTCACCTAACAAGGTATTACTAAACAAATCAACAACTACTTTAATCATTGGTAAGAATGGTGAAGGTAAAAGCACAATCTTAGATGCATTGTGCTTTTCGTTATTTGGGAAACCATTTCGTAATATTAATAAAGGGCAGCTAGTAAATTCTATCAATGGAAAGAACTGCGTTGTTGAGTTAGAGTTTTCTATAGGTTCTAGAGAATATAAAATCATTCGTGGTATAAAACCAAATATATTTGAAATTTGGTGCGATGGTATCATGATGAATCAAGATGCTGCTTCTCGTGATTATCAAAAGGTTCTTGAGCAGCAGATTATAAAATTAAACTACAAGACATTCACGCAAGTTGTTATCCTTGGTTCTGCATCGTTTGTTCCATTCATGCAGTTGACACCATTACAAAGAAGAGAAGTTATCGAAGACATTCTTGACATTCGTATTTTCTCTACAATGAATACATTATTGAAAGAAAAGGCACAGGAGACCAAAGATGCTATTGCCAGAATCGAAGGTGAGATCACTACTGCGAAGACAAAAGTCGACTCGCAAACACAACTCATTAAGACTATCACAGAAGCGAAGACGAGTGCCATCGAAAGTATCACAGCCAAAATTACTGCTAACAATAATGAGATTTTACAGGCAGAGGGCGAGATCCAACTTATCATTTCGGAGATCGATACTCTTAAAGCAAGCATCAATGACAAGGAAAATGTATCTGAAGACATTGACAAAGCCAAATCAATCAAGTCCAAGTTACTCCAGAAAATCGAAACTTGTGAGCACAACACAGAGTTTTTTAGCGAACATGATGTATGTCCGTCATGTAACCAAGATATCGCAGAGGAATACAAAGAGAGTATTGTCAAAGATCTTAATGCGAAAATGTTGGATAACAACAACAAGATTGGTGAACTCGAAACCATACTCACTAACCTTAATGAGAAGCTATCAAAGATTAATGAAGTGGCAGCGCAAATTACCGATAAGAACATTGAGTTATCTACAAGAAACAGTACGATCACCTTACTCAACAAACAGATCCGTGAACTTGAAGCTGAGACCCAAAGGGTTAAATCTGACACAACTAACATCGATGAGGAGAAGCGTAAGCTAAAAGAGATGGCTACATCAGCCATGCAAAACATTACTACAAAAACTTCTCTACAAGAACATCGTAATTTAGAAGAAGTTGCTTCTGCGCTATTAAAAGATACTGGTATCAAGACAGCTATCATCCGTGAGTATCTTCCTGCGATGAACAAGTTGATTAACAAGTATCTGAATGCCATGGATGCATATATCCACTTTGAGTTGGATGAAGCGTTTAATGAGTCAGTTAAATCTCGTCATCGTGACGACTTTACATATGCGTCTTTCTCTGAAGGTGAAAAGATGCGTATCGATCTTGCAATTCTTTTCACATGGCGTCAGATTGCAAAGATGAAGAACTCTGTCAACACAAACCTATTGTTGCTTGATGAGATTTTCGACTCATCTCTTGATACAGCTGGCACTGACTACTTCCTCAACCTAATGAATCAGTTGGGTGAGCACACAAACATCTTCGTTATTAGTCATAAGGGGGATCAACTCTTTGACAAATTCCGTAGTGTTATCAAATTTGAGAAGCGCAATGACTTCTCTGTCATAGTCCCGAACTAATCCCCTACAGGGAGTAGGGGATTGTAAGTTGTTGATTTTACAGGGAAAAATAAAACACTTGTCTTTTATTGAAAATTAGCGCATAATTCACTCTATTGAATCGGAGAAATTATGTGGAATGATTTTAGTGACTTTGAACTAGCCGAGTTGGCTGCAAGATATGGTCTTGAAGAAGAACTGGTGTTTTGCAATAACCTATCGCTAGCGAATCGTACTCACATCGAAGCACGATTGTCTGAAGTAGAATATGACATGGCATACGGAGAATAAATTACATTATGGAAATCAAAGCAACTGATCTATCTGCAAGACTGCTCGCTACAGAAAATCTTTCTGTTGTTCGTGCACGAACACGCACTGCATCTTTTGACATCAAGAGTCGTATCCTGACTCTGCCGATGTGGAAAGATATGACTCCCGAGATTGAGGATATGCTTGTTGGTCACGAAGTTGGTCATGCATTGTATACCACCGAAGATTATCTCGTACCAATTCAAGCACAACGATCACTCATGGGTTACATGAATGTTTTGGAAGATGTGCGTATCGAGAAAATGATCAAACGCAAGTATCCTGGACTGCGCAAGCGCATGAACGAAGGTTACAAGCAACTTAATGACCGAGACTTCTTTGGTGTCAAACAGGTTCAGTCATTCGATATGATGTTGTTGATTGACAAAATCAATCTTTACTTCAAAGCTGGATTCCAGTGTGGTGTAACATTCACCCCTGACGAAAAGGTATTTGTCAATCGTGCTGAGAAGACTGAAACAGTCGATGAGATTATTGCATTGGCACATGACATCTATGCATATTCAAAACAACAGGCTGAAGAAAAGAAACAACAGCAACAGTTAGAAAACCCTCAAGATCAAGAAGACGAAGACGAAGACGAAGATGATTTGTTTGATGATATTGATATCGATGGCGATGACTGGGATTCTGAAGACTCTGATGATATGCCAGAGGACATGGAACCTATTAAAAAGAAAGCAGTCTCCAAAGAAAAGAATCTATCAAACGATGATCCTGTTCCAGACGAACAGCTAGAATCTAAAACACAGCGTGCATTCCAAGACAAATTGGAAGACCTTGCTGATGACTCTACAGAGTACAAATACTGGTCATTCGATACAGATTATCTTGATGATCCAGTGGTTAGTTATAAGACTATTCTTAATGAGACTAAAGCACCTGAACAATGGGACATGTCTGACGATGAACTCAATGATCGCAGAATGCGTTATTGGTCTCAGGAAGCGAAGGATAATCTTTCTTCTAAACTCAGGAAAGACTTCGAGCAGTTTAAAACTGACTCATCTCGTACTGTGAACTATCTCGTGAAAGAATTCGAGATGAAGAAGTCTGCACAGATGCACAAACGAGCACAGGTATCAAAGATTGGTTCGTTGGACATGAAGAAAGTCTATGCATACAAACTGCAAGATGACTTGTTCAAGCGTGTTACTTCTCTACCACAAGGTAAGAATCATGGCATGATTATGCTGATTGATTACTCTGGCTCTATGAATGATGTATTGGAAGATACATTGAAACAGGTTATCAACTTGGCAATGTTCTGCAATCGTATTCAGATTCCATATCGTGTGTTTGCATTTACAACAGACTATGATGAAACAAAAATAAGAAACGAAACTGATGAACAATATCGTGCACGAATGAATGCTTGGCACGAGAAGAAATATCAGACTACAAATATGTTGGCTACTGCTAGCAGATTTAATCTTCTTGAATTGTTTAGCAACAAAATGAGTACAGTTG
>Ga0222712_10008077_pt1 | contig 10030 bp, 19 predicted proteins | sample C33_657DmetaG_FD_165043 | JGI IMG/M metagenome (GOLD analysis project Ga0222712, IMG submission 165043) | Estuarine water microbial communities from San Francisco Bay, California, United States - C33_657D | ecosystem: Environmental > Aquatic > Marine > Unclassified | place: USA: California...
ACTTGGAACGCCTACAAAGCGACCTTCGCCTTGTGCAGAATAGAATACTTCGCTTACTTTAAATTCATTCATAGATATTAGACCATTTCTTTAATTTTTCAACTTTGGCTAACTTAGCGGCTTCGAGCCCTGCATCAGTTACAACACCCTTTAATTTTAACAGATCTACCATTGCAAGTAAATCACCAATTTCGCCTTCTAGGTGTTGTGCATTAGTTAGGGGTTTGCCCGGCTTAAAGTTATCCAAACCAAAGCGATTGCATTTGCTTACTGCTTGCACCACTTCGGCACATTCCTCAGAGAGGATGTTCATAATCTCGTAAAGTTTTTTATCCATTTTTAATTTCCATATATGGTGCAATATCGTTATCAAAGATTTGGGCCATTTGTTGCCACATTAATCTTGCTTCTGACTCGGTCATTCCTGCATTAAGTGTTGCAGAGTTGTCTTTACGAAGTCCATAGTCATGACGCCATGTGTAACACATGCTTGTAATAATTTGTTCTCTTGTTTTCATGGTCTAGGAAAGTCTAATTGAAATACGTGGGCCCTTGTGCCCTTTAGTGCTAAAAGCATTTGTTCTTGTTGTGCATCATCAAGGCTAACATAGTAGCCAGGGAAGATACCTGACGACGCCGCAGAAGGACTATGTGTCGTCATTGTGCCACTTGTACTAATACTAGCTACAATCCAAACACATAGAGATTCTGGCGGGTCGATTGGCTTCATATATTAAATCTCGCTGTACTCTGTATCTTCTAACTTGTGACGTTCAATTGCTTGACGCAATGCTTCTTCAACAAATTGGTTAAACGTCATGTCACGCTCATGTGCCATCTTCATGTACTTTAACAACTCATCATCAGTAAAGTCAATTGGCACTTGTATTCGTGTATCGTACTCGGCATCATTTGAGATACCACGAATCTTTTCCAGGATATCTTCTTCAACTTCAATGTCAGTAAAATCAACATTGTCGTATGCGTTTTCAAACACAACACTACGATCAACGCACTCAGCCTTGTATGCTTCTACGTAGTCAGGATGGATCCAACGATACACACGATCGTTAGTGTTGTCCCATGCTTCCAACTCGTAAATCATTTGATTAGTAGTGTCAAACACGCATGACACAGAGTTACCGGATTCAGTTTGCTGTTCTAATCGATGTGTATGATAACCATAAATGGTCCAGCAGTATTCACTGCCTTCGGTAATCTTATAGTTAATTGCTTCTAAAAAAGTTTTCAGTTCCATGTTATACCTCTAATACAATGTTAGGATTCCAGCCACTGTCTTCACTGTAGCCATCGCTTTCGTAACCACGTGGATTACATACTACTCGAGTCTCACCAATCATGTAATCAAACGGATGATGAGTGTGACCATGTGTCCACAGTTTAATCTGTGGATGATCCATAATGAATTCACTCAAGTCGCTGTGGTAGCCACCGTTCATCAAGTATTCATTCTTGTACTGCTCATGCACACTTTGGAAGCTAGGACTGTGATGCCCAACTACAACAAACTTCTTGTCGTGCTGTTCAGCTAGCACACTTCTAAAGTACTGCAATGTACGAGCATGACGACCAACAACATCACGAGCACTCATGCGAGCAAATTCGCGTTTGTCATTGCGAATGATACGGAAGTCGTTCATCATACCTTCAATGGCGTGCATTGTAAGTGGATCGCCTTTGTTCATGTCAGTCCACAATGTGCCGCCAATGAATGTCACATCGTCAATGACCTTAGTGTCACATTCCAAGAAGTAGATGTTGGGAAACCGGGCACATTCTTCGCGCAAGTAGTCAATACCAGCAAAAAACTTGCCATGATAGAATTCATGGTTGCCTGCAACATAAACAACATGCGGGAATTGAAAACTGCAACGCTTTAAGAAGTCGCGGAAGCGAGCAACTCGTTGCATCTTGCGACCAAGGTCAGCTAATGCACCATTACTGTAAGGACTAAAGTCTGCGGCAATATGGTCGTGCAAATCTTGAGCGATCATAATGTCGCCGGATAAGATAAGCACATCGCACTTGTCATTGTTAGTGATGTTGATATCACTAAACTCCAAGTGTAAGTCACTAACTAGTTTGATCTTCATCGCCGCCTTCTAATTTAGCTATTGAGTTAAGTCCATGAATGGGAATGCCATCCTCATCTACTATTGCAAAGTGATCAAACACAAAGCCACAGCCTTTACAGAAATCTTCAAATGCTTGGAGCACATCGTCCAAATTGGCATGTCCATGGTCCATAGCAATATTTCTTATACCATCAGTATAACACAAAACCCAGCGGGGGTCAATAGGGTCTGCGTCCAAACCTCTAATATTTTGTAGTGCTTTTACAACATGTTGCCATGGATCAGTTTTAGCCATTGTTTCTCATTTCGTTATTTAGATCTGTGATGGCACGAATCAGGTCCACATGTAATCCAGACTTGACTAGTGCAGTTTCAAACGTTTGCACATCTTTAGGAAAGCATTTACCCGAGTAGCCAGGAACACCATCAAAGCCAGGAACGGACCAATGGCTTGATCCTAGTCGTCCTTCGTTTTCGAGCATGACTTTGACAATGTTATAGTCTGCGCCAACAGCCTTGCATAACTGCTCAACTTGGTTTGCAAAGATAACCTTCATCGCTAAGAATGTGTTGGTAGATAGTTTTGCTACCATTGCTTCCATTGGATCAGTAATAAATGCTGGTCCTTTGTATTCTGTTAGCAAGTCTGCAAAGGCTTCTGCAGGTTCACCGCCAAGTACAATAAACTTTGGATTAACTGAATCTTCTCTCCAAGTGGCTTCACGGATGTACTCGGGCCATACTAACAAATGCTGGCCCAGTTGTTCAGTGTAATCTTTAATTGCACTCATGCCTAGTGTACTGCGAACAACCACAGTACCTTTAAATCCGTTTGCTAATGCTTCGTTGATAGCATCGCTTACGTTCTTTGTATTGTTTTCTGGTAGTGTCAGTGACTCGTCTAAGTCTGTGTTTACACAAACAATAACATAGTCAGCAGTTGACCAAGCGTCTGTTGGTAGGATTACTTGCTTATATGGATCATTGAATTGAACGTTTGCATTTGGTAAGAACTCTCGTAAAAATAATGCTGTTGATTGTCCAACAATGCCCTTGCCTTGAATAATAATGTTTGTCATGTTAACCTTTGATAATGTACCCTGGGTACTTGTTTATGCTTTGATCAAGTAGCGACTCAAGTCTATCTACATCAACCCAACCTTTAATGACCACAAGTATTTTTCTATACTTGGGATCAAAATCTGCTCCGTGCAAGAAATCTTCATTGTTCCATGCAAATGTATTAGTATCTATCGGAAGTTTGACATAGTGTTTATCCACAAGTGGAACTTCCGTTTGAGGATTGTGTTTGGTAACAGGCGTTAACCAAAATGTTTCTGTTGGGTTTTGATCATCCAACATAATCCTAATTTCAGTAGGGAATCGTAGCACACCATCTAGACTAGGCGGCATGTTTCCATCATAGTGTGCTCGTACTTCACGGTTAGCACTCCATAGCCTAACTGAACGTATTCTATTAAATGGTAGCTGTTCAAATATGGATTTGAGAAACTTAGGTTGCGTAGTAGCTAATGCCGTTGATATTCTAGTATTCCAAGCAGCCTTGGATAGTAGCGTAGCATCCTCATACATTGCTAATCCTTCCCATTGGGTAAAGGACATAACAGGAGCATCTTTACCTAACGCACCACGATCAATATGCTGACGATCAACAGGGACTACTTGATCGTTCCATATACGCCAGAACGCTTCTGTATTATCTAACTCAAACTTGGGCAGTGCTAATGGCAACGCACCAACGCCAGCATATTTTTCTACTAGCTTTGGTACGCTGTCTAGTTTGATTAGATTGATCAAACTCATTCTTCTAATAGATGACGTTTATCTTTGATTGCTTTAAACTCTTCGGCTTCGGGCAACGGATTTTTCTTTTTGTTGATAACTGGCCATCCAACTGCCAAACGAGCATTGATATCAGTCCAAAACACATCCTTAACTTCGTGTCCGGGCACAATAGCATCAACTGGACATTCTGGAACACACACGGCACAGTCAATGCAGTTGTCGGGATCAATAACTAAAAAGTTAGGACCTTCTTTAAAACAATCAACAGGACAAACTTCTACACAATCAGTGTACTTGCATTTAATGCAACTTTCAGTGACTACAAATGTCATTTTAAATTTTCCAATTCGATTCGATATATTCTTTATTCTCTGGCTTATTGCCAGTGAGACCTAACATGCTACGATAGGCTTGCCATGCTTCTTGTACCATAGGATCTTGATGTCCGCCTGTAGGTAGCAAGTCGGCCCATACACAATCCTCGGGCATCATATTTCTATATGTGCCAAAGTTACGAGGTTGGTGAATTTTGCCTTCGCGAAACAAGATACTTGCTACGCCATGACATGCGGCTTCGTCTAGTCCCAACAAGTAGTTATCCCGCCACATATACTCGGCAACAATACCATCCAATTGTTCTTGTGTGGTAAAGCGAGTACCAGACACAATTACAACAACATCATCTTGTTCCACTGTTCCATTGACAATGTCACGGATACAACGACCTAAACTAAATCCTACTTTCATGTGTCCCTACTCCAAAAAGATTCCCAAGGAAAGTCAATCCAAACATCGCGTTCAAGTTTGTTGATAGCAAAACCATAATAATCACTATACTCTTTGCTACTTTCGTTTTCAACAAGACTTGCCCAACGAACACTATTATGCCAGAATTTGTCAATAAAGTCAACCTCTATTCCTGCCACACTAGAGGCCCAATCTGCCTTGAGCCATTCCTGTGTTGAGCCTTGATCATTGATATCATCAACCAACAAAATCTTCTTGCCTTCGATAACCTCATCGGGCGCCCACAGTAATGATTCTGTGTCTGGCGTGTCACGCAAAGATACCTTAACAGTTGTATGTGGTACAGCAAGGTAATGACTAAGCATAATACTAGCGGCAAGACCTCCACGATCAACACCAATGATTAGGTCTGGGCGCCAACCATCTAGTTGCATATTACGAGCAATGGTCTGTACATGCCATTCGACATCATGCCAAGAAAGTGATAGTTTATTCATCAGTGTCAGGTCCGCTTAGTAGTCGTTCCATTGCTTTGTACTCATTGTACAGTTCCTTAAGCATAGGATACTTTTCGTGCATTTCAAAGTTAGGTGCCAAGATAAGCAAACGCTTTTTAAGTGTTTCCATCATGTCAGCAAGTTCATCTAGATCAATTGTGCTCTTAGCTGTAGTAATAGTTGTTTTACCATAGTTGGTAGTGCCAGCATTGAGTGAGTCTCCACTGCTAAACGATATGCTACTGCCGTTTGCCCAACTACTTGGTCCAATGGTTATGTTGCCAAGATCGATAGCAGTAGTGTCGTTCATAATGTACGTATCACTAGCGCCAATGGCACCAATCTCTTGTGCAATAACACCAACAGACATGTTAGACTCGTCCCATTTAAACTCAACAGGATCTATACTTGATAGCACATCTTTTAGTTTGTCTTTATCGCTATCATCCATTACTTGATTCCTTTATATATAGGGAAACTGTAAGCAGGGTCAGCATACAGATTTTTCATGAATCTAATTTCCATTCTTGTTTTGCCTCTGTAAATTTTAATTTGTGCAAACTTTGGATCAATTAAACAATTAATAGTCATTGACGCTTGAGTAGCCTCAAAGAACGCTGGATCGTATGTGAGTTCAGTTTCTTGTACTTTAAACCCAATCAGGGAACATTGTAAAGTTTCTTTGTTACGAATAATAGCTAACAGATAGTATTGCTTAACTGACTTTATTTTTTTAATCCAGCCTTCGACTAACAATTTCCATAATGACTCTTTGTCAAATCCTAAGTAGAAGCTAGCAGTATCAGATGTTAATAAGGCTTGATATATGCTGGCTTCTGTTGTCTGATTACCAGATTGCTGGAGGGCCTTAACATCAATAAATGCATCTTCGCCTATGCGTACATCAGCAATGCCTTTGCCAGCACCGCACCATTTTGAACCTGGAATACTATCTGTTACTATATATTCCCATATTTCTTTTCCCATGCTAGGGGGACGACCTTGGTCAATGTATTTTCGCAATGGTTCGAGAACTTTTTCAACTTCGGTATGAAATGTATCAGCAAATGTTGGCCCAACAAGTTGCTGAATTTCCTCGACAGTCATTGGGACCAGGCAGTAGGTCATCGTGGAGCAAAGTCTTGTTGGAGTTTGATGTTGTCAAAAAACTCTTTCTTTGTACTTTGATCACTTTGGAAAGCACCTTTGAGTACTGTAGTCTGTGTCAATGACGAGTGTGCCATAATGCCACGGTTCTCACAGCATCCGTGTACAGCTTGCACATAAACACCTACGTCTTTTGCGTCTGTGGCTTTTTGGATTTCCCTAGCAATGTCATTAGCAAGTTCCTCCTGGAGAGTACCACGTCTTGCACACCACTGGGCGATGCGTGTGTACTTGGAGAGTCCGATAAGTTTCTCAGCCGCAATAATGCCAATATAAGCAACGCCACTAACGGGTTGGTGATGATGGCTACACATACTGCGAAGCTCACTACGAACAACCAACATACCTTCATAACGGTCCGCCGAGTCGTTTGGAAATGCTGTTGCGTCTGGTGCTGGGTCATATCGTCCTGCCATGATTTCATTGTAGTACATCTTGGCAAGTCGTCTTGCAGTACCTTTAGAGTTTGGATCTGTTTCGCGATCAATAAGCAAAGTGTCTAGCACTTGTTCGAACGCGACTGTAGCTTCATTGATTAGTTGATCCTTTTCAACATCGCTGATGTATTCGCTAATGTTGTCGCCTGCCCAAAAACGTTTGTTATCTTGTTTAAGGCGATTGCGGATAACTTGGCTAAGTGGCTTGCCGTCTTCTTCTTTATAATGTAGTTCTGTCAATTTTGTTTTCTCCGAGTTAATGACGTGGATGTCATATTGTTTATTGTAGCATCTATTTAGGAATAAAGCAATACTTCACTTGGCCAAGTTAGCAAATAAAGCATTAAATCTTCTGGCTTTTTAAAGTGGACCATAATGGTAATATCAAACATCTCATGTGAGTGTTTAGCTGATTCTACCTTTGACAATTTGCGCCAGTTAAATGGATCACCCTTATAGTCAGTTGCTGTCCAACGATTCTTGCAGTTATCAATCAACCACCGCCTTATGTCCTTTAGTGTGTACAATGTGGCGGCAGTCTTTGCTGAATAGAACTTATCCTTTGTTAGCGTTAGCATAGAACTCACTCTTACGTAAGTCGTCCCAGCCGCCAACAAGATTTCCATCAATGATAATTTGGGGAACAGTTCGGGCAGTTGGCACTGCTTCTAATAACTTTTCACGAGTAAAGCCATTGTGGCCTACCTTGTGTTCTGTAAAGGTAAACCCTTTGCTACTTAACCATGCTTTTGCTTGGTCGCAATAAGGACAGTGGTCCTTACTATAAACTACGATTGTTGTCATATTCCTGCTCCGTTATCAAATAATTGTTCTTCGTATTTCTTTAATGCTTCTTGATACTGTTCTTCAGTCAAGCTATGCCAGCCGATACACTTGCCGTTGGGACTGCGACCACAACCGCACTTGCCAAATTCTTCTGGATTTTCTCTTACTCGTATTTGCATATTATGCCTTTGATGTGTCGTATGTTTGTGCGAAGATATCTTTCTTCACCGCACCATAGTCGCCTGCGCCATGACGTACAATGTAGTCATTACCAGCAGTATAGTTTAGGTCGCCCCATGACGTATGGATAACACCATCATGGTCAGCAAGTTTAGCAATCTTCATAATCTTCTTAGGAGTAGCAACGCCATTACCTAAGTCATCTTTGAGACTGTGAAACTTTTCTGGTGTAATAGGATACTGCTCACCTTTGGGACCAGTTATAATATAATGACCAGCTTCGTACTGTACAGGACCTTCTAAAGTCTGTACAGTTCCTGCTTGTTGAGCAACTTCATACTTTTCCTGCGCTGGCTTCTTAAATGTTTCAAAGCTACCAGACTTGAACCAAGCATCATTAATGCCGTTTTCTAGTTCATTTATTTTCATTGTTATCCTTTTGTGCTTCGGCTTCGTATACTCGTCGGCGCAAGTTGCTAGAGCTAAAACTATGATCCCTACCGTTAAAGTATAAATCGATGCCTCGCTTGTGACAAATTTCTCGACCAGTAAACTCTTTACCTTCGTACTCTACTCCAAGTATACGCACATTGATAGGCAAAGTCAACAGCAAGTCTTCAAGATCTTTTTCAGTATTGTAAACCCAGACTTCGTCAACATAGCGACTGCCTTTGAGTTGCATTTGTCTTTCGACAATGCTTTGTACTGGTTTATTTTTTGTAGCACGATCTAGCGTAGGATCGTTTTGCAATCCACAAATTAGATAGTCGCACTGTGTCTTGGCTTCTTGTAGCATAGACACATGGCCTGCATGAAGCAAGTCAAATGTAGAACAAGTAAAACCAACCTTCATGCTCTACCTCTATACTCTGCAGAGTTGTACCATGACCATGCCGTCTTTACAATGTTATCAATTGAACTGTTGGCAGGAGTCCAACCAATAGTCTTCTTTGCTTTGTCGGCATAGGCAACTAATGTAGCCGGGTCACCTGGACGTGAAGGACCTTTATGCACCAATACAGTACGTCCGGTAATACGTTCGACAGAGTTAATAACTTCTGTAATGCTTACGCCTTTGCCTGAACCAAGATTGAGTTCAATTGAAGTGCCCTTATCGGCTGCTTCGCCCCACTTGGTAGCTAGGTAATGTGCCTCGGCAATATCTTCTACATGCAAGTAGTCACGAACACACGTACCATCAGCTGTAGGATAGTCGGCACCATTCAACGTGAACACACCTTTGTTGACAATAGTCTCCATGATGCGAGCAATTACATGTGTTGCGGCTTTCAACTGTCCATGACGAACCTTTGAGTCGGCACCGCATGCGTTGAAGTAGCGCAAGGCTACAGTTTTAAAACCATATCCTTTTGCACAATCACGAAGCACTTGTTCGGCCATTAGCTTGCTTTGACCATATGGACTAATAGGAAGTGTTGGGCTATACTCAGTAAGTGTATTAACAGTGGGCTCGCCATACACTGCGGCACTAGATGAAAACACAACAGTCTTGTGCCATCCACGTTCAGCTAACGAAGCTAGCAACTTTGCAGTGTTGCCTACATTGTTAGCATAGTATGGACCCGGGTCTGTAATACTAGGTCCCACTAAACTTGTACCAGCGATATGAATAAGTGCAACTGGGTTCTTATCAATGAAAGAATTAATAAACATTGCGTTATTAAAGTCTCCTTTAATAACTTGATCTAGTTGCTCTGTAATCCACGGAGCAGTAGCATTACGATCTACTCCCAGGACTTTGTATCCAAGGTCTTTAAATCGTAATGCAGTTTGCCCGCCAATATAACCATTGCAACCTGTAATGGCGACCCATTTATCTGTCATAATTTATACTTTGCTCCTGCAACATGATCGCGGTAACGATTGCCTGCACGATTCCACTGAGCGGCTTTACATTCCATGCCACCTTCTGCAACTGTGCCAGCAGTTTCCATAATGTCGCAAATGCGATCAATGGTACCATTGTTCCAATCACTAATCTTGCCCATAGCAGGATGTGGAGCTTTTAACAATGTTGTCAATTTGTCAAACGCATCTTGTTGGCTCCATGGCACGTACATTCTTGTGTGATCGTTTGCAAACGTTTCTGGAAAGCTACGATACGCAGGGTACAATACATTACAGCCTAATGTGTCTGCTTCGCTTACTGTATTGCTTACCCAGTCTTGCAACGCACAATTGAACAGCACCTTACTGTCATTAACAATATTGTAGTACTCATTCTTTTGCAGATCCTTGTAGATCTTTAGCATGCCACGTTCTTCTAACTGCGCCGCACGTTCAAGGTACTTAG
>Ga0222712_10008078_pt1 | contig 10028 bp, 8 predicted proteins | sample C33_657DmetaG_FD_165043 | JGI IMG/M metagenome (GOLD analysis project Ga0222712, IMG submission 165043) | Estuarine water microbial communities from San Francisco Bay, California, United States - C33_657D | ecosystem: Environmental > Aquatic > Marine > Unclassified | place: USA: California...
CCAGTCACCACCACCACCTTAATTAGAGCACTTTCGGGTGTTTTTCGAGGCGGACTTTCGCGACGAGTCACGAACCGTCAAAAGTCCCTACATTTGAAAACGTGGGTGCTACGGAGTCCCCTAACATGCTTGAGTCGCGAACCTTAGTGATATTCACGTTCACGAGCGCGCCCACGACCATAAGAGGTCGCAAATACTGTTTCCCGACGATGAAGAGCGACAATTTGAATTGTATTTCATGTTTCAATGCCATGTATCAGGTAAAACATCCATCTGCTCGGCGTTTGAATCATGCGCAGATGGCCCATTTTGGCCAAAATGACTGCAAATGCCTAGAAATGTGTAATATTCGGCAACACGCCGACGCGAGGAGAAGCGCTGAAATGCAACGCCCTCGCGCAAATAGCGATATATCGTCACGCTGTACACATTCAAGCCAGCAATCACGCGCTCCCACGTCGCGCGGCGCGTTTGTGCGTCGGTGAATGTTCAGCTCACCACGGTTCGTGACTCAAGCCGAATACGGGACTCCGCCCCCACGGTTTGGCAAGATTGCTGAAAAGTAGCAATTTTTGTGACATCATCGCTTCTGCGCGCGTCGTTCGTGCGCCGAAGCGCGCGAAACTTTTCACAAATGCATAACTTTGATGCGTCCACTGCTTTCCATCGGAATCACCAGCATCGCTGGCGCCGGGCGTTCGGATACGTTCGACGGAGGGACTATCGAAGGTTCGCGACTCGTCGTGAAAGTCCGCCACGAAAAACACCCGAAAGTGCTCTAATTAGGGTCGTGGACCCGACTGGGTGTTGTCTGCGACTGATGCTATGACTGCACCTAGAATTCTAGGTGGTCGAAACTGTTGATCTTATTATTCTAAGCGTCGTTGGGGACGTCCGGGAACAAACACATACACTTCACAAATTATAGCATAATCATTTATTCGGAGGCGCGCACTAGCCATTCGCAGAACACTAACGTTGAACGTCCATGCTGCGCAACGTACACAAGCTTGCAGTCGACCTCCAGGTTGCACGTGCGTGTTTCAGGACAATCAATGGCACGTGTCGCGTCCATCCGTTTGGTTCGACTGCTGGGCGTATAACACTGTCCAGCTTACGAGAAAAATATTTGAAGGGGATTCCGATTACAGCCATAACCGCCTACGATTATCCAAGTGCAGTTCATGTATGTTGATTATTTGAAAAGTTTTGAAATCACCCACTCAATTCTAGTTTTAGGTTGATAGAGCTGGGATCGACATAGCGCTTGTCGGAGATTCTGCAGCTATGGTTGTGCACGGCGAAGATAACACACTTCCGATCAGCTTGGATATGATGATAGTGCACTGTAAAGCTGTTAAACGTGGTTCCAATCGTATATTTGTTATCGGTGACCTGCCTTTTGGTTCATACGAGGAGAGTGTTCAACAGGCGCTGAGTTCTGCCATGAGACTTGTCAAGGAAGGTGGAGTCGACGCGGTTAAGTTAGAGGGCGGAAGTATCTCGCGAATAGATACTGCTGGAAAACTTATCGATGCTGGCATCGCAGTGGTGGGCCACGTGGGTCTGACGCCGCAGTCTATTGGTGTTCTGGGTGGCTTCCGAGCACAAGGCAAAACAGCTAAAGTGGCTATGGAAATTTTCCAGGCAGCTCTTAAGTTACAGGATGTGGGGTGCTTCGCTGTTGTCCTTGAGTGCATACCGAAACCTCTAGCAGATGTTATCACAAGAGCTTTAAAAATACCAACAATTGGCATCGGTGCAGGAAATGGAACAAGTGGTCAGATTTTAGTGTTCCATGACCTGCTCGGCTTCACACAGCACCCTCATCATGAGAAGATGTCCCCAAAGTTTTGCAAACAGTACGCTAAAGTCGGCGAGAACATACACCTTGGCCTCAATCACTACGTCAGTGAGGTATCGACGAGGTCATTTCCAAACCAAGCCTTCTCACCGTATGAATTCGAGGCGGAGGAGCACAGCAAATTTCTAGATGATTTAAGAGAGGCGGGGTTTACGAATGTATTGACTTGACCCTTTTCATTTTGAAAGCTTGCTTTCAAATATATGGTTGCACAAATGTTACGGCTGCACATTTACAATACTCTAATCTCAGTGTTCACCGTAGAAATTAAGTTCATTCTCGCCTTGTCACGTAATCGGCTCACTTAACTCCATTATTTCATCTGAGGTTAAGCGTTTTGAGACGAGTGCGTCACTATCGATTGTGAGTTCAAGAACCTCAACGGAATCCGAAGAAAGTTCTGTTACATCCATAATCTTTTTTAGAACCAAAAGGACCAGTTTCTTGGCATCTTCGATGGCCAAATCCGACTGATACTGGGTCTTCAGTATCGATTGCGCGGTTTGACAGTTTGCTCCAATCGCCGCAGCCTTGAATTTACGTAAATGGTTGAATGAAAGTGTTAGCAGCAATTTACCTCCCAGCCGGCATAGTTTCCGGAAGGATCACTATGATACAGTTGAAATCCAAGTTTGTTATCCCTGTGTCGTAGTCAAGCGGTTCAAATGAGGAAACGTTAATTACTGATTCACGTACCAACCAGCGAAAATAAATGAAACACCATAGGGACGCAAACCACCAAACTGAGTGTAACCTTGCTTCTGATCAGCGATACTTTGAACTAGTACCTCAACTGGAATAGCCCGCCCAAAATTAAATTTATGCCGTTGAGAAAGTAGTCTGGAAACAATTAATCATAGCTCGTACCCATTTCAAGGAAGTTACCTGGCTGAATGGACTAAGATTTCGGCGTCTGAGTTCACACCGGCAGACGCTACCATGATGTGAGTATCTATTCTGTGTAACTTTTCCGTGACAGTGTTTTCCAGAAGCTAATGTAATTCCAAGTCACGCTATGAATAATGAAAACATCAGTTACTCGTACTTTTGAGAGCACTCTCTTCTCTGTTGCCAAAATTATCCCTGAGTTTGTACGAATGCCAACAGCAGCCCCTGCGTGGCTGATGGCCTCCACGGCATATTCAACCTATAAAAGTGAGACAAAAATCAATTATTCAAGATATTTCATCACCTGATAGAGTCGACCCTCAGGGCTAAAGGTTGTAGTCCGTGAATCATATCTTCAATCGCATCAAAACAAAAACGAGAAACTCGAGTATGAAACCTCAGTTACCTTCGAGCCATCCAGCTTGCAAATATTGTGGAGCTCAATCTCTAGCGCTCGTTATGCGAAAAGGATATTCACTTTAGGCCGCCAACGAAGTTCGTGAGTATGTGGTGTTCTGATAACTCGGTCGCAGTTGACTCTACACAGGCGCATCTCAAGTTCAGAAATCACGAGCTCTCCATATGATATTATATATATATATATTATTTATTTATGCAGCATCGAATTTAATAAAATGTCCCTTGCGCACATCATGAAGTATTCCCGTACACAGTATCACAAAAATGATAGATTGGAGAAGAGATCGTAAAAAAAAGCTATAAAACCGCCCAATGTCCGATAATCTGTAGCCTAAACAAGGAGCGCTTCGCGAAGTGCAAGTTGAGCCGAACGAATGAAGAGCGTATAATATGAAACTTTTGAGTGTTATTCGTTATGAAATGGAAGAAAGACTCGAAATCAGACTGAAACGTTCTGTTTTCTCTTTCCTTGATTCCCCATATATAGTACGATTTTTCGATAGATTATCGATATCGGTTAAATTTCGTTCAGTTAGTTTCGTCGACGCACTCCCTGACATCTGACAGTTCACGACTCAAACTGGCCGAGGGACTCAAACGCCAAATTCGTCCTCCAAATTCGCATCAAATGGCACTCCCCAGCCGTCGCTGGGATGTCTCAACGCGTGAAAGGCGCTGTAAAGGGAGAAAAGTACATATGTACTTTTTCTATTTTTCTATTACACATGTAATCGCGTCGTACGCGTTTCTGGCGCATTCGCGCGCGCGTCGCGCGTATAGAGTATTGAATGTGTATCGCTAAGATAGGGAGTCGTTCTTGAGTTATAATTTGTCAAATGGCTCACAAAAAACTCATCTAGTGGCGTCAAAAGAAATCCGCTTATGTAAACCATTCCCTATGCTATGACTGGGAGTGCTTTAATTAAGGTCTTGCACCCGACAGAGTGTTGTCTCGGATTGTAAATATAACCCGCAGTTGCTAGTACGGCGTCCGCGTCAAAATATAACCGAACGAGCTTTGCTGAGCTCAAGGCGCAATCACTTTTGCGCACCCGAACCTTATGCGAAAGTTCGAAACGCAGGAATCGAACTTTTCGTATGGCTCTAGAGCGAAACCATTTTCCGACTATGAGTTGGACGATGATAGTGATCGGGGGGCATTCCCTGAGCTGCAGAACAATTCGAGGATTGGTCAGCGGTTCAAGGAGCTTGCCCAAGTTAATACGTCCTCACCAAGTGCGAATAAGGTCGTGACAATGGACTCCCCCCCAAATCTGGACAATTTCAAACAACAGGTTAGTCTTCCTTGCGAATACTTTCTCCACTTTCACTAACTTCGATAGTAGCTGCGTCGACAGTCAAATAGTAGCATCAGTAAAGGCTTAAAACGGACTTTACATGCTTTGAGTGGTAATGGCGTTCAAAGTTTAGCAAACAAATCGAATGTCGAAACTTCTCTAAACCCATCGGAATACTTTAATTATACGAAAGACACTTCGGTCGATGGAGGCGGGAAAAGCCATCAAAGAATCATAAAGATGCAGAGTGTCGCGCAAGATCCACTAGAACCTTTAAAATGTCGACAAGTAAAGGTATCGTAACTTGGAAAAGTATGCACAAAATCAAAACAAACTCACACAATACAGGTGCCTTCGGTCAAAAGGTCGCCGCCAAAAGCTCTACTTCATAGTCCTCCCCAGGCAGTAGAAGATTCAGAGCGCTCGCAGTGGAACATCCCACCTGCGATCTCAAATTGGAAGGTATTCATTATCTAAACTCCCAGCTTAAAAAAGTCCATAACTTAACCACAACTAGAATTCGAAAGGTTTCACGATACCCCTGGACAAAAGGCTTGCTGCCGATGGCAGAGGCCTTCAAACAACACAGATTAACAGTAATTTTGCTAAACTGAGTGAGGTGAGTTGCAGTCTTGTTAAGCAACTGAAATGCACTGATTACGAATCATCTATAGGGTTTATATATTGCAGAACAGAACTCTAGAGAGGCCGTTGATACACGAGCGAAATTAAGAGAAAAGATGCACGTTAATGGTGATAGAAGGCAAGAAGAGTATCTGCGCAGTATTGCTGCAGAGGTTAAATCAGAGCAGCTCCATGGACTGTAGGACGAGATTGAACATATGCTACGTTCTTGTCCATATCTTCTCAAGTGCTATTTGGATCATACAATCGCTTTAAAACCTCATAATGATATAATTCATGCTCCGAAAGCGAAGGTTGCACAGAAACTGCACAAGCAATTAGCTCTTGCTTTGTAACAAAAATCTTTGTAGATCCTTGATCGAACTTATGGAACTCGGTATCAATCTCAGACACGTGCCGTTTGACAGCTAGGATCCATGCTTTGACGCATATGCTGTAAACGTCTGCACCAGAGTTACGGGGATTGCAGTAACGTGCAACGCATTCCAAATCAAAATCACTCAATTCGTTCATATGCTGCGTCAGCGCACGCAGCAACTTTACTCGCCGTGTAATTGTTGTATCAATTCCTACATACAGTAAACAGTCGAATCGACCCGGACGAAGTAGGCTAACATCGATCAAATCCGGTCTATTTGACGCGCCCATAACCTGAAGGTCTGGAAACGTTCGAGAAAAATCAATTTCAATAGCAAGCTGACTGACTATTCTTGTTGTGATGAGATTTTCAACACCATTTTTGCGAGGTGTTAAGGATTCAACTTCGTCAAAGAAAATTAAACTGGGACTGTTCTCTAAAGCTTCACGGAAAATGTCTCGAATGAGCCTTTCGCTCTCCCCGACATACATGTTAAGCATTTCAGGCCCCTTCACATTAATGAACTTTACTTTACCTTCCACAGCAATCACTTTGGCAAGTAATGTCTTGCCGGTCCCTGGAGGCCCGAATAATAGTATGTTTTTTTTACTAAAGTGACTCTTGCTAAAAAGACTCCGGTGTTTACGGGCCGTTCTGAAAGCTCCCTGAAGAATGCCTTTAACAGAATCATGGCCACCGACGTCAGACCAGGAATGGGCAAATTTTACTCTGTTTCCCTGAGAAAAATGTGTCTTCAGCTCGTCGCCTCGAAAATTGATGTTCGTTGAAGTGCGAAAGTCGATAAGCAGGCCAAAAATATTTTCGCGAATTCGCCTACCAGCAACGACAAAAGCACTGCGTGCGATTCGCGTGGTGCTGCTCACACGAGCAATAGTGTTGTCAGCGATTCCTATGTTGCTACTCCGTTCAAAAAACAACCTAAGCTTGTCGCTGATGCAATTTGACTTCAGAGCCGTAACACTTGTAACTGTGTCAAATATAAGTGATTGGTGAGCAGCTCTCATTTTCAGACCTTTCAATAATCGTTCGCTTAACTGAACTTTAAATATGGAAAGTCTTTCACTTTCACAGATGGATAAATTTGAACTAATATCGTTCGACGTCATTTGAGAACTCGAGGTTCGACAGTTCGACAAAAGTCGGTCAGCGAGATCGTAACAACGTGGTAAAATATTGATATCGTGAACCAACGTACACACTCCGCTTCGGGATCTATTGCATAACGCAGACATTAAGGAGTGCTGAACTTCAAGTCCTTTCGAGGTACTTTCTGGCCGCAGCAAATAAAGCTCGTGGCATGATATTTTATGGAAAGCGTGACAAATAACGCTTCTCAAAATGTTGCTATATCGATTTTTGATCGCAAAATTGATCGCTGATAATCGAGCGGACGCTTCAGCTTTCCCATCGAGAGTGACACTGTTGCAGTTACTTTTGCAAATTAGGGTCTGCAAACACTCCATTCTCTGCACGGACTTTACGTAAAGCTCTGTGAAACTTGAACATGCGATGAATTTGTCAGTGGCATTAAATAACCCATTATGCTGCCCACACACAGACGATAATTTTACGTACAACACGTATGAATGTCGACCAAATAAATTCTTACAGAGTGGTCCACAAGTGATCCTGATTTCTTCGTTAAGACTCAACGCCCGCGGTGTTCGGAAGAATTGTAATAAGTTCAACAAAGCAACCTTTGTCACGGTACTCAAAGCTAACGGGCAACGGGGCACAAACAGCGTCAGGTGTAATCTCTCCGCTTTTGGTAATAACTCGCACATTCCTTTGAGCGATACAGTTTTGGATGGTTGCATATACCCTTGGTTTAATGCTTCGAATGAGTGATTGTTAACATGCCTTCCTGTTTTTGACCCTGGTGGATACGGTGCCGAGATAATTTGAGCCAAGTTTGAACTTCGCGGAGACCCTCCAGCTGCTATGGTACGGAGTGGGAAATGCGTTTCCGCGATATAAAAAGTATTCGCTAATTGGTTGGCTTCCATTCATCGGCTCGATCAAAACCGACGATGAGAAGCTGTTACGGCTGAGCAGGATTTTAAAGGCCAGCTGTTGACTGTGTCGCATAGTCCGTTATTCGTTGAGTCGATCAGGTGCGCGACACCTGGGTCCAAAGTGGTCGATTTTTTGGATTTGGAAATTTGGTAAACCAAACATCCAGGGATCCTGGAGAAATCCGAAAGTTTTATCCTGATTTCGGGACTTTTATCCTGATTCTAAGCCCTATAAGCCCTTATATAGTCCAAAAATCGATTAGAAACTTTCGGATTGATTTCTCCTGGATCCCACTCTTAGGATAAAACCCAAAATCTGTATGAAACTTCGGGTTTTCCCGTTGAACCTCCCTCCGCCGCAACAACTAATTCGAGAGTCCCAAAACCAGCTTCGAAAGTGACGCGCCGCACGAACTCTGCGACGCTTACTTTGAGCAACACTGAGAGTTGACTAGTAAGTAAATAAAGCAGACTTTATTCATCGGCGATGCGAGCACCAAGTGGTCGCGGACGAAGTCAAGCACTCGGTCGCGGCTTCGGTCGCGGTCGTAGTCAGTTTACCGATGTTATTCCGGACATCATCGAAGGTACTCTCTATTCCACGTATGCATGAGCAGCGTGATGGATTATCATACAGAGGTTGGCGAGTTACTTCACACGTGTGAAGGTGAGCTCGTGTGTAATTTGACGCACAAAAAGGTACCACTCAAGCACGAAATCAAAATCTGAATCACTAATAGCGCAGGTGCCGTATTTCAATGGCTCAATCTTTTTACAGAACAAGGTCATCATAGGTAAAGTCGAAGAAATTTTTGGGCCTATCAATGCAGTTGTGCGTGGCTTGTGTTGTATTCATTATCTGTTTTAAAACAATGTCAATAGAAGTTCACTGTAAAATTAGCAGACGGAGTCTTAGCCAGTTCTTATAAATCGGGCAAGTAATCATGCTTGTTGATGCCACGAGAAAATTCTGAAATTTCTTACAGGCGACAAATTTTATATTGGAACTGATAAACTACTTCCCATGGAAAGGTTCACCAGCCCCAAATCTACAGGGTACGCGCCTAACGCACTTGTAAACGAATTACTTGACTTTGATTCTAGTGGCAACGCTGGTCGCGGAGTTGGCAGAGGCGGACGAGGGGGACGAGGTCGTGGATCGACTTCAGGTGGTCGTATGGGCTTAACAACTGCTAGGGGCAGAGGGCGTGGGCGCGGTGGAAGGTTTTCTGGGCGTGGTTGAAGGAAACAATCAGCTGTTTAATGCTTGTAGTGACTGATCTGAAAAGCGAGTTAGATACATTCAAGATTTTGCAATGATTACGAAATATCGTGGAATAATTGATGCAACGTTCGCTTTGCTTGTCAGCACTGGAGCCTTATTCCAGAGAACTGTATTTTCTCTGAGTTTTCCCTTCGAATACAATTATGTGCATATATGTCTGCATTCTCCTCAGCTTGCGACGATGCGATGCAATATGTATCTTATCTGATTTAGTATTTATTACAGATGTTGCCTAGATGGAAATGGCTAATATTTTATTCAGACAGAAAGAACCCGATGACAGACTGCAGGCACCCATAGAGCTTTATGGTTTGATGCAAGTTGGTTCGTTTCTGATCGAATCGTAACGAGCTCATTCGCCCTTTTTGGTTGATTTGTTCATTAACGACTTATGAATGTGAGGGATGACACCGCCGCCAGCAATCGTAGCTTTGATGAGCATGTCCAATTCCTCATCACCCCGAATCGCAAGTTGCAAGTGACGCGGAGTAATGCGCTTGACCTTTAAAATGTTTAGCGCTCATCAATGGAACATGATGTAAGCATACCTTGAGATCCTTGGAAGCATTGCCGGCAAGCTCAAGAACTTCGGCGGTGAGATACTCTGCAGTGCAACGACGTTATTCTTAATTCTTGCAAGCAGTTTAAAACTGTACCAAGGATGGCAGCTGAATAGACGGCTGCAGTAGCTCCGACACGACCACCAGAAGCAGCTCGATTCTAAGCAATCGAATGATCAGAAATGGAAACATTTAATCATCAACGCGGTTGGGTGGTAACAGTAGTGTTTGTTGCCAGCCGTAAAATCGGAAGTTCAAACTTAAACGGTCGGATTGAGTGCGGACAGTGAGCGCGAGTTACACAGACGTTCTCTGCAGAGAGCGATCGAAGAAATATGGCGAAGTTAAAATTACCTTCAAAAATCGGTGGATACGACCGACGGGGAACTGGAGACCCGCTTTCACTGAACGCGAGGTAGGCTTGCGTTTGTCGCCTTTTTTCGCGGACATAGTCCCCTTCGCTCCCTTTCCAGAAAGTCCCTTACCCGATAGTCCCTTAGCGCCTTTGCCTGACATTTTATTATTGTTCGATTAAATCTTAAGTTGAATAAGCTTTATTGTTCACTTGGGTGCAGCTCGCACAACGAAGAATGGCACGTCGTTGTCGACTCACTGGAATCCCATTCACAGACTTCACCTTATTTAGGTTCTCGTTTTTGAATCATATAAGGCCG
>Ga0222712_10008079_pt1 | contig 10027 bp, 8 predicted proteins | sample C33_657DmetaG_FD_165043 | JGI IMG/M metagenome (GOLD analysis project Ga0222712, IMG submission 165043) | Estuarine water microbial communities from San Francisco Bay, California, United States - C33_657D | ecosystem: Environmental > Aquatic > Marine > Unclassified | place: USA: California...
TTCTGTATTGCGTTTGCCAGTATTTACAGGCTTTACTTCAGATCAGGTAATTTTATCGAAACCTGATAGTGTATTGTTACAAAATATTGTTCAATTTGCTTCTATTATCAAGGAAGATAGTTTTTTCAGTGCTCAAATTGCACAGATTAATATTGCACCAAACGGTGACTTTGAATTAACCCCTACACTGGGCGATCATACAGTCTTGTTAGGCTCGGTTGATCAATTAGAAAATAAATTAGAGAGGCTATATACTTTCTACAAAAAGATATGGGTGCCTTCTGGCATTAACGCATACCAAGTAATTGATCTAAGATTCAATAATCAAATTGTGACATTGAAAAAGGGCATGCAGCCTATTCAATTTAATGGTCCTTTGTTAATATTAGGCTCTACTGTAATTATGAACGATTCTAGTGTTTCTATTCCCGCTCCAATTCTTGTGACAAAAGATAGTCTGGCTAAAGCTTCGGTAAAAAAAGACACAGCTAAAATTACGCCTACTGTAAAGAAGCAAAATCTAATAAAGAAAAATGTGAAGGCAGTGCCTAAAAAAATCAAGGCAAAATCAAACAATAAACCCAACAATAAATCGTTAAATAATGTGAAGAAGTCTGCAAAGGCAGTAATGCCCAAGAAAGCCTAATTCACTACAACTAACTAACAACTAAAAAACTATAAAAAATGAGTCAAAACGAATCTCCCATCATAGTGGGTCTTGACATCGGTACTACTAAGATTGCAGCTATCGCAGGTAGAAAAAATGAATTCGGAAAACTAGAGATCCTTGGTTTTGGCCGTGCAAATAGCAATGGCGTTCAACATGGACAGGTTTTGAACATTGATCAAACCATCAAAGCTATTCAACAAGCTTTGGAAAACTGTCAAAAGAGTAATCCAGATTTAGATATCAATGAAGTATATGTTGGTATTGCGGGTCATCATATCAAGAGTTTACAAACTCGTGGAGATCAAGTAAGACAAGAACCTGACAATGAAATCCAAGCTTGGGAGATAGAGCAATTGATCAATAACCAAAGAAAGACATTTATTCCAGCAGGAGATCAAATTATTGATGTTATTCCTCAGGAATTTCATGTAGATAATAACCAAAACATCAAAGACCCAATTGGTGTAAACGGTGTTAAAGTAGGGGCTAATTTCTTGATCCTTACTGGTGATAGAAATGCTATTCGCAATATCAATCGTTCAGTTGAAAGAAGCGGTTTGACTACAAAAGACTTAGTATTACAACCATTGGCCTCTGCAAGTGCGGTAATGAGTGATATAGATTTAGAAGCAGGTGTGGCTATATTAGATATTGGTGGTGGTACAAGTGATTTAGCAGTATTCTATGATGGAATTTTGAAGCATACAGCGGTAATACCATTTGGTGGTGAGAATATCACTAACGATATCAGATTAGGTTTAGGTGTTTTAAAAAGCCAGGCGGAAGCAATGAAAGTACAGTTTGGTAGTGCTTTAGCTGATGAAGCAAAAGCAAATGCCTATGTAACTATCCCTGGTTTAAAAGGAATGCCAGCAAAAGAGATCAGTGTTAAAAATTTAGCACAAATCATTCAAGCTAGAATGAGTGAAATCTTAGATTTTGTTACCTATCATTTAAAGCAAGTGGGTTTGGATAGCAGAATGTTGAATGGTGGTGTAATCCTTACTGGTGGTGGATCTCAATTAAAGCACTTGATTCAATTAACTGAATATATCACTGGTTTAAATGCAAGAATTGGTTTGCCAAACGAGCATTTAGCACCTAATCATATTGATGAGTTAAAGAAACCAATGTATTCAACTTGTATTGGTTTAATCTTAAAGGGGTATAACGACTACGAGCAAAACTATAAAGTGTTCACAGAGACTTTCAAGAAAGTGGAAGTGCCAAGAGCTTTAACAGTTAATCCTTCAATGGGTAATCAAATGCATTCTGAACAAAAGTCAGTACCACAGCAAGCTCCAACTACTTTAACTGCAGAGCAAATAGAGAAAAGAAAGAGCAAATTCTGGGATCGCTTTAAGAATAACTTAATTGAAATTTTTAACGAAGAAGAAGATAAACCCTTAGCATAAAAATTACCCACATGTCGTTTATAACTTATAGAAGTTAATCGATTGACATATAGTAATTTAGATGTACTAACTACTAACTAACCAACTAACCCATTTAAAAACAAAAGAATGATTCAATTTGACTTACCCAAGCAAAAATCATCCATCATCAAGGTGCTTGGTGTTGGCGGCGGAGGAAGCAATGCCGTAAATTTCATGTTCCAACAAGATATCGAAGGGGTCGATTTTATTATATGCAATACAGATGCCAAAGCCATTGAGCAAAGTTTAGTTCCTAATAAAATTCAATTAGGACCACACTTGACGCAAGGATTGGGTGCTGGTGCAGATCCTTCAGTGGGAAAATTAGCAACAGAAGAATCTTTAGAAGAGATCAAAAAAATATTAGAAGTAAATACCCGCATGGCATTTATCACAGTGGGTATGGGTGGTGGAACAGGTACTGGTGGTGCACCTATTATTGCTAAAATCTGTAAAGATTTAGGCATTTTAACAGTAGGTATTGTTACTACTCCATTTGGTTTTGAAGGACCTCGTCGTCAAAAGCAAGCAGAAGAGGGTATCAATCAATTAAAGCCGTATGTAGATACTTTATTAGTTATCTCTAATGATAAATTACGTGTTCAATACGGTAATTTAAAGATGAAAGAAGCTTTCACTAAAGCTGATAATGTATTAGCTACTGCTGCTAAATGTATAACCGATGTAATCAATAGCCGTGGACATATCATTGTTGACTTTGCGGATGTTTGTACAGTTATGAAGAATGGCGGTGTAGCTATTTTAGGAAAGGCAGAAGTGGAAGGTGAGAACAGAGCGGAAAGAGCAATCGAAGAAGCATTAAGTTCACCTTTATTGAATGATAATGATATTAAAGGAGCTAAGTGGATCTTATTGAATATTAATAGTGCAGAAGGTGATTATGAATGTAGCATGGATGAATTAGAAACTATTAATAATATTTTACGTGCACGTACAGGCGAACATAGTGATGTAATTATGGGTATGGGTTATGATCCAACATTAGGTCAAAAATTAGGCATCACTTTAATAGCAACAGGTTTTGAACATAAGGACCCATTTAAAAAAGAAGAACCTAAGAAAGCAGAACAACCTGTTGAAGAAAAGATAGTAATGACTTTAGAAACAGAAGCTGTAAAAGCACCTGAGTCTATAGCTCCTGAAGCTCCAACAGCGGAATTAAACGAAACTTTCATTGAAGAGGAAGAACTTGAAATATTCGCAGAAGAAATTGCTGAACCAATTGAAATGGAAGTAGACGATTATTCAACAATTGCAGATGTGATGGTAGAAGCTGAAGCTGCTAGTTCTGAATTAGATGAATTACAACCAACAATGTATGAGTTTGATGAAGAAGTGGTTGAAGAAGAAATTGTGGAAGCGCCAGTAAGCACTGTTTTTGTTTCAATTCCTGAAGCGGATGAAGAAGAAGAGAACGCGGTAGCGTTCGATGAAATAAATGAAATTGAAGAGGAAGAAGTTTTTGAATTAAACATGGAAACAACTACAGTTGATTTCACCACTGAATTTGTTTTACAAAAGCCTTCAAATATATACGAGGAAACACCAGAGGCGGAAGAGCCAGCATTTGAATTAGAGCCAGTATTTGAAGAGGAAGCGCCTGTAGTAATGGAAGAACCTGTGATGGAAACTTCTTTCAGAATGGTTGAGCAAATTGAAGAAGAGCCAACAATGCAATTGGTGATGAAAGAAGTTGAGCCTATGCAAAATACAAGACCTGCTCATCAAGATTTCGATATGCCAGTGGATAATGCAGAAGAGCAAAGAAGAAAGGTTGCTGAGAGAATTCAAAAACTAAGAAATCTATCTTTTAATATAAATAATGGCTCAGATCCAAATACAGAATTTGACGCAGTGCCAGCTTATGTAAGAAGAAATCTAGATTTATTTGGCAATACCATGGCATCGGTAGAAAACTATTACAGTAAGTACACTGTTGAACAAGATGAGAATAACCAAACAAATATATCTACCATCAATTCATTCTTAGATGGTAAGAAACCGGATTAAGATAGTTTTTTATGGTACAGTTGATTTTAGTTGTAACACTCCCTCAAAAAGGGAGTGTTTTTGTTTTAGGCAGTTTATGTACCTTTAGCCCATGCAAACAGTATTAATAACAGGAGGTACAGGAATGGTTGGTCAATCTTTGACTGATACTTTGTTAGAGCAAGGCTATGAAGTAATTGTCCTTACAAGGGCTCCAAGAAAATCAAGTCGTTTGCATTTAAGTTATGCTCAGTGGGATATTCAAAAAAACTATATAGATCCACATGCAATTCAAAAAGCCAATATTGTTGTGCATTTGGCAGGTGAGTCCGTTGCCACCAAAAGGTGGACAGAGAAGCGAAAAAAAGAAATTCTAGATAGTAGAGTGCAATCTGGACTTCTAATTGCACATGCTTTAAAAACTATGGAACATCAAGTCCATACTTTTATAGGAGCTTCTGCAATAGGCTGGTATGGTCCAGATAATGCACATAGTTTATTAGAAGGATTTAAAGAGGAAGATCCAGTGGATGATTCCTTCTTAGGCAATACCTGTCAACAATGGGAGGATAGTGTAAAAGAAATCTCCAACTTAGGTATCAGGATGATTACCTTAAGAATTGGTATAGTATTAAATAAAAGAGGAGGGGCTTTACTTGAATTTATAAAGCCGGCTAGATTAGGTGTTGCTGCAATTTTAGGAGATGGCAAGCAAATAGTTAGCTGGATACATCAACAAGACCTAACCGCTATAGTATTATTTGCCATTACTAATAAACATATTGAAGGAGTATACAATGCAGTATCTCCAGAACCTATTTCAAATAAAGCGCTTACATTATATATAGCAAAACATTACCATTCTTGGCATGTGTCAATCAATGTACCAGCGTGGGCTTTAAAATTACTACTTGGAGAAATGAGCATCGAGGTTTTGAAAAGTGCCAATGTATCTTCTAAAAAAATACAAGAACAGGGTTTTGAATTTAAGTATCCAATTATTACATCTGCTATTGATGAGCTATTGTACTAGTTATTAATTCCTAATCGGCTTGCCCGATGTCATTACAGATTGAATCCTCTCTAGGGTTTTTTTCTCCCCACAAAGGCTTAAGAAAGCTTCTCTTTCTAAATCTAATAAGTATTGTTCGTTCACTAGTGTTTGCTCACTTAAATCACCACCACACATTACATAGGCTAGTTTCTTTGCCACTAATTTATCATGGTCTGTTGCGTATCCACCTCTCCACATAGCATTGATACCTGCGTATAAAGCACCAAGGGCAGACTTGCCTAATACTTTAATATCTTTTCTTTGTGCAGCTTGTGTGTATCCGGCGTTATATAATTTTAATACTTCTTCTTTCGCTTTCGCAATTCTTCTAGATTGATTTAAAACAATATGATCTTGTCCTTTTCTGAAAATGCCCATCTCCATTGCTTCATGCGCAGAAGTAGCCACTTTAGCAGTAGCAATTTGTAAGAACCTATTTTTTAAAGTAATACTATCTGGTTCATCAATATGCATTTCATCAGAAGCGCGTAATACCAATTCTTTGGTACCACCACCTCCAGGAATTACACCAATACCTAATTCCACTAAACCAATATAAGTTTCTGCTGCTGCAGCAATTGTATCAGCATGTAAGTTTAACTCACATCCACCACCTAATGTTAATCCATGTGGAGCAACACCTACTGGAATAGAAGAGTAACGCACTCTCATCATACTATTTTGGAAAGTACGAATAGCCATATCCAATTCTTCATAGTCTTGCTCAATAGCTAACATAAAGATCATTCCCACATTGGCACCTGCGCTAAATAAATTTCCTTCATTGGCAATCACCATACCATGACATTTTTCTTCAGCAATGCCAATGGCTTTATTTAATCCTTCTAATACTTCACCACCAATACTATTCATTTTAGTGTTCCAACCAAATCCTGCAATACCATCTCCCATATCTACCATCGTGCATGCACTATTTTTCCAAATGGTTTTCTCTTTAAGGTCAGATAAGATAATAAAGGCATCCGCACCTGGCACTAATTTATAATCACTAGAAGTAATATCATAATAATAACGCTTGCCTTCCATTACTTTATAGAAGCTTAAGCCTTTTGAAGACATCGCCTCCACCCAAGGAGCAACTGCAACGCCCGCAGCTTTCATATCCGCAACTACTGAAGCAACTCCTAATGCGTCCCAAGATTCAAAAGCGCCAATCTCCCAACCAAAACCAGCTTTTAAAGCATCGTCTAATCGGTATAATTCATCACTAATTTCTGGGATTCTAAAACCGATATAAGAAAATAATGCATGATGAAAAGCGCGTACAAACTCTCCGCCTTTATCAGATGCTTTATATAAAATCTTCAATCTTTCTGGTAAACTATCTAAAGCTTTTGCTGCAGCAATAGAAGCAAATTTTGTTTTGTTACGTGGCTCGTACTCAAAAGTTTTTAAATTCAAGGTGAGAATTTCTTTTGAAGTAGCAGTTTTTACTTTCTTAAAAAATCCTTGTCCAGTTTTATCACCTAACCAATTGTTCTCCACCATTTTTTCTAACCAAGTTGGTAAAGTAAAAATGGCTTTTGCTTCATCGTTAGGACAATTGTCTGCAACACCTCTTGCAACTTTTACTAAAGTATCAATACCCACTACATCGGCTGTTCTAAAAGTAGCAGATTTTGGTCTGCCCATAATAGGTCCAGTTAAAGACTCAATTTCATCAATGCTTAGCCCTAATTTCTCCATGATATGTACTACACTCATCATGCTGAAAACCCCTACACGATTGGCTATAAAGGCAGGAGTGTCTTTACACAATACGGTTGTCTTTCCTAAGAATACATCTCCGTAATGCATATGAAAATCAATCACCTCTTTGGCTGTTTTTGCAGTAGGGATAATTTCCAATAAGCGTAAATATCTTGGAGGATTAAAAAAGTGAGTTCCACAAAAATGTTGTTGAAAATCTTCTGATCTTCCTTCAGCCATTAAATGAATTGGAATTCCTGAAGTGTTAGAGCTAACTAATGTTCCAGGCTTTCTATATTTTTCTACCTCGTTGTAAATTTGTTGTTTAATATCTAAACGCTCTACCACTACTTCGATGATCCAATCTGCTTTCGCAACTAGAGCCATATCATCTGTGAAATTTCCTGTGGTAATATTAGCAGAATATTTTGCAGAGTAGATAGGAGAGGGATTAGATTTAATTGCTGCAGTTAATGCATCATTCACTAATTGATTACGTTCTTTTTTATTAGTACTCTCTTCCTTGCCAGGATTTAGTCTATCTAATAATACTACTTGCACTCCAATACCAGCAAAATGACAAGCAATCCTGGAGCCCATTACTCCACTACCTAAAACCACCACATTTTTAATAGCTCTTTGCATAATTAAAGCGTTTGTGTAAAATTAGTTAGTTATGCAACTATTTTCAAAAAAATCTTTAAACAGGTGAAGGGGCGGTGGATTTTTTGCCAATAATGGGCAGTTTAGACCTTTTAACAAATCCGCCTTGGCTATCAATCCCTTTGACCTACATTTGTATCATGCAAGTGGACGAAAAACTAGTTAGTCATTTAGCACATTTATCTAGATTGAATGTGGCTCCAGAAAAAATGGGCAAATTAGTGGCAGATATGCAAGATTTGGTTGGTTTTGTAGAGCAACTAAATAACTTGGATACTACTGGCACTGAACCATTGATGCATATGGGTAATAATGTAAATGTACTAAGAGAAGATATCGTCGCTGGCTCTATTACAAGAGAAGAGGCTTTAAAGAATGCACCTAATTCTGACGGTGTTTTCTTCAAGGTTCCAAAAGTAATCCGTAAATAAATCAACATGTCATCTGTTATTCAATTAAGAGGAATTCAAAAAAGTTATTTTATGGCTGGCCAAGCTATCCCGGTTTTAAAAGGGATAGATCTTGATATCAATAGAAACGAATATGTAGCATTGATGGGCCCGTCTGGTAGTGGTAAGAGTACCTTAATGAATATCTTAGGTTGCTTGGATTCTCCTACAGGAGGCACATATAATTTAAATGGTCATGATGTTAGTACCATGACGGATGATGAATTAGCAGGTATTAGAAATATCGAAATCGGATTCGTGTTTCAACAGTTTAACTTGTTACCAAGATTATCTGCTGCAGAAAACGTTGCCTTACCTTTAGTATATGCGGGTGTTTCTAAAAAAGATAGAATTGAAAGAGCCATGGTGGCTTTGGAGAAAGTAGGTTTAGCGGAAAGATCTCACCATAAATCAAATGAGTTGAGTGGTGGTCAAATTCAGCGTGTGGCCATTGCTAGAGCATTGGTGAATAATCCTTCTATTTTATTGGCCGATGAACCTACAGGTAATTTGGATTCTAAGACATCTGTGGAAGTAATGGAATTGTTTGGTAAAATCCAATCTGCAGGAAATACCGTAGTATTGGTTACCCATGAAGAAGATATTGCTCAATATGCACATAGAGTGGTTCGTTTAAGAGACGGTTTGATAGAAACGGATACTTTGAACAAAACGCATAAATAGTTGTTATAAGAGTAGTTTTACAATAACACTATGAAAATTTACACTAAAGCAGGAGACGAAGGCAAGACCTCATTGATAGGTGGTACTAAAGTACCTAAAAGCCATATGAGAATTGAATCTTATGGAACAGTAGACGAGTTAAACTCCTATATTGGCTTAGTGAGTGATATGTGTGCAGATACTTCTATTCAAGCTGTGTTAAATGAAGTGCAGGATAGATTGTTTACAGTCGGATCTTCTTTAGCTTGCGATCCAGATAAAGAACCTCACTTAAAAATTCCAGATTTAAAAGAAGAAGATATTGCCAACTTGGAAAAAGAGATGGATAAGATGAATGAAGTGTTAGCGCCTATGAAATCTTTTATTCTTCCAGTAGGTCATGTGGCTATTTCAACAACGCATGTTGCTAGATGTGTATGCAGAAGAGCAGAGCGTTGGTGTGTTAATTTACAAGAAGAAGATTTATTTGTAGACCCTTTAGTAATTAAGTACTTAAACAGATTAAGTGATTACTTATTTGTACTAGCTAGATATATCGGTCATTTAAACGGGGTAGTAGATAAGCCTTGGAAAGCTAGAGTATAATTTTTCCGTCTTTCATTGTCAACTTTCTATTGCATCTATCAGCAAGGTCTTCGTTATGCGTTACAATCAAAAAACTTTGGTTCATAGTATCGCGCAACTGAATAAATAATTCATGTAAAGCGTAAGCATTTTCACTATCCAAATTACCTGTTGGTTCGTCTGCAAAAATTAAATGCGGATCATTAATCAAAGCTCTAGCAACAGCTACTCTTTGTTGTTCTCCGCCAGATAAACTATTAGGCTTTTTGTTGCCTTTATCTGCAAGCCCCATAAAATCAAGTAATTCCATTGCCTTTTTTTCTAAAGCTTTTTTAGGCTTTTTGGCAATCCATCCTGGAATACAGATATTTTCTAAGGCAGTGAATTCTGGCAATAAATGGTGAAATTGGAATACAAAGCCAATATGTTCATTTCTGTATTGGGATAAGGTTTTGTTGCTTAGCTTAGCAATATCCTGACCCTCATAAAATAAACTTCCTTTGTCGGCTTTTTCTAGACTGCTTACTACGTATAATAGGGTCGATTTTCCGGCCCCAGAAGCGCCGACAATAGAAACTAGCTCTCCCTTGGATATCTCCAAAGAAACCCCCTTTAAAACAGGAATGGGGCCATAGTTTTTATATAGATCCTTGGCTACTAGTAATTTCGGGCTTGAGTCCATACTACAAACCTAAGATAACCCTGTCAATTTTGACAAAATTTAACCAATTGTTTATAGGATGTAGAAAAAACAGATTTGCTGGTATCATTTATACGGCTACTTTTG
>Ga0222712_10008080_pt1 | contig 10027 bp, 9 predicted proteins | sample C33_657DmetaG_FD_165043 | JGI IMG/M metagenome (GOLD analysis project Ga0222712, IMG submission 165043) | Estuarine water microbial communities from San Francisco Bay, California, United States - C33_657D | ecosystem: Environmental > Aquatic > Marine > Unclassified | place: USA: California...
GCCGGAGGGATGGGGTTGTCCTGCAGTTTCAAATAATAGTTTCAGGATTGTCGATCCATTGCTACGAGCGAGTACAAAGCCAGTTTTGATGTGGATGTATAAGTGAAGTGACAAATTAATTATCTAAATTTTTTAATCGCTTAATATTAAATTGTAATAAGTCTGTGGGCCCGAACTATCTTTTTTAGGAGTATTCATATTTTCAATTAAAAATGTTAGTTTAGATTTTTAGAAAAATCTTAATATTAAAAAAATGAAATCAGATCAAATCATCATTACTAATCCTTGCGACAAAGATTGGGACTCCATGCAAGTTACCAATAAGGGAAAGTTTTGTGGTAGTTGTAATAAAACGGTTATTGATTTTTCTACTTGGGAAGTTGAAGAAATTAAGGAGTATCTTAAAAATAAAAACCAGCGGGTTTGCGGACATTTTAATGCATTACAAGTTGCATCTAATCATCCAATGTATAAACAATATTTGATTGATTTATTTTTAAGCGCCGAAAAGAAAATAAAAATTCCTTTACTTAAATCTATATTTCTATATTTTTTCATTTCTTTCAAAAGGATTACAAGATTGAATCGCCCTTTAACTGGAAATGTGGTAAAAAGTAATAGAAGCCCTGATGAGTTTATAGATTTTTAGTGAGAAGTGTTTGTTATATCATAATCAATGAATATTAAAGAAATATTTACAACCTATTTTGAAAGTTTGTCTTCTGAAAAGCGAGATGATATGCTGATATTGCATCGTTTGATTTTATCCATCAAGCCTGATTGTCGACTTTGGTATTTAGATGGTAAGAATGAAGAAGGGAAAGTCGTAGCTAATCCGAATGTCGGTTATGGACAATATACGATACGCTATGCTGATGGATCAACTAAAGAGTTTTATCGTGTTGGGTTAAGTGCAAATACAACTGGTATTTCAGTATATATCATGGGGCTGACTGACAAGAATCGTTTAATTGAAATATGTGCAGAAAAGATTGGGAAAGCCAAAGTGACCAGTTATTGTATTAAATTTAAAGCGCTTAAATCAATTAATTTAGATGTACTCAAAGAAGCAATATTGTTAGGGTTATCTGATAGTTAATAATTAATTTAGGAGAAGAAAATCGTTTATTATTTCTATGTAGTTTAAATTTTTTTTAATCAATATGACACATTATAATCCCAAAGACTGGATTACCTTTATTTTTAGATTTCATAAGTCTGATACGTTTAGGACCTTAACTCCAATGATGATTTTGATTGGAGTTTATTCTGGATTGATTGCCTATTTGGAAATTGAGTTTTGGCAACTTTCTGAAAATAGTCACGTGAAAAATTTAACCATCATGCATACCACGGTTGGTTTTGTATTGTCGTTATTATTGGCTTATAGAACCAACACTGCTTATGACCGTTGGTGGGAAGGACGTAAATTATGGGGCTCGCTTGTAAATAACAGTCGCAATTTAGCAATTAAGTTAAGCGCATTCTTGAAAGATGAAAGTGATATCACTTATTTTAAAAAGTTAATTCCTGCTTATTCTTCCGTTCTTGCAAATCATTTAATGAATGATGAAACAAGTATGACATTATTTGAAGGATTAGATTTGGAGATTGATCACCATAAACATAAACCGAATCAAGTAGCAGCTTTGTTATTTAAAAAAGCAAATAATTTATATCATGTTGGTAAAATAACAGGGGAACAATTTATAATTATTAATGCTGAGCTTCAATCATTCACTGATGTATGCGGTGCTTGCGAGCGAATTAAAAATACGCCCATACCATATTCCTATAATGCATTCATTAAAAAGTTTATCTTCTTTTTTGTTATGACACTTCCCTTTGGATTTGTTTTTAATCTTGGATATTTCGTTATACCTGTTGTTGTTTTTATATTTTATGTTTTAGCAAGTTTAGAGTTGATCGCAGAGGAAATAGAAGACCCTTTTGGTTATGATACGAATGACTTACCGTTGATTAAAATTGCATCAAACATAAAGAGGCATGTAGAGGATATTATGTGATTGATGGTTATTTGATTTTTATAGGTATGGTTGTTAATTGATAAAACTGAATGTTGTGCAGATTAAAATAATTAAAAAATACGGATGAAATTATTAAATTTGAAATAATGTGTAATTTGTTAAAAATTTTAATTGTTGTTTTTATTTTTAGTTCTTGTGAAAAAAACAGGATAAATAAAAAAAACAGTATTTCATCTAATCAATCATGTCAGCCATTAGAAGAAACTGTAATTGAGGATTTGCCAGATAGTATTTCTCCACAAATTGTTCAATTAAATGAGCGAATAGCTCCTAAGCAAGTTTCTTTTGACGAACACCGTTTTTTAAGTGAAATTGATTTTTCGAATGGGGTTTCCCAAGCGAGAAGAGATTCATTGGTAGATAATCGCAAGAATAATATTTTGGGCAAATTAAATATTCAGAATTTTACCACTGATGATGGTTTAGCCTTAGATGCAATAGGATGTTCCATGGTTGATAGTAAAGGTAATATTTGGTTTGGAACTTATGGCAGTGGTGTAAGTAAATATAATGGGAAATCATTTACTAATTTTTCATATAATGAAGGATTGTCAGATAATGTAATATTAAGTATTGTTGAAGATAATATTGGAAATATTTGGTTCGGTACTTTACATGGTCTTTGTTATTACGACGGAAGATCAATTAAAAAAATAATAGAGAATAATGTTTTGGATAATTATTCAATATATAGCTTGTTTAAAGACCGGGTGGGGAAAATTTGGATTGGAACAGATGGACATGGTGTTTTTTGTTATAACGGAAAAAAAACTATTTCATATGCTGCAAAAGAAGGATTTACAAATAAAAATGTTTATTCTATCATACAAGATAAGTTAGGTAATATTTGGTTTGGTACTGATGGTGATGGTATAATTTGTTTTAATGGCAAGTCTTTTAAAAAATTTACTATAACAAATGGTCTAGCGTCAAATACAGTTTTTAGTTTACTAGAGGATAAAGATGGGAATTTATGGGTTGGTACTTTATATGGTGGTGTTAGTTTTTTTAATGGTTTAAATTTCAAAAACTTTTTAGGTGAGAGCGAATTAGGTAATAAAACTGTATTTAAAATTATACAAGATAAATCGGGAATAATCTGGTGCGCTACTGACGGATCAGGTGTTAGTGCATATGATGGGAAATCTTTTAAATATTTAACAACAGACAATGGCTTGGCTTATAACACTGTCTACAGCATTGCAGAAGATAATTCTGGTAATATATGGTTCAGTACGTTAGGTGGTGGTGTAAGTCGTTATTCAGGTAGTGCGATAACTTCTTATACGACAGAACATGGATTGGCTAATAGTATTGTTATGTCAATTGAAGAAGATTCAAAGGGAAATCTTTGGTTTGGATATGATATTGGTGGGATTAGTTGTTATGACGGCACGAAGTTTTTTGCTCTAAATAATGATTTAAAAATCAACTCATCTGTTTATAGTATATGTCAAGACAGTAAAAACAATATTTGGATTGCGACTTTGGGTGAAGGTGTAAAATGTTTAAGTAACAATAAACTGATAACATATACCAAAGAGCAAGGTTTAGTGTCAGATAAAATATTTTATATACATGAGGACAAGAGTGGTAATATTTGGTTCGCATCTTACGATGAAGGTATATGTAAATTCGATGGAAAATCATTTGTTAATTACACAACTAAACAAGGTCTTGCTAGCAATCAATTATTTTCTATTGGTGAAGATGATTATGGATACCTTTATTTTGGCACTGATGGTGGCGGTGTAAGTCGATATGATGGAAAATCATTTATAAATTTAAGTATTGAAAACGGTCTTTCAAGTAATAAGGTTATTTCAATCGAAAAAGATTTAAAAGGGAATTTGTGGTTTGGAACTGATGAGGGATTAAGTGTTCTTTCTAATAAAATAATAAACGAGTTCTTTTCTAAAGGAGTAGATTTTGTAAATAAAAATTATATTAATAAAGTAGATTTATTTACAAGATTTACTAATAAAGATGGATTGCCTAATCTAACGGTAACGCAAGTTAAATCACTACCTGATGGTAGAATTGCGATAGGTACAAATTTAGGTGTTGCAATTTTTACTCCTGACTTAGATTATCCTCGCATTAAAAACATGGAGGTTTACAATACGAGTACTGGCTTTCCTATTAAAGATGTTAATAATGGTCGGAATAGTTTGTTTTATGATTCTAAAGGAGTTTTTTGGATAGGCACGGGGTCAGAAAAATCTGCATTAATTCGATTTGATTATAATAAGCTTAAGAAAAATTCAAAGAGTTCATCAGTAGAAATAAAATCATTAAAGATTAATAATGAAAGTATCTGTTGGTATGATTTGTTAGATAACAATTCTAAATGTAAGGTAGACAGTGCGATTTTAAATTTACAAGAATTTAGTACTTATGGTTTCGAATTGTCTAATGACAACCGACTAAATTTGATAGAAAAGTTTGGGGATATTGAATTCGATAGTGTTTCACTTTTTAATCCAATTCCAATGAATTTGAAATTGCCATATGAGCATAATAATTTAACCTTTGAGTTTGAAGCTATTGAGACTGATCGTCCATTTTTGGTTAATTATCAATATCAATTAGAAGGTAATGATATTGAATGGAGTCCAGTAACTGCAAATAATATAGCATCCTACAGCAATATAAAAGAAGGTGATTATGTTTTTAAATTAAAAGTTCAAAATTCAAATGGTATTTGGAGTGAACCAATAAAATATTCTTTTAAGGTATTACCTCCTTTACACCGAACTTGGTGGGCGTATTTATTTTATTTTATATTTATTGTAATGGTTGTTTGGCTTTTAATTAAATGGAGGGAACGAAAGTTGTTTGCTGAAAAAATTTGGTTGCAAAAATTAGTTGATGAAAGAACTGTTGTTGTCGAAAATCAAAAGCAAGAGCTAATAAAAAAGAATAAGCGAATTGAAGAAGAAAAATTAGAAGTTGATAGACAAAGGAGGCGAAGTGATGATTTGTTATTAAATATTTTGCCTTTTGACGTTGCTGAAGAATTAAAAAGTAATGGTAGTGCTGAAGCTAGGCAATATGATATGGTAACCATATTGTTTACCGATTTTAAGGATTTTACGCAATTGGCTAGTTCTATGAACCCTAAGGAATTAGTAGAAGAGTTAAATACTTATTTCAAAGGTTTTGATGAGATCATTGATCGATACAATATAGAAAAGATAAAAACAATAGGAGATAGTTATATGTGTGTTTGTGGTTTACCCCAAGCAAATGATTTACATGCAGAATTAATTATGGATGCTGCAATTGAAATCCAGAACTATCTGCATGAAATGGCAATTAATAGAATAGATGAAGGTAAAAGTCCATTCTTAGCACGTATTGGTATTCACTCAGGACCTGTTGTTGCTGGGATTGTTGGCACAAAAAAGTTTTCATATGATGTTTGGGGCGATACGGTAAACATTGCAAGTCGAATGGAAAGTCATGGTGAAGTTGGTAAAATAAATATTAGTTTGGATTCCTATAATTTGATTAAGGAAAAATATAGTTGTACATATAGAGGAGAATTTCCAATTAAAGGGAGTGGAAATTTTAAAATGTACTTCTTAGATTTTAAATTGTAGAGTTGTTTTATATTGGACTTTTTATAAAGGCTTAACAAATGATTCTTTGGATAACACTTTTTTTAGTATTGGTTATTTATTTATAAAAGCAAAATTAATTATGGCAAGAAATTACCTCATAATATCATGCGCTACCAATAGCTTTAAACATCGTCATAAAAAGAAATTTTTGAAATGGTTGAGTAATATCGTTTCAGATTATTATGAAGATTTAGGCATGGATATAATGAATAACGATGATTATAGTGATGACTATGATGAACGATTTTCATGGGATGCTGAAGAATGGAGGGATAATATTATTGATGGACATGAACTTATTTCAGATGATATGTTGTATAAGTTTGATGAATTATTAATCGATTCATTTACTGAAGTAGGAGAAGAAATAGCCTCTGTGGGTTATGATCATTATGGAATGGGGCATTCTGGTTGGAATGGTGTATTTGAATTTTGCGGATTATATTTACTTAATGGTAGTGACTACAATGAAGGACCTTCTGAGGATAAATATGAATTGTTAAATTATCTTGATTTTGATGATAAAAGACATGATGTTTTTAAATCGAAGCATGCTGATTAATAGTGGAGTATTATTTTATTTTCAACTTGTAATTTTATAATGGTTTTTTATTCGATTTATTACCGATATTTAACTTCAAAAAAAAATATAAATGGAAGCTATTTTATTATACGTAATTATTGCAATTCTACTAATTGTGGTGGTGTTGATTTTTTCTAATAGAAGTAAAAATGATAACAATAATCTCTTAGAGTTAGAGAAGAAAATAAATGATTTACAAAGTGGCCTAATCACCATCGAACGTGCTTTGAAAGATGATTTTCGTCTTAATCGAGAAGAAAGTGCTAACGTTGCTAATACCAATCGTCAAGAATTGAATAAGGCGATTGTTGAATTTAGAAATGAAATGGCCTTGGCAATTCAGCAATTAAGCAAGCAAAATATTGATGCGTTAGACAGAAATATTAATCAGTTTAATAATCTACAACGTGAGAAATTAGGACAGCTAGAGGAACGTCAAGGCAAGCTAGTAGAAGCAACCGAGAAAAAATTAGAGAGTATCCGTGTAACGGTTGAAGAGAAGCTAGAGAAAACTTTAAGTGAGCGACTAGGACAAAGTTTTGATACTGTCGGTAAGCAGTTAATGGAAGTACAAAAAGGACTCGGTGAAATGCAAAATCTCGCGCAGGATGTTGGTGGGTTAAAGAGAGTATTGAGTAATGTGAAATTAAGAGGTGGAATAGGAGAGGTGCAGCTGGCTATGTTATTAGAGCAGATTCTCGCGCCAGAGCAATATGAGGCAAATGTTAAAACAAAAGCGGGTAGTAATGATTTAGTAGAATTTGCAATCAAATTACCAGGGCGTGATGATAACAACTCTCAAGTATGGTTGCCAATTGATGCTAAGTTTCCGAAGGATGTATATGAGCAATTGCAAAATGCATATGATAATGGTGATACAGCATTGATTGAAACTGCTCAAAAGAATTTAGATAACACGATTCGTAAAATGGCGAAAGATATTTCTTCGAAATATATCGATCCACCGCATACGACCGAATTCGGAATTCTGTTTTTACCTTTTGAAGGAATCTTTGCTGAAGTAGTTCGTAAAGCAAGTTTATTAGAAGAGCTTAATCGTGATTATAAAATTGTGGTGACTGGACCAACCACATTAGCTGCCATTTTAAATAGTCTTCAACTTGGATTTAAAACATTGGCAATACAAAAACGAAGTAGTGAGGTTTGGAAGGTGTTGGCAGAGGTGAAAAAGGAATTTGAAAACTTTGGTGGATTAATGCAGAAGGCGCAGAAAAATATTCAAACGGGATTAGATACCTTAGATGATGTAATGGGTAAACGCACAAAAGCTATACAACGTAAATTAAGAAGCGTTGAAACTTCTGGCGATATAGACCCGAAATTATCCTTGCCTGAGGTTAGTCCTGCTGAAGAGGTCGAAGATGATGATAACTAAGAAATATTTAATAGGCAGTTGTAAATAATATTACCAATGTTAAATATGAATAAGCGATTATTACTTAGTTCTGTTGTGTTCTATTTTATAGGATTATTAAGTTGGACATTATTATTCAAGAACAATTCTTTGTTTAATAAAGTGCTGTTTGATGTTCATTTGATTTATACTTCTACGATTGTAGCATATTTTATTCTTCACTATTTTGTTGCTGATTCGATTCTTGATTTTATTAAGGTTTTTGTGAGAGTCGTATTTCGTGTTTGGCTTTTAATATTTATTACGTTTGCTATATCACGTTCGATGGAAAGGGTGGGAGTGTTTTTATCGCTGACATTTATTTTTGGTTATTTCGAAGCGCTGTTGGATATTAAAAAATGGTTAGATTCTGAGCCAGATTTGTTTTTTATCAATACTAAAAATATCAAGTCCAATAAAGTGAATCATGCCTTAACATCCATTTTGTTTTTGAGTTTGATTCATGTTTTAAGTGCTATTACTGTTTTTGTGTTTTATGTTTTATATGGACAGTATGCCATGGAATTATTATAATTTAATATTTCGAATTTTAGAAAAAGTATGAGTGAAGATTTAAATAGATTTATACAGCCACAGGATGCAGATTATCCAAATGCTTTGAAAGAAATTAAAGCAGGATATAAATCGTCACATTGGATCTGGTATGTTTTTCCTCAATTAAAAGGATTAGGGAATTCTGGATTTTCAAATTTCTATGGAATTGGCGATTTAAATGAAGCGAGAGACTATTTAGCTCACCCAGTTTTAGGTCGGCGTTTAATTGAAATAACAACTGCATTTTATAATCTTGAAAATTTATCTGCATCTTCGGTGTTAGGTCGTGATGATATAAAACTAAAATCATGCATGACATTATTCGATTTGGCAGATGGGAATAGTGAAAATGTTTTTCGTGAAGTATTAAATAAATATTTTGATGGTGACGTTGATGCAAAGACAATTGAGTTACTTCAAGGGATTTTATAGATGAATATTTGATCAATGAGTTGTTAATTAGCTATCTTGTCCAATAAGTAATAAAACAATCAACTAGTATTGATGTTATAACTAAAACAAAAATGAAAAAAATAATATTAGTTGCAGGAGCTACAGGAAATTTAGGTTCACGAATAGTTGATGTCTTAGCAGCAAAAGATGTCACCGTTCGTGTCCTTGTACGTTCAAATACTAACGCAGCAAAATTAAAGGCTTTTGAAAGGCAAGGTGTAGAGATTTGCAAGGTCGAAAATTGGAATATCGAAGAAATAAAAACACATTGCATTGGTGTATCATGTGTGGTTTCTGTTTTAGCTGGTTTGCGTGATGTTGTTATCGATGCACAAAAGGTTTTATTAGATGCAGCGATTGCGGCAGGTGTGCCTCGTTTTATTCCTTCTGATTATTCGTTAGATTTCACAAAGTTTTCTTACGGTGAAAATAGAAACCTTGATTGGCGCCGTGAGTTTCATGAGTATTTAGATAAATGTCCGATAGCCGCTACTTCTGTTTTTAATGGTGCTTTTATGGAGTTATTGCTGGATGAGATGCCGATGATTATTTTCAAAAAGCAAATTGTTATTTATTGGGGAAAGGCTGATTACAAATGGGGTTTCACGACCATGGATAATACAGCAGCATTCACAGCAAATGTGGCAATAGATGATAGTACCCCTCGTTATTTACGAATTGCTGGTGATTTGATTAGTCCTAATGAGGTGCATAAAACTATTTCAAATATAACAGGAGGTAAGTTTAGATTTATTAGAATAGGAGGACAAGGATTATTAGGCTTGTTTATTAAGTTAGGTCGATTCTTTTCTCCAGGAAAGAATGATCTTTATCCCGCATGGCAAGGAATGCAGTATATGCATAATATGATTGATGAGCGATCTAAGATTGAGGTGTTAGATAATAATCGCTATTCAGGAATTAATTGGAAAACTGTTGAAGTGCTTTTAAAGGAAAATAATTTTAAAAATCACAAATGAAGCTTGATAGTATAATATAAATTTTAGGCTGCCAAATACATGATTACATTTCTTATTGTTTCCGTTTCATTAATTGTTTTTTTCTTTGTAATAGTAATTGCTCTAGCATCAAAAGGGTTTCGAAATAAATTTGGTCCCGAGTGGGTGCCAGGCGAATTACGTATACGATTTAATATTGTGTGCCGACAGCAGGAGGATTGGAAGAAAATTCGTTTTTTTCTGACTCCACCTGATGCTGATAATGTCCTACGTCAAATTGATGAACATATCCGAGTGGATATTATAAATTTAAAGGCAGGGCATCCTCCAATGAAGCATAAGCAGTTACATTCATGGTCGATGGTTGACATGAATACTTTTGAATGTAG
>Ga0222712_10008081_pt1 | contig 10027 bp, 8 predicted proteins | sample C33_657DmetaG_FD_165043 | JGI IMG/M metagenome (GOLD analysis project Ga0222712, IMG submission 165043) | Estuarine water microbial communities from San Francisco Bay, California, United States - C33_657D | ecosystem: Environmental > Aquatic > Marine > Unclassified | place: USA: California...
CTTCAAACGACCAAGCAATAAAAATCATTGTTGGCTATGCACCGGGCGGTGCCGCAGATAACGTTGCCCGCAGCTTTGCCGAACAGCTACGACAAGATGGAAACGGCTCCGTCATTATTGAAAACAAACCAGGCGCCTCTGCGCGCATCGCACTCGACTATGTGAAACAGGCAAAGCCAGATGGCCAAACAATCTTTCTTGGTCCCTCACCTCTTTTTACTGTATTTCCCTTAACGTATAAGCAGCTGACCTACGACGCTGACCGTGATTTAGTACCCGTAGCCGTTATGACTGACATTCCAACCGCGATTGCTGCGGGCGTCAATCAACCCTATAAAACCATGAACGAGTATGTGCAATGGATTAAACAAAATCCCAGTAAAGCCAATATTGGTTTAGCCACGGTTGGCAACACGTTGCAGTTAGGCACATTCGCAATCGGACAAGCCGTCGGAGTAGACATCCCGCCTGTTGCCTATAAAGGTGCAAGCCCGATGCTGATAGACGTTGCTTCAGGCTTAGTCTCGATTGGCGCCGATGCGTTAGCAAGCCACATGCCTTTATATAAGGCAGGGAAAATCAACATTCTAGGTGTCAGCGGCTCCGCTCGCGCTCAGTCTGCCCCAGAGATCCCCACCATGTTAGAACAAGGCTTCAATCAATATTTGTATGCCACGAGCTGGTATGGGGCGTTCGTTCCTACAGCCACTCCGGTTCAAATTCGCGCCAAGCTTGAGCAGATATTTACCAAGGCAGCACAGAGTCCCGCACTCATCAAAAATCTAAGTGCGGGAGGGCTCGAGGTCGTCGGAGGCAGCGCGGCGCTCGCGCTAGAACGGATCAAAAATGAAAGAACCTATTGGGCCCCCGTTGTCAAAGCCTCCGGGATTTCATTAAATGACTAAGAAATTACGTAGCACACTGCTATCAACAAACATGAAGCGTCTCGTTCATTTAGCTGAACTGACGTAAGGAATATTGACCATGTCAAAAAGAGTATGGCTAGAAGTCGCCTTAAACGGTGGCTGGACACGCAAACGTCAACCGCTGATACCGGTCTCGCGAGACGAACTCACCGAAGAAGCCATTCGCTGTGTCAACGCTGGCGCAGCTGTGATTCACTTGCACGCCTACGACGAACAGCTTGGCCATCAAAATGATGACCCAGCTGTGTATGCCGATGTCATCAAAAATATTAAGCGCGAAGTCGATGCGATCGTGTACCCAACGGTTGGGCAGTTGCCAACAAAGCCAGATTCTGTTGAACGGTATGCTCCGATTGAAACTTTGTGCAAAGAAGGCTTGCTAGAGTGGTCTGTGATAGATCCTGGATCAGTTAACTTTAGTAATTTTGAAGATATCAAAAACAATAAGGTTGGTTATGTCTATACCAACTCAGAACAACATATTCGAAACGGCTTTGTTATTGCTCAACAATACAAATTACACCCGAGCTTCGCCATATACGAACCCGGTTTTATCAGGCTTGGAGCAGCACTTTTTAAAAGTATGACTGGTGTACCGATGCCAATTTATCGCTTCATGTTCACCGATGCCTTTGCCTTTGGCTTACCGCCAGAGCGATTTGCGCTTGAAGCCTATTTAACAATGATGCAGCGCGAGCATCCAGAAGCACCGTGGATGACAGCTGGTCGATGTAGTGAGATCAGCACTCTCATTGCCCCTACCGTCGCAGCAGGCGGACATGTTCGTATTGGGTTGGAAGACGCCCCTCTTGGCACCAAACTCACCAATCTTGATTGGGTGAACAAGACCGTCGATTTGATTGAAAAAGCAGGTGGCTCGATGGCGAACGCTAAAGAAATAAGACAATCTTTGAGTCAGAAGTCAAAATAAGGGTAAATAAAATGATTCGCATCTCTGATCGTATTAGTATCTCAGTCATCGCGGCAAGCGCTCTAGTTGCGTCCTTATTGCTGACAGGAGCTACAACGGCGCACGCGCAAGACAGTTATCCTAACAAGCCAGTGACTCTGGTATTGCCGTGGTCACCTGGCGCGATTGTTGATAATGTTGGCCGTCGCTTTGCTCAGCAATTGACTGACATCTGGAAACAAACCGTGATTGTCCGCAACGAAGCTGGCGGTGGTGGCAACATCGGTGCTGCAACTGTCGCCCGTGCCGCGGGTGACGGCTACACTCTATTGCTCACGCTACACGATGGCCTAATCATTGCAAAGGCAACCAATGCAAACATTGGGTTTGATCCAAGTACAGACCTTGCACCCATCGGTCTGATCGGCAAGAGCGTCACAGTCGTCGCCGTCAAAACTGATTCACAATTTGCAAGTGTTGAGCAGCTCATTCAGTACGGCAAGGCAAATCCAGGAAAACTCAATTTTGGCGGCAATGGTGTGGCCACTTCATATCATCTTGCGTTAGAAAATCTGAACCTACTCGCAGGTTCATCAATCACTCACGTCCCGTATAAAGGCGGAGCGCCTGCGATGGTCGATTTAATTGCAGGCAGAATTGATTTTATGTTCTCGTCGGTATCGCTAGCACGGGCGCAACTTGACGCAGGAAAGATCAAAGTCATTGGAATCGCGAACGCTCAGCGTTCAGATTTATTCCCCGACATCCCCACGATAGCTGAATCAGGATTTCCTGGCTTTGAAGTACCAACGGGCATTGGCGTTGCGCTCTATGCGCCTGGCACCACACCTACAGCCATTATTCAGAAAATCAATGCCGATCTACTAAAAATTGTTGCCGAGCCAAAATTCAATGCCTGGCTAATTTCAGTAGGGATCGCTCCAGAAAAATTATCGACTAAGCAGTACCAAGATCAAACAGCTCAAGAAATTTCTAAAATTGAGAAAATTGTTAAATCTTCGAATATTCAACTGAACTAATCATCATGATCATCACCGGCATCCAAACCCGTATCGTTGAACTGTTTCAGCCTAAACCTCTCATCACCGGCAATATAAAAATCGAATCTATTTGGTTTTTATTAGTTGACATCTATACCGACCAAGGGGTTACCGGAAGCTCATACATTTGGAGCTTTAATCAAGCCGGTGCCGCCGCCCAAAAAGCTGTGATTGAGCATCTAAGCAAAGTGGTGCTTAACGAAGATACAAAAGCGACCCCGCGTATTTGGGAAAAAATGTGGAAGGCGCTTATTCAGTGGGGACACTCGGGGATTCCGATCATGGGCTTATCTGCCATTGACTCGGCTTGCTGGGACGCCGTTGGAAAAGAGTTGAACCAACCACTCGTTAATATCCTTGGGCGAAAACTCGAGGCGGTACCCGCTTATGCAAGCGGGTTATGGATCACGAATGACTTTGATTCTTTACAAAAAGAAGCCTCTGAGCACTTAGCGCTTGGCTTCAACGCTATCAAAATGCGTGTTGGTCGAAGCACGATCAGCCAAGACGTTGAAGCAGTTCGCTTAGTTCGTCAGGCTGTAGGCGATCAAACAGCACTGATGGTTGACTTCAGTTCAGCGCCTTTACGCGCAAATGCTCATCAACTCGCCAGGGCACTTGAACCATTTTCTTTGACTTGGATTGAAGATCCAATCGCCGACGAAAATATGAAGGATCATACTGAGTTTACCGCTTCGGTCAATACACCTGTTTGCTTCGGAGAAAAAGTCTATGCGCCTCACGGATTTTTAGAGATCATCGAAAACAGAGCTGCCGATATTTTAATGGCCGACTTACAACGTGCTGGTGGTGTCACCGGTTGGAACCGCATTGCGGGCATGGCCGATGCAGCTCGCTATCCCTTATCGTCACACATCCTGCCAGAATTGAACTTGCACTTAGTCGGCTCAGCACCGACTGGCTACTATCTCGAACATTTAACGTGGGCCGAAAATCTTTTCAATGAACAAATGGAACTGCATGAGGGGAAAATTATGATCCCTGATCGACCCGGTTTCGGTATATCTTGGAACGAGAAAACAATTTTGGATAACTTAAAAGACCAAGAAGTCTTTAAACAATAAGTTCGAGATCAAACACGTTTATATTGAAGCGCAGCAGATTGATTAAGCGCCAAAATACCCCCTGTGTCAGACTACATGTCGTGTAGTTTTTTGAAATAAGTTAGCAGTTGTCCTTCGCAGTCTGGTTTTTGTACCGTTTTCATTTTCAACAGTTGTGCCCCGTATCAGGAGCCGAGCGTTGCAGGTGGAGCGAAGCGGAACCTGCAACGCTTGGAATCATTGCGCTTTATTTTTTAATCCTGACACTTTGAGCTGGGCTAGTCGTCGCCTCAATGATTTATTTCAATCGTCGAGGCAACATCTTATGACCAGATATTCCGCAGCATTTGTAGAGCAAGCTTTACTTAAAACATACAACCGCGAAGGCCGATCAATTACGTCTGTCGCTGACGACTTGGGCGTAAACGTTCACACGTTAAGATACTGGATGAAAAACAGAACTGGTATTGATCGCAACATCCCTCAGGTGAGCCCTGAGCGCAGTCCCCAGGACTGGACTCGCGAAGAGCAATTGTCGGCCTTAATCGAGAGCGATGGCCTGACTGGCGAGGCGCTTCATGCTTGGTGCCGCGAGAAAGGTATCTACGCCCATCATTTAACTAGTTGGAAAGCTGCGTTTTGCGCGGTGGGCCAAGACGCGGCGTCTAACGGACGTGAGCTGCGTGATCTGAAAGATAAAAACGCGATACTCAAGCGCGACGTGTTACGCAAGGACAAGGCACTGGCGGAGGCGGCGGCGTTGCTGGTTCTGCAAAAAAAGTTCCGCGAGCTTTGGGACGAAGAGGGCAAATGACCTCAGTCCCAGAGCGCGACAAGATTATGGCGTTGGTGGCAGCAGCCATCGTAGCGGGTGCGCGGCAAGCGCGAGCCTGTAACGTGATCTCATTGAGCGAGCGCACGTTGCAGCGCTGGCAAGCTGACCAGGCAAACGCTGGTGATTTGCGCTGCTCAAGGGTTCAAGACCCCAAGAACAAGCTCACCACGCTCGAGCGCCAGCGAATTCTGACAGTGGCTAACTCTGATGAGTTTGGCCACTTGTCGCCTAGTCAGATCGTGCCCCGCTTGGCTGATCAGGGGCAATTCGTGGGCTCTGAGTCTTCGTTTTACCGCGTCTTAAAAGACGCTAAGCAACTTCAACACCGCACGGCCTCAAAGCCGTCCAAACCTCGTCACAAGCCCCACGCGCTCAGTGCCACAGCACCGGCACAGATTTACTGTTGGGACATTACATATTTACCGAGCCGCGTTCAAGGTATGTATTTTTATCTGTACCTGTTCATCGACCTGTATAGCCGCAAGATTGTTGGCTGGCAGGTCTTTGATGTAGAGAACAGCGAGCGGGCCAGCGAAGTGATCCGTGACATCTGCGAGCGAGAAAACATTGCGCGTGGTCAAGTGACCTTGCACTCTGACAATGGCAGTCCAATGAAGGGCGTCACGATGCGAGCCATGCTCGAGCAGCTCGGCGTCATGCCATCCTTTAGTCGCCCTGCAGTCAGCAACGACAACCCCTTCTCGGAAGCACTCTTCAAAACACTAAAGTATCAATCGAGCTATCCGCGTCGCCCCTTCCAGGATCTCGCAGCCGCTCGAACATGGGTCAACACCTTTGCAAACTGGTACAACGTTGAACACCGCCACAGCGCCATCAAGTTCGTGACACCCGTTCAACGTCATGAGGGTATCGATCACGCGTTACTCGAAAATCGTGTCACGGTTTATGAAGCAGCCAAGGCCCGCAACCCAGAGCGATGGAGCGGTGAAACGCGAAACTGGAAACCCGTTCTGGTGGTACATCTCAATCCTGAGAAGCCACTGCGAACAGAAATCAACCAACCCTTAGAGGCCCACCCACTGATCAAAAAAGCAGCTTAAGCCGCATTTAGGCGACAACTAGCTTGAAAAATTCCGAATATGATCGGTTCTATAAAAATCTTCCCTACGATCTCTTAAAAGATTTCGCATCTATTCCGCGGACCGGTCCGTTTCCAAATATAGTGATCGTACAAAGTAATCTAAAAATCAACACATTGCCTGAACTGATCGAACTGGCTCGGCAAAGGCAGGTACAGGGTAAACCCCTCACCTTTGCCCAGATGAAGTCGGCTCAACCTCACAGTCGGGCGGCAAGTTGTTGAGGTTGGTTGCAAGCGTTGAGATGAATCACGTCCCCTACAAGGCTTCGCCCGAAGTTCTAAGCGGCGTTAAAGGGGAAAGGGTATTCGTTACAAAGATAATGGCCTTGCGGAGTGTCTAACAGTACTCACCCGCCAGGTCGCTTTATGGAAACAGGTCATTGATAGGGCTGGTATTACGATTGAAATCACTCAACAACCCTCGCGGCCAGATAGTCATACACGGGCGCTCGTTTTAACGGTTCTACTACAGAAGCTCAAAAAGTGATTCGAGCGTCTTGGCCGACGCGTGAACGAAGATCCGCACGGGGCATGGATATTACTTCGAACTTACTCACCCGTACATCCTCTACCTTTTTTGCTGCCGACATCTAGTCAGTACTATTTTTTAAAACAAACGATGTCTGAAATTCCTTTGCTCCTGAGACAAACATAGCATTCGCATGTTCATAGATAAAACGAAACCCTGCATCTACGTATTCTTGTGCAATATCTTTATTGACAGACGTACCCGCGTAGCGTCCAGCATTCACAATTAATCGAGCGGCTTCAAAAACATACTTTTTGACATCAGGGTGAAATTTTTTTCCAGGCATGCCGAGCGATTTTGCAAGATCAGCCGGGCCAATAAAGAAGATATCTATACCCTCAACGGCCAGCAACTCTGGCAAGTTATTGATGGCTTTTAGCGATTCGATCATGATGATTTTAGTAATCATCTCTGCTTTTGCCCCGAGAGCATACTGGACTGTATCGACCAACTGTTGAGCCTGTTCAGCAGTTTCTATCATCGGAACCATCAGGCCCTTCGCACCTGCATCTAGGTAGCGCGTGATCAGCCAATCGTGATTCGCCTCGGGCCGAATGATCGTATCAATACCCGCGACTCGTGCAGCGCGACACATATCCTGAACGCGTTCAGGGCCTGCCATGCCATGCTCGCAATCGATGAAAATAGCGTCAAATCCTTGTAAAGCAATAAATTCAGTCAACGAAGGCGAAGGGTGATTCGGGTTGACCATCATGGCCACCTCGCCACTCGCGAGTTTTGTTTTTAATGACATCCTTGCCCCCTATTGCTTGTTTTTTATCTGATTGGCCAACTCACCAATACGAGTCACCCCACCCTCGATGACGAGATCATTCGTTGCAAAGGATAAACGAATGAATCGTCTGGAGGACTGGCCATAGGCCTTACCAGCGCTTATGACGACGCCCTTTTCTTCAAGTAGCCGTTTCACAAAAACTTCAACATCTTCGATATAGCTTGGAACCTTCACAAACGCGTAGAAAGTACCTTCGGGTTTGATAAATTGAAAGTCCGGATATTTAGCAAACAGCTTTTCAACCAAATCACAGCGCTTCGCATATCGCGCGCGCATCTCTCCGAGCAAATCTTCATAGTGCTCAAAGGCGGCAAGCGCCGCCCATTGCGAAACCGTTGCCGCGCAACGAACGGAATAGTGATTTATTTTTGCGAGTACAACAGCGACCTCGAGCGGAGCAATACAGTAGCCCAAGCGCCAGCCTGTCATCGCAAATGATTTTGAAACGCTTGTTGCCACAATGGTGCGCGTAGCAATGGTCGGCGATAACGTTGCCACCGATAGGTGTTTAACCGGGTCGTACACCAGCTCACTGTAGACCTCGTCTGACACAATCCAAATATTATGTTTTTCGCATATTGCGCCGAGCTTTTGCAGTTCAGGCAAGCTCCAAACTTTGCCGGAAGGATTGTTGGGGCTATTCAATATGACCAGCTTCGTACGCTCAGTGATACTTTTTTCTAGAGCCACAAAATCTGGTAGCAAGACCCCGCCTACTTCAACAGCAGAAATCACGACGGGCTTAGCACCATACAACTTAACCATGTTGGCGTAGGGGCCCCAAAATGGCTCTAAGATCAATACCTCGTCATTCGTATCAAGCAAGGTACGAAACGCAAGAGACAGGGCCCCTAGTGAACCTACCGTCACAACAATCTGCGACGGGTCAATCTTTAAGCCATGACATCGCCATTCAAAGTCTGAAATTTTTTCACGCAAAGCCTCAAGCCCGCGAGGGTCAACATAGTGACTCTCACCTCGATTGATCGCCGCGACCGCAGCTTGCTTAACGACCTCGGGCGAATCGCCATCGGGCTCTCCGATACCAAGATCATAAATCTCAACCCCCTGACTCGCTAATTGCTTTGCTCGCCGCTGGTTATCGACTGCAGAAGAACCAACCAAGTTTTGAGCCAAAGACGAAAGCGTTAATTCAGCCATAGAACATCCCAAAAGAAGATCAAAAAAGACAACGTACCGCACTGACTATTGAGCAACTGCATCTACCCTGCATGCTTTCAAGAGATCACCGTCACCGATGTTATTCGTACGAAACTGACTAAATATTTTTCGACTGCCAGGTACTGCATGACTAATTTTTATATTATATTGACCCGGCGACACAGCGACAAAACCACGGTTTGACCGACATTAAAATATGGAACGCCACATGTCTAAGACAATTCTACTGACTCTCTTACTGCACTGCTCTCTGGTCGGAGCCTCTGTGCACGCCCAGGCTTACCCCAGCAAACCTATCCATGTCATCGTACCCTACGCAACCGGGGGCGCTGCTGATGGACTGATGCGCCCAATCGGCAGTCGAATGTCAGAGCTGCTGGGCCAGCCTGTCATTATTGAAAACAAAGCTGGCGCAAATGGCACTGTTGGAGCAGATCTGGTTGCCAAGTCTAAGCCAGATGGCTATACCATTTTGATGGGAGCGATTGGTCCCAATTCGGTGGCGGGCCTCATGCAAGCCCTACCGTATGATCCGCGCAAGGACTTTGCGCCCGTCGCTCTGTTGGCCAGCGTCTCGAATGTACTTGTCGTGAATGCCTCCTCTTCAATCAAGTCTTTAAAGGATCTGATTGAGCAGGCCAAAACTCGCCCCGGAGTGTTGACTTATGGCTCAACCGGTAATGGATCATCCAATCAACTGGCTGCAGAGCTGCTCAAACTGGCCGCTAACATTAGTTTGATAGAGGTTCCCTATAAAGGTGGGGTGCCAATGCAAACTGACTTGATGGGCGGCTATATCAATATTCTTTTTGATAATCTGCCGGCCGCATTGCCACAAATTCGCGGTGGAAAGTTTTTACCGCTAGCAGTCACCAGCTTAAAGCGGCAACCCGACTTGCCCGACGTGCCGACAATGGATGAATTAGGCTTTTCAAAGTTTGAAACAGGTGCATGGTACGGTTTGTTTCTACCCGCGAAAACCCCAGCGCACATCGTTGAACAGCTCAACAGTGTTGTGAATAAGCTCTTAAATGAACCGACTCTTCAAACTCGCTTTCGCGCTCAAGGCTTTGACTTAAGCCTAAAATCCGCAAACGAGTTTGGCGAGTTTGTGGCGGCCGAGACCTCTAAGTGGAAAACTGTGATCGATAAGGCAGGTATCAAGGCGCAATAACCTTCTTTCTCGATCAGGCAGGTATCAAGGCGCAATAACATTAATACTCACATAACCCGCGTCTTGATCTAATTGGATTGCAGTCAAATCTCTTTGTTCGACGGGGCCAAAACCACCGCCCCCAGGAAGCTCAAGCTCGAAGATGTCACCTTGCTTCAGTTGAAAAGGTAAATCGCCTTGAACGAGTTTGCCATTCAACAATATTTTTTCAAGAGAGCCGTTTTCGCCCCCCTGTCGGCCGACTGGGGGATACTTCAATCTTTGCGATAACAGCGTCGCAGTTAATCCCTCTGGATTTGTGACCCTCAACACGACGCGCTGGCTTAATCCGCCCCGATACTTGCCACGACCACCAGAGTTAGGAATCAAGTTTTTTTCAAGCACTTCGAGTGGAAATTTACGCTCAAGGATTTCTGTTGGGGTGTTTGACACATTGGTCGGAAAACTA
>Ga0222712_10008084_pt1 | contig 10024 bp, 9 predicted proteins | sample C33_657DmetaG_FD_165043 | JGI IMG/M metagenome (GOLD analysis project Ga0222712, IMG submission 165043) | Estuarine water microbial communities from San Francisco Bay, California, United States - C33_657D | ecosystem: Environmental > Aquatic > Marine > Unclassified | place: USA: California...
AGCACCGATAATGGCAGCTATTCCGAAGGCTGTTAAATCACGAACACGCAAATGCTTCTTCAGTGAAGATCCATTTTCATTCGCTTCAACAGTTTTTAAAATCTGATGAATATTTTTCTTTCTGAATAAACTCATAAATCAATTATTTCTTTTGAGTGAGATGAATATTTCTGATTAAGCAACTTAATTAATGTTGAACCAGAAGAAAGTATTAAAATGAGCATTGCTATCATTCGGTAGCGAACGATATTTCCTAAGACAGGATTTGTAAATCCTACTAGTGCAAGCAACATAACTGCAATGAATAATGATAAAACACAAAATGATGAAGTAAAATAACTTTTGCCTTTGTCTAAAACAACGTTCATTATAAAAAATAAAATGATAATCCATGATTCAACTGAAAAAGGAAAGAACCACCATTCTTTTAATTCCGATAAAGTGGGATGAAAAAATGCATACCATGAAGCTTCCGGAAAATGTTTTAAGAAACTACTCACATTTGGTGCGAAAGAAATTGGTTGCACTAAGCTGCCTGCATTCATAAAGACAGCAAAACGATAAGTATTTAATTGCTTACCAAACATCAATGCTGGCAAATCGAACGAAGGATAATAGCTTCCTAAGAATAAAATAATCGAGGCTGTTATTGCATAAAACAAAACGATGAATATAATTTGCTTAAGCGGTTTCTTAAATCGGAAAAGATAAATACCTAAAATACCTGGGAGCATTATTAGGAGTAAGTAAATTTTCACAAAGCAAAATAATGCGACAATAGAAACGAAGTAAATGATATATCTTACTCGCATTTGCTCCGTAGACAAATAGGTAATATACATCAGTAAGGCAAATACGAATAAGATTAATGGTTCTTTCATTAATCCTGAGCTCCAAATAAAATGAGATGGAATTGTAAATACCAATAAAACAATTATCCAACTCCATTTATTATTTGGAACAAGTTCATTAAGAAAAACACGGTAAAGCAATATCAATCCTAAGTAAGCCAGAAATGCCATAAACACTACATGCACTTCATAATATCCGAAAGAAAGAAAACGAAACAATGTATTTAACTTAACTAATGTTTTCGCGTCGTTGTAATACTCATCGAAACCACTATCCACCCACATATGTAATGATGCAACATTGCGTGCGGTATCAGGACTTTCTAAATGATAACCGAGCATGATTTTAAAAAACTGCTTTGGCTCGTTGAATAATACGGAGAATAGATGTCCTGAATCACTAAAGTAACCGTAAGTATCACCTGCTCCGTAATACTTCAAATAAAAAATGCCTAGTCCAACTCCAACAACACACTTTGCAAAAAAATAAACTGCTGGAATTTCCCAATGCATATTTTTTGGCTTTAGGAAATCGAAACGATAAATGCAATAAGCAATTATCAACGCATAAAACAAGGCGAGCATTATTCCCATTAGTTCTTTCTTATTAAGTTATTGAAATATTTACCAAAACTTAATTCTGGTAAATAATTAATCATGACAAATAGAAAAAACGGTAATGCAGGAACTTTATATCGAACAATAGCACCTAATATCGGAGTGACTAATCCTGTGAGGATAAAAATCGTCATACAGAAAAAGAATGCTAAAAGAATCCAATAAGAGCCAATTTGAAATTTCGATTTGAAAACAAAATACAAACTAAGCAAAAGGGCAATAGTGATAATTAAATTTTCTATTGCTGCTAGAAGCATCAGTGGGTTTTTCACTTCAAGTATCGTTGGACGAAAAACAACATTCTTGATTGCGTTAGGCGCATTTATAATTAACGAAGTATATGAATTTGTTAAAACTGGAATATCTATTAAACTATTCGCATGATCACGATTGGCAACATGAAAAAATTCAGCTTGTTTACTAGATAATAATTGTGGTATTCTCTTACCAAATAAAAATTCAGAAGCAAAAAGTACAATGCATCCGTAAATAAAATAAACTGCAATCAACTTTAATAATTGTGAATGCGAATTATGCTTTAAAAGCATCCATCCAGCAACACATGGGATTAAAAGAAAAATAATATAAGGCTTTATCAAAAACAAGCAGAACAAGAATACCAACAACTGAATATAATTACGGCTAAAACGTTCTTTCTTTTCGATTAGATTGTATAATGTATTTAGCAACATCCCGAGTGAAAACATAAGGAATGCTTCTTTAATTAATCCACTCGTCCATATCAAAGTAGATGGCATTAAAAACACCGCAATCAGTAAACTATTTTCTTTTCCATTTATGAACGAAGTGAAAAACCGATAGATGGCTGTTAATCCGCATAAGGATAAAAAACACATGATAATAGCATGTGGATAATACGTTCCCAATGAAAACAATTTTAGTACTGCGCTAAATCGAATCATTGTTCGTGTATCATTAAAAATCATGTCGGTATTGTACCAATTACGCATTGCATCATAATAATGCTGCAAATCCGGACTAGCCGAATCATAGCCCGTTAACATCCGTAAATAATCGTAAGGATGACTAAAGAGCGACTGATACATTATTTCAGCATCATCGAAGTAACGAAAGATATCGGCTGTTGCTCTATCCGTATAGTAACGTGTATAGATCAAGTAAAGAAAAAATCCTGCAACCAACTTAATCAGAAACATCAATTTGAAGGTCCCGACTTTTAAAACAGGATGCTTAAAAACAGGCAACCTATCTATCAAGAAGATGCAAAATGCAATGACTGCGAACGACAATACAAATTCGAGCATCCGTCAAAAATAAAAAAAGGAAGCTGGTAATAAGAATTATCTATGAATTTTATTGAATATTTACGAATATAGTTGTGAACAACCGCGTATTATTTTTTTGATAAATCATACTTATTTCGTGGATGTAGTCTTCAAAAAGAAAGATGACTTTGTTACTTTTGCCTCATATTTATTTAACATTTAAAATTTAGCATATGTCAGCTACAGCCGAAGACCAAATCAGTGTATCAACAGCCCAGAAATTAGGTTTACTTTCTGAAGAATTTGAAAAAATCAAGAGTATTTTAGGTCGTACGCCGAATTTCACCGAGCTAAGTATTTTTTCAGTGATGTGGTCGGAGCATTGCTCTTATAAGAACTCGATCGTTTGGCTTAAAACGCTTCCGAAAGATGGCCGTCATATGTTGGCGAAGGCAGGAGAAGAAAATGCAGGATTAGTATCCATTGGAGATGGATTAGCATGTGCGTTTAAAATAGAATCACACAATCACCCTTCAGCAATTGAACCTTATCAGGGAGCGGCAACAGGAGTTGGTGGTATTAACCGTGATATTTTCACCATGGGAGCTCGTCCTATTGCACAGTTAAATTCATTACGATTTGGTAATCCGAATTTAGCGCGCACAATGTGGCTAATGAAAGGAGTTGTAAAGGGTATTGGTAATTATGGAAATGCCTTTGGAATTCCGACTGTTGGTGGTGAAGTATTTTTTGATGATTCTTACAACGTAAATATTTTAGTTAATGCAATGTCGGTAGGACTAGTAAAAGAAGGCGAGACAGTTTCTGCCATCTCTTACGGTGCTGGCAACCCAGTTTATATTGTTGGTTCTTCAACTGGAAAAGACGGTATTCACGGTGCTACGTTTGCTTCGGGCGATTTACACGAAGATTCACATGAAGATTTACCTTCTGTTCAGGTGGGAGATCCATTCATGGAAAAATTATTATTGGAAGCTTCCTTAGAAATTATTAAGACAGGTGCTGTAGTTGGTATGCAAGATATGGGTGCAGCAGGAATTATCTGTTCTACTTCGGAAATGTCGGCTAAAGGAAAACATGGAATGGTAATCCATTTAGATAAATGTCCTACTCGCCAAAGTAATATGAAAGGATGGGAAATTCTTTTAAGTGAGAGTCAGGAGCGAATGTTAGTAGTAGTTGAAAAAGGAAGAGAAGAAGAAGTAGAAGCTATATTTAAGAAGTGGGATTTAAACTGTACACAAATTGGAGAAGTAACGGAAGGCGACCGATTAAAATTCATGATGAAAGGAGAATTATTAGCTGACGTACCTGCGGAAGCGTTAGTGCTAGGTGGTGGCGCTCCAATTTATGAGCGTGAATACAAAGAGCCTGCTTACCTAGCAAAAAATAATGCATTCACGATTGATTCAATCAATGAGCCATCAGATATTCAACCTATCATCGATCATTTAGTAAGTCACCCGAACATTGCATCGAAGCGTTGGGTTACTACACAGTATGACTCGATGGTTGGAACCATTAACATGACGACAAATGCCCCTTCGGATGCTGCTATAGTTGATGTGCGCGATACGAATAAAGCATTAGCATTAACGGTAGATTGCAATTCACGTTACGTTTATGCACATGCAGAAGAAGGATGTAAGATTGCTGTGGCTGAAGCTGCGAGAAATATTGTTTGTGCAGGCGGACAACCATCAGCAGTAACTAACTGTTTGAACTTTGGTAATCCTTATAATCCAGAAGTATATTGGCAATTTGTACATGCGATTAAAGGAATGAGTGCAGCATGTAGGAGATTTGAAACACCGGTTACGGGAGGAAATGTAAGTTTCTATAATCAATCGAAATCAGAACAAGGTGAAGTGCCAGTATTCCCTACTCCAACAATTGGTATGGTTGGAATCATTCCTGATAAACGCAAGCGCATGAGTTTAGATTTCAAAAATGCGGGTGATGCTATTTTCTTAATTGGAACATCTCGCAATGATATCAACTCTTCGGAGTATTTATATTCTTATTGCAACGTAAAAAATTCTCCTGCACCATTCATCGATTTAGATGAAGAATTAGCAGTGCAGAATGTGGTTAAGTCGTTGATTGAAGAAAACCTAATTGAAAGTGCGCATGATGTTTCTGATGGTGGTTTATTTATCACGTTATTAGAATCAGCAATGCCTAAGAACTTAGGATTTAAAATTGAATGCGATGAAGACCTTCGTAAAGATGCCTTTTTATTTGGTGAATCACAGAGCAGAATTGTTGTGAGTGTGAATGAAGAAAAGTTAGATGTATTTGTTGCGCTATTAGCAGAAATGGATGTTGACTTTATGAACTTAGGTGAAGTAACGAAAGGAGAAATTATAATTGATGAAAACAATTTTGGATCATCTTCTGATTACAGCACGAAGTACAATAATGCGATTGGCGATTTAATGAACGAAGATCATTAATCTTTAAAAATCTTCTTGTAGGTTATATCGTCGAGGTAAACACGACAAGTGTCGTTTATTAATTTACAATTGACTTTAAAATTCTTTTTAGTGCCGTAAATTATTTTCTGGTAGGTAATTGACCATTCAGAAGAATTGATTTGTTTGGCCCCTACCATTGAAAGATCATATCCGAAATCTTCATCACTGATTTTCTTCAATAAAGAAGATTTATTAGTACATAATGGTCCATAAAAAAAGGACATCATTTCATCATAGCGTTGGTATTTATGCAAAATTTGCTGATAGGATAAAATGTCTTCGTTATAAAACAACAGCGGACTACCAAACAATTTGACAGAAGTATTTTGTGCCAATAGGCTTGATGTAGAAGCGAAGAAGACAATACAAAAAGTAATAATTATCCTTTTTACCATGCCATAAAGGTAAAACAATTTGAAAAATATGAGAATATACTTTCTCAGATGTAATTAACGGCTAACTTTGGTCGCTTATTCGGAAGAAATATGGATAAGCCCATTATATGCATTGGAGGTTCTCTCGTTGATGAGACCTTTTATTGCTTACAACCTCCTATCAAAGGCACTAGCAACCCAGCTCAGCTTGAGTTAAGCGCTGGTGGAGTAGTTAGAAATATTGCTCACCATCTTGCATTGCTTCATCACAATGTTAAATTGATTACCATCCTTGGTAATGACAAAGAAGGAGATTGGCTAAATGAACAATGTTCTGAAGCGGGAATTGATATGCAACATACTTTTCGCATTGATGGAGTGACGGGAAGATTTACTGCTGTATTAGGGACAGACGGAGAATTGTTTGTTGGAACTGTTGTAAATGATTTAGAGCCATTGTTAAATTCATCATTACTAGAAACAAAAATTGATGTTCTTAAAAATGCAGGACTCATCATTACGGATACGAATATGAATCCTGAATGCATTCAATGGTTAATTCAATTTTGTTCTGATAATTCTATTCCTTGCATCATTGAGCCCGTTTCTATTCCAAAGGCAAAGAAATTAGCAGAGATGGAGTTGTCGAATTTATTTTTAGTGACGCCGAATGAAGTTGAATTATCTTCTATTCAAAGTGTAGCATCAGAGCCAGGTTTAAAAGGAATGATTAACGGATTACTTGCAAGAGGAGTTCAACATGTATGGTTACGCCAAGGAGAAAATGGCTCGACAATTTATGATAAAACAAGTCATTTTTCATTACATGCACCAGCAGTAAATGTGATCGACACAACAGGCGCAGGAGATGCTGCCTTGGCGGGTTGGGTGCATGGGTTTGTGCATGAAAAATCAACAGAAGATAAAATCAGATACGGACATACCCTAGCGGCTTTAGTACTTCAACAAAAAGGGACTATTGTTAAAGATCTAACTGCTGATAAATTAGAAGTAGAAGTAACTCGTTTATTCCCTAACTAATATGAATAACTATCTAAATATTCATCCTGAAGTTGTTGAGGCTTTAAAAAACAATCAACCAGTTGTTGCGTTAGAATCGACCATCATTTCTCACGGCATGCCCTATCCGCAAAATGTTGCAACTGCACGAGCGGTAGAGAACATCATTCGTGAGCAAGGCGCAATTCCTGCAACCATTGCTATTTTAAATGGTAAATGTTGCGTTGGATTAAATGATGAGCAACTTGAATATTTAGGTCAGGCGAAGGATGTTTGGAAAGTAAGTCTGCGTGATATGCCTTATGTGGTTGCAAATAAAATTGCGGGAGCAACAACAGTAGCAGCCACTATGCGAATTGCTACAATGGCAGGAATAAAAGTATTTGTTACTGGTGGCATTGGTGGCGTGCATCGCGAAGCACAACAAACGATGGATATCTCTGCTGACTTAACTGAAATGGGCAATACAAATGTTGCCATTGTATCTGCAGGTGTTAAATCTATTTTGGATATAGGATTAACCTTAGAATATTTAGAGACATTAGGAGTTCCCGTGATTACTTATTCTCAAAAAGAGTTTCCAAGTTTTTATTCAAGAGAAAGCGGACATGCATCACCGTTATCATCGGATTCAGAACAAGAAATTGCAAGTATTTTAAAAGCGAAGTGGGATTTACAAATTAACGGATCGGTTTTAATTGCTAATCCAGTACCGAAGGAAATGGAAATTCCTTTTCATGAAATAGAAAGTAAAATCCAACAAGCGCTGAATGAAGCAAAGTCGGCAGGCATCAGTGGTAAAGAAACGACCCCCTTTTTATTGAAGCGAATTGCGGAGATTACTGGAGGCAATAGTTTAGCTACAAACATCGCTTTAATAAAAAATAATGCTCTTTTAGGGGCGAAAGTGGCTATTTACTTGGCGAAAATCAGTTAATCCGAAAGATTTTTCTTTACTCGCATTGGTTCAGGTCGTAACTTTGTAAACGATAAGCAACCTACTATCATGTCATTTAAAAAATCGAGCTGGTTATTACTTTTAGTTGTTATTTTTTTGACAGCTGATGTTGCTTATTCGAAGCGACCTAGAAAAAGAGCTAACAACACTAATCAAACAGAAGAGCAAGTTGTTAAACGCTACCAGACTTCATTTCAGTCAAAGATTGATAGTTTAGAAGGCGTAACTGAAGAATTGGAAGATCAGAAATCGATTTTGTTAATTGAAATGGGAAACCGTAAACACAAGATTGAAAAACTACGTTCCGACTCAGCGAATCATATGGTGCAATTGAATTTAGAGAATTCAAGAAGCGAGTCCTTATCAGAATCACTGCAATACTTATTCATCATCATTTTATTTTTCGTATTGTTTGTTTTAATACAATTCGGAATAATATTTTACGCGATCAAACGAATCACCTCTCAGACAGTAAGTCAAAATAACAGCAGTGGTAATATTATTGGCCAAGTGCATTCTAATCCTCAATTGGAGAGCTTAGAGATGTTGAAAAACAAAGGATTTATCTCTGAAGAAGAATATTTCCGCCAGCGTCAGTTGTTAATGGCACGCCAGGCATAAGCTAAAAAAGCATATTCATTATTTTCATTACCTCTTCTTGATCTGCAATAAAATCAGGATGATTGATAATTGCTGCACTATGTATTTCTGAGATACGCGAATCGCGTAATAACTCTGTTACATTATAACTACGAACACCACCGCCAGCAATGAAATTCAATCGTGTTCCATATTGATGAATCATCGTATTGATAACATCTTTACCTTCCAAAGCACTTTTCATTTTACCTGTAGTTAATACACTGGCAACTCCACAATGAATTAAGTCTTGAATCCCTTTTTTATAATCGGTTACCTCATCTATAGCGCGATGAAAAGTAACAGGCTTATGATTAGCGGCATTAACAAGTTGTTCGAGCTGCGATGTATTGACGTAATTGTCAGAAGTCAAACAACCAAAAACAAATCCATCTGCGCCCTTTGCATCGAATGTTTTTATCTCCTCCAGCATTTGATTCAATATAGCATCATCATAAACAAAACTTCCAGCTTTTGGACGAATCATGACCATAATAGGTCCAGTGAAAATCTTTCTTGCTGAAATAAAATTATCGATTGATGGCGTAACACCACCAACCTGATAGTTATCGCATAGTTCTATTCGAGATACCTTACAAGCTTGAGCAATTGCAACTGAATCTGGATGAAAGACGGCTAATTCAAAGATCATTTTAGTCCTTTAATAAACAATCTGCTTCTTTGATGATATCAACTCCATCAGGCAACTTATAAGTATAGGTAAATCCTTTGCGTAATGCAAAAGCGCCAATTTCTCCTTTTTTATTCACAGCTAAAAATCCAATTTGCATATCGGCAATTTTATCTTTTCGAAGATTATACATGCGCTCCACACCTATCTTACATGCTTCTAATGGCGACTTACCATAGCGCATAGCTTCTACAATTGTATGTGAACCACAAATACGAATCACCTCCTCTCCTACTCCTGTTGATGTCGCTGCACCCACTTCATTATCGACGTATAATCCTGCACCAATTACCGGAGAATCACCTACTCTGCCATGTAATTTAAACGCCATTCCACTAGTTGTACATGCACCACTAAAATCACCTTTGGAATCCACTGCAATCATTCCAATCGTATCATGATTCCCTTGACCACCTTTTCCTTTTTCATCCTTTTGATCGCGCATGTATTTGATAGTATCCATCGGATTATAATTATGCGTCTTCAACCACTCTTTCCAGATTTGCTCGCTCTTTGGCGTTAACAAATTTTCTTGTTTAAATCCATTTTGCAAAGCAAACTGCAATGCACCATCACCAACTAAAATAACATGTGGCGTTTTTTCCATTACCATTCGTGCAACAGAAATCGGATGCATAATATTTTGCAAGAACATAACGGAACCGCAGTTACCCTTTTCATCCATAATACAGGCATCTAGTGTTACATTACCATCTCGATCGGGTAATCCGCCGTATCCTACACTTGTATCTTCAGGATCAGCTTCTGGAATTCGCACACCTGCTTCAACTGCATCGAGTGCACGACCACCTTTTGAAAGCACCTCCCAGGCAGCAGCATTCGCTTTCACATTAGGTGCCCATGTTGAAATCACCAATGGGAAACCTGCTCTTGATTGATCGCTTGATTTGCTTTCAGCAACTGCCGATTTTTTCAACAACATCAATCCACTTGATGCCAATAGCGATTTAAATATAAATTGTCTTCTTTGCATAATATTATCTTCCTGATACAGTTACTTCATCGCAGAATATATAAGCTTCACCTCCAGCGCCTAAATGCCAAGAAGGCAATTGGCCGAAATTATACGCCTTCACTTTCATGTATTTCGCTTTTTGCGCAGGAAAC
>Ga0222712_10008086_pt1 | contig 10023 bp, 7 predicted proteins | sample C33_657DmetaG_FD_165043 | JGI IMG/M metagenome (GOLD analysis project Ga0222712, IMG submission 165043) | Estuarine water microbial communities from San Francisco Bay, California, United States - C33_657D | ecosystem: Environmental > Aquatic > Marine > Unclassified | place: USA: California...
GTGAAGCGCCTACTCGCCGAGCGCCTGATCGCCCACTACGCCCCCGCCCGCGAGCGCTACAACGAGCTCCTCGCCCTACCGCACGAAGTGGATAACATCCTCGGCGACGGCGCCGCTCGCCTCTTGCCCATCGTCACCGAGACGATGCGTGAGGTGAAGGAGAAGGTTGGGTTGATTTAGATAGCCGCCTTGAAGCGCTCATACCGAATCTCCAGTCGCTCGTTGTCTGGATGATCTACCGAGGCCTCAGGGAGCGTCATTGCAACATTATTCATCTCCTGAATGCCATGCAGCAACATCGGCCCGTCGGAAATACTCATGATGGAATCCTTTATGGTTATGACAGGTGCATGGCCCCTGGATGCAGGTCTAAGCCCTAGAATATTGGAGTCAAACGCAGCATGGTGGATCTTGCAAAGTGCAATGCCATTTGGCACAACCGGCTCACCTTTGTCTTCTTTATCTGGAATGATATGCGCTGCCTCAATTAGTGTCGGCAGTTCAAGGCGACAGATCGCACACCTGGTTGCATATGCACGTAGGACGCTTGCCCGAAATCCCTTCTGATGTTCTCGATACATAGTTGTTTTTTCGGAATACGATCGTTGAGGTTCCGCAATTTCGCGTAACTTTCCAGAGCGATTTACTGCAGGGATTGCTGTGGAAATCTTTACGTAGTCATTATCTGGATAATCTTGAGAAGCAAATACTGGCCAACTCGCCCAGTAGAACACCTTACCTCCTTCGCGATGCTGTTCGAAATGAATCATAGGGAGTTGCTCCACAAATGCATTACGGAGTGCGACATTATCTGCGACGTTTGGACCTCCTGAGCGATACCGATAGATTAAGTCACCATCTGAAAGCCATTGGTCTGGGTATCTCGATTTGCCGGAGGCGTCGCGACGAGAGAACAGCGCTATCGGCCCTCGGAGGCCCTTTCTAGTTACGATCCCGCTTTGATCCCAAAGCCGGATAGATCCACCACCTGGGACGGATATTGGTTTCTGTAGTGCATCAGAGGGGATCAGCCCGCCATGCTCATGTGCGAGCAAGGCGATGGTTGCGAGTAGGGACGCTCGAATGGCTGCGTCTTCTGCTCGAGTCAACATCTTTTCAGGATGGCTGCAGACTCTTGGAGGTAATCACGCTTTCGATTTGATTAAGCCTTGGTTCACCAGGATAGAGAAGACGTCAGAGCCACTATCAATCTTTGCCTTTAAGTACAACAATCCGGCTTCAGCGAGAAGTTTTCCAGTAGTTACAACTGAATCTTCTTGATAACCCATCAATTGCATGAGCGAATCAAGATCTTGCCCGCGGCTTTGGAACACTGCAGCAGTGTCCCACTTGTTGTTTGTCATCTTTGGCGCCGGATCCGTGGGTAGTTCTAAAGAAATCGCCAAGCACATCGCTAAACGATAAGCTTCAATTGCCTCGGCTACAACCCCTTTATCGATCAGCAAACCACACACTTCGTTAGCGAGATCAGAAACTGTAATGTTTTTAGGAGCATTACTACTTGTCATACACTCGTCCCCTCAGTGACCGTTGACTCATTGTCATCAATTCTTGTGATTCTATAAACTCGACCAACCGCGTCCCCAAACTGCGCTCGGTCCCTCCCCCATTCGAACTCCCCGGAATGCATGAAGAGAGACACCCTAAACCCTGATTCAGTTGCCCATTTGCATACTGCTGCGCGATGGCCCATATCCAGGCTCACAAATGGTGTATCCATCAAGATAAAACCTTCATCCATCGCCGTGTGAATCAATCCTGAAACCAGCGCGATCGCGCTTACCTTCCCTTGCCCCGTAGACTTAAGGGGGTCAGATTTCCCATCAGGCAGCAATAGCTCAACACCGAAGTTATCGGTGATTTGGAGTCCGACATATTTCTGGTCAGAGATAATCTTCAAAAAGGTTTTTGAAGCATAGTCCTGTACTTTTTCTCGAACCGCAGAACGATAGGCGCTGAGAGTCACCTCAAACAATAGGCTTAGATAGGCAAGCAATTCAAATACGTAACGCTCAGATGGCGGGAGCCCTTTCCCAATCGAATTCTGCAACTTATCGATCTCAGACTGCTTAATTTTTGCGTCATTTCGATAATCGCTTAGAGCCTGAATCAGCTGGTTCTTATCTTCATGCAATGCGTTAAGTGACGCCAGTAAATCTTGAACGTTGACCGCGCCAAGCGCCTCCAGTTTAGCGTCTAAATCCCTAGCGCTTTGGTTCGCTATTGCAAGATCGGCACCGATTCCTTCAACCTCTTTAAGAAGATTGCGGGCCATCTCCCATGCTGATTCACTGAAGTTAAACAGAGGGAATTTCTGCAACCTTGATGCGGAATTGTCTATCGGCTCACCAACCGAAAGGTTACTAATCTCAATTTGAATATGGTGAAGCTGCTTAGCGACCTGATCAGTACCCTCTGAAGATTTGGTTCCACACACAGGGCATGGTTGCCCCTCAAGAACATCTTTCAGTTGCCGCGCTTTTTCTTCCAGTGAATATCTTGCGGCGCTCGTTTGCCTCGCTGTCTCCATCTCTCGCTCAAGATTTTGTTGCAAGCTGTGCAGTTTTCCGGCAAGAGGAATCCAGGGGTGCAAAGCTAAAAGATCGCGCAAATCTTCTTTTTTCTGCCGATGATCGCGTTCTAGCAGTTTCCTGGTCGCCCTTACTTCTTCAATATCGCGCATTAGCGCCTGCGTCTCACTCAAGTTATGGAACTTTTGTTCGATCTCATTAATCCTTACCCCAACGCTGTGCAGAGATTCCTCTCGTGTGGCAATTTCAGCCGAAAGGGCCACTGATTCCTCACGAATCTGGTTCAATTTTTTAGTATCTTCCGAGATTTTTGCGTTCTGTTTATTGGCTTTTTCGATTGCGATGGACTCTTGGTTTTTCCGAGTCATTAGGGTGGCGATCGCAGACTTTACGGCAGGGATGCTAAGAGTTGCTTCAATCTGCCGCTTAATGTAGTCAGCACTGCCGGTTGCCGACGCCATGCGATCAAAATCATCTTGCGTTTCTCCGTCAAAAAAGAAGAAATGGGATATTTCTTTTGGCAAGATACGGTTGACTATTGTGTTAACAGCCTTTTCTGGCTCAGGATTTTGATTGTTGATGCGCAATACTACTTTTGGTGGTTGTGCAATGCTGTTTGTGGTTTTGAACGATCGGGTTAATGAATAGGTGTTCTCATCGTCTTCCCAGTCAAATTGAACACTCGTGTCTACTTCTGCTCCACTCGCCTCTTGAAGAGCCTTGCGATTGACTAACTTGTCAATGCTGATTACTTCTTTTTTCTCTACAACTGAGCCGTAAAGCGCCCATTTACATGCGCGTTGGATTGTTGTTTTTCCATGACCGTTTTCGCCCAAAAATAGGATTAGCGGCGCAGAATCTGCGACTGTGAAATCAATGGTTTGTGTGCCCTTGTATGCCATAAAGTTTGACATCTGAAGCTTGCGGATTTTCACCCTTTGGCCTCCTGATGCTTTACTAACAACTCCTGTAGGGCAATCTCGAAAGTGCGTGTTCGAACTTCTTCACTTTCGTTGCGATCTTTCCATATTGCATCTATCAGGGCCTTGATATCTGCTGGGGACACGTCAACAACGCTGACTGGCTGCCCCTCTGGGTCCTTTTTCAAGCGCTCGTGCTCGTGCTGTATCGCGGTCAAGAGGATTTCATACGATTCCGCAACGTTAGATTTAGTCATTGGCGCCTTCGCTCCCATCTATCTGGTGCCTAGGTTCCTGACGAAGCTTCATTAAATCGTACACCAACGCCTTGTTTATTGCCATCTTGGCAAACTCTATAGCGCGATCCACCTCGGAATCCGTATATGCCCGACCAGTCTCGTCCGTAACCAAGATGTCCCAAATGTCAGCAACCTTTGCCTTATCGCGGTTAACTCTCAGAACTCGACCACGTCGCTGTATGAATTGCCGTTCATTTTTCGAGGAGGCGATGATCAAGGCTGAGTCGATTGACGGTATGTCTATGCCCTCATCCAGCATATGTATAGAGAGCAAAATGCCGCCAGACGAAGCGAAAAACTCAAGGGTTTCATTAGAGCCCCCTTCGGAGGCACCGTGATAATCGAGGGGCGACAAATCTGCGATAAGCATCTTCAGCGCGTTGAGCTGCGCCTGGTCGTTACAAAACACAAGCCAGCTTGTCCCCGGCTTGTACCTGCTCCTGAGGATCTGCGCCGCTTTTGCCACTTTGTTGCTCGCGCTCTTTAAAATGTTCGCACGTTGTGCAAGCAGTATTTGGAGGCTTTGCTTGGACGAGGCCCCCGAGTCGCTTTGCCCCATAGCCACACCAACGGCTCGCGTAAGTCTCTGATACTTATCTTGTTCATCTGGGGTCAGCTCAACTGTTTCGTAATGATATTGATATCGAACTAACACCCCCAGCTCTTGCGCATACGGTATGTCGACGATTGGCTTCAGGTCATTACCAAAAAACTCTCGAATGGCTGCGTTTTCATCATCGTTGTATCGCTTTGGGGTCGCGCTCAAGCCCAAGACACGCCCGGCGTGGGCCTCTGCAAGAAAGGCTAGTGCGGCCTCAGCGCCCATGTTGTGAACTTCATCAGCTACCAGCAGGACATGCGCCCCCCAGACAGCTCGCTCTAGAAATGCGGCTGAAACTGCTGAGTCAATAACGGCAACCGCGATTCTTGCCTGGCCGTTTTCTCTTTCAGACATAAACCCGGAAAGACCCGGGCGCCACACTCCCCCCCCATCGCCACCAACCTTTAGAACTTGTGCATCGCTGAGCAGATGATGCTTACGAATCTCAGATACCCACTGAGCTTGCAATCTCACTGTCGGAACAATCACCAAGGTTACGCCGCTTGGCTTAACTTTGTGCCACTCTGAAATTGCAGCCAAGGCGGTGATGGTTTTTCCCGCACCAGTAGCAAAGCACACTATCCCTTTATGTTTTTCAGCAGCCCAATTTTCCAGTACTTCAGACTGATATGGGCGAAGAGGTGTTTCCGCAATAGCGTGTGGGGGTTCGGACCGTCGTTCATACCAGGTCCTGACAAGCTGCTTCAGTGATGGGAGATCTATTGGGTCGGCAGCCCTGCGCTGAATAAACTCTAATCCTTCTTGATAATCAAATATTTCATATCCAGGATATTGGTTGTTCCACAGTTTTGACAATTTGAGTTGTAGTTCTTCCACGCGGCCGCTGTCATTACTGTCTCGCCACGAAGAAAAAACAGAGAATGTTTCGGAGTTGCCCATCTCCATCCAACCAGAAACACTCTCATTGTTACTTCCTGTAAACGCAACGACGTTCTTGAGCGAATCCTCAAATACACCAACTTTTTGATGAAACATCCCTCGGTGTTTTCCATAAGGCACGGCAAACTTGATCTGCAGAGTCCCGGCCCGAATCAATGCAGCCATTAGGTTAAGTGGCGATTGCAGCACGCCGTCATCGTCGAGTTGACGGATGCTATTACTCAAGGATTCGACGGCTTCTTGTGCTGAAAATGACTCGAGCACCGCGGCGTCGGCCGGCGTCAAAACAGGGCTACAAATCAACTCGAATCTGCCACCTCTTTCGGAAAAATCCGTAAAAGCTTCTGCAAGTACGGCTAGAATTGCGCTTGAAAAATACCCAACAGCCCGACGATACACAATCGATTGGCCTAGTGAGGGAATGTAGAAATCACGTGCAGGTGTGTCCTCTGATGAGTCGTACGAGGTCTTAAAGTTTATGCTTTGGAGGCCATTCGCTTCGATCACTTTGAAAATCTCCCTCTCGAACCGATGACAAAGTCGCGATCTCGCTCGATGTAGATCCACTTTCTGCCTAGTTTTTCGGCCGATTTTCCCGTAGTATTGCTCCCACCAAATGGATCAAGTACCAACGCGTTCTTTTTAGTTAGTAGCTCGATAAAGAAGTCAGCAAGCTTCTCTGGCATTCGGGCAGGGTGTTGCGGGACACCGTGATCCTTGCACCATTTACGATACTCCACTGATTCTGCAGTGTTTGAAAAAGTCAGCACGTTGGACGGGATAGATCCCAGATTTTTCTTTAGGAATCCAGCGCCGATGTCGTGACCGGACGGACGCTCTCCTTGATTGTATGATTGACGCGACAACAATTTGAGCATTGAATCTGTATAGGGCTGCAGCACTCGCTTGTTATCAGCTTCAGGATTTGGCGTTTTTGAATACCACCAGATATGGGTATAGGCGTCTTTAACTCGCACCCTCTTGATGTTTACCCAGGTCGCTGGTCCGGGTAGCTTGTTCGGATTGTTCCAAATGAATTGCTGACATACCTGCAAACCCGCGCTCGATCCAATTTCAATCAGTGTTTCAAGCGGTAGGGTCGACATAGTGGGGATGCCTCTATTCCAAGCGTTGCCAATTTCAATGACGATCGACCCTTTAGGCTTTAGGAGGATGGTAAGTTGCGCCACAATACCGGCCAACCACTCTTTGTAATCTTCACCAACTCGATTGCCATACGATTTCGGCGACACCAAAGGATATGGGGGTGAAGTAAGTATGAGGTCCACTTTCCCTTGAAGCGACTTAAAGGTGGTGGACGAAATAAACTCTTCTATTGAGCAATTGTATGCTTTACCCCCATCGGTTCTATAGGCTGCTTTCAATCGTCCCTCCAATACGTTCCCAACCGCCAAACTACCCCAGGTGCCATTCGCAGTTTGATCTTAAAGTCCTCGAAAGGTCCTAGCCGTTATCACCGCATTTGCCCAGGAGCCGAAAAGGTTTCGTAGCGTGCCTAAGCTTACCTTTTTGTTTGATGCAGCCCATTTCTCATACTTGCTTGCGGTTACTGACCCTGTCACTTGCGTTAGGAAATCATTAACATCTGCGATTGCACGGACCTTCGATGTTGCCTTTGGTCGACCCTTAACGTCTCGGCACTTTACTCCTGCAAGATCACATGCATTTTTCCAGGATCCATATCGATGAAAAATGATGGCCAGGGTTGGCCCACTGATTTTTCCAGATTTTAGCGCGTCGGCATATTGTTTTGTCGACAACATTGAATCTCTATCTGAAGCTTCCAAAATCGATTGCATGATTCGATCGTCCGTCCAGATCTTCTTTTGATGTGACGTCCGAACGATCTTTGCTGATAGATCTGGGCCGATCAATGCCCTGATTTGATTGCGAGGAAGATTGAGCTTCTCCTCAATGATTGACATCTGAAAAATGCCCTGATCCATCAGCATCTGAACTTGCTGTTGAATATCTAGCGAGCGCAAATCTAATCGCTCTTGCTTTGCGCGTGAAACCTCCTCACCACTTGGCCCACCTTTCGCTTTCAGGATTTGGCGCACTCGCTCTCGTGAGACACCATGAATTTGACCTATTTCTTCTAGCGTAAGGCCTTGCTGTCGTAGGGCTACAACGTCCTTATTGTTGTCCAACGTAGTTCTCCTCATCTAGGTGGGTGAAATTACGAGTTTGATTTCTAAATGCTTGAAATGGCTCGCTTAACCCCAAGGTCCCTCGATCAATAGTTACTGATGCTCTTCGTTACATCCCCCGGGCCAATTATCGTCAAATGTGTACGCGCTCGCGTCATGCCCACATAAAGAGTCCGGAGAGTCATCACCTGTTCTGCGTCAGGCATGGGCGGATCAACTAGGACCACAAACTCAGCGTCAAGCCCCTTAAAGCGTTGTACCGAGTCGAAACGAATCGTCTGGACAGGCTGTGCTGGAACACGGTCAGCGCTGAGACCAAGTCGGTCTCCCGTCGCTGGATCCAGTGCTGGGTTTGCAAACTGGTATTGAATGCCCCCTTTCTCTACGCTTCCCCGCAGGAATAGAGGATTTGATTTTGTTGTGGTGCAGGTGAGCACAACAATCTCTGATAGCTCCGCGCCGTTGGAGACAAGTTTATGGATCGCCTCAAAGAGCCGAGCCGAAAGGTACTGCTCTTGTGCAGGCAGGTAGCTGACCGGTAGGCCATTCGTGCGCCTGCTCTCGAGAAGTGCTCCCTCGGGGCGAAGCCGAGATGCCGCTTCATGGATTTGGAGGGTATTGCGGTGGTTATAGGGGAGTTCAATGCTGCCCGTTGAGAACTCGCTCGTTGACGTGGCTGCATCGATGTTCAGCGCCTGGAACGGGTCGCCGAACAGCCATCGGCGTTTGACGCCTTGCTCTTCTCGCACCAGCGCGCTCACCGCCTCAATCCATGCGCGCGTGAAATCCTGGGCCTCATCAACAACCACGGCATCAAAGCGAGGCTGCGCAGCGAGTAGCGCGCGCTGACCAATGTTGTCCAGCTCTGCCCAGTTCTCGATCCTCCCTTGCGGGCTCCTCGGGTAGAGTCCAGCGTGCTGCGCCTCATGCTTAGCAAGGTCTAAAAAGGTCCGTACTTCAATGCGATCCCCATATCCTCGTTCACGGACGTCACGCAGAACCTGGCCCGCTAGCAGGTTGTTGTAACAGACGTACAAGACGCTTCGACCTTTGTCAGCCCATTTCTGTGCAACGCCAAGAGCGAGGACGGACTTTCCAGAACCAGCAGGGCCAGTCACAGCAACCGCTGGCGCCACCTCAGAGGCATGAAGTAGCTCGAGTTGACGTAGGTCGAGCGGGGGAATCTCATCTGCAGATACTTTTGCTGCCACTCGCATAGCGGGCTCAGGCTCGACTTCGCGGATTACCTCAGCAAGACACGCAAAGAGGTCTCGGTCAATGGCCTTGAGGGGGCGACCACCCGATGAAATGTCCCTCATACGCCGTAGGGCGTCGTGAAGGCTATCGGCATTCGTGAAATCGTCGGCCAGTAGATACCGATCTCGAGAGTGGCCTAGATTAGATCGCTGGAACGTTTTTGCATTCGAAAAAATGCACCCCCAGTAGATTGGAAATGCTTCTGGAGTCGAGAACGGTGCCCAACTCTCTTTCCACATTGGGGCGTCTTGCATGGCGTCCACCAACCCGGAGTGCTTTCGGATTGCCTGTGACGCTGGGTCCCGCCAGCGATATGGACTACCGTTTGCCCTTGCAAACTTCCCTTTCGAGGTTTCTACTACCGAATCTCCAGCCTTCTTCTCTTCCAGCACAAAAATTCCAAGGTCTGGGTGCACAAGGACATAGTCCGGATCGTAGTAGACCGCCCGACCCCTACCCTCATCAGTAACGACCCAGACGGGCTGAACGAACACTTCCCAACCTTTACCTCGCAGAAGCTCGGAAAGATTGCGTGCCGTTTCTCGCTCCCAGATATTGGCAAAACCATCGAACCGCTCTGCCTCAGCAATCTCGCTCCCCAGTCGCTTAACAGCCATCTCGGGGGGCGGCGCTAACTCTAATGCCCTGTTAACGCGAACCATGCTGTTGCGATCTGCCTCGCTCAGCGTCAAGTAGCAGAGAAGGAATCGATAGACGTTGAATTGACCTGATGGAATACCGATTCGTTCAAAATGAGCCTCGATTGTTGCTCTCAGAAAAGACTCTGGAACGTTGAGCGCATCAGGAAGTCGCCGGAGCGCGAGATCATAAAGGTGTTTCTCGTCTTTGGCCAAGCTATCAAGCACGGCCTGGAGGTTTTTTAGGATCTCTAAGGCTCTCGTTTTCTTTCCGCCGACGAATTCCCCCACCTGCTTGATGTACTCCGTAAGCGGGTCCTTCAGTCCAACAAACGTACGGGAGAATTCGGTTTCGTTCCATTCGTATCTGTCGTCACAGCCTGCGACCGGGCAGTCCTTCGGGTGCGCCGCTCGCGCCATCGCACCCGCTGCCAGGTATTGACCAAGTTCATCAAAAAAGAGTTCTCGGCTGACGAGTGGGATCAGGTCTTCAACTTTTCTCCCTTGCCCCGGCCTCCCCGCTAAGTCGCGACTGCGGAGTTCTGCAACAGCGTGGTTGGCCTCCTGGCGGAGATCATCAAGCAACGGGAGATGGAGCTCTGGCTGACGGACCTTCGGGAGCGGCTTTGCTCGCTGACTGAAGGGGACGAACGCCTCATAGATCTTGGTAATCGTTTTCTGAAGC
>Ga0222712_10008087_pt1 | contig 10022 bp, 5 predicted proteins | sample C33_657DmetaG_FD_165043 | JGI IMG/M metagenome (GOLD analysis project Ga0222712, IMG submission 165043) | Estuarine water microbial communities from San Francisco Bay, California, United States - C33_657D | ecosystem: Environmental > Aquatic > Marine > Unclassified | place: USA: California...
GGGGTGTGACGGCACGAGTGAAGACCCATGAACGACGACACGAGTGAAGACCCATGAACGACGACACGAGTGAAGACCCATGAACGACGACACACGAGTGACTGACGACGTGAATGAAGACCCAAGACCGCGAGAACGACGGCACGAACGAGGGAAGGTCGACCGTCGACGATTTGCCGACGGGCGTGAAGACGACACGCGGTGGTGGTGGAGAAACCACGACCACGGTGACGGTCGAAGGACGATTACAACGAACGGAAATTCGCGCGCATGTTCGCCATGTTACACACACGAGGACGCGCCGCGGTGGGAAAAGGATTACAACTAGTACGACCAAGGAGGAGAGAAGAGAGAAAGATGCATACCAACGCCATACGCGCTCGAGGACAAAAGCTAGTGAGGTGTGCATCGACGACGAAAAAGACGTCCACAAACGCATCATCGGGAGGGAGTTTGGGCTCAGACGCGCCGTCGCTTCGATTGATTCGCGTGGACGCGCCGACGATGATACGTTCCCGCGCTGGAGCAAACGCAGCGCGTACGATGTTTAGCGAGGCAGTGGGTGGAAGTAACGTGGACACGGAATCGACCACGACGGACGACGGGCGAGATTTAAGCAAACTTTGGCTTCAAAATACCATGACTCGGAGAAAGGAGGCATTCGTGCCGCGTGACCCAGAGGGGAAAAAGGTACAAATGTACGTCTGCGGTGTCACCGTGTACGATTACTCGCACATAGGTCACGCGAGAGTGTACGTCGCCTTTGACGTGCTTTATCGACAGTTGATGCGTTTGGGGTACGACGTGACGTATTGCCGAAACTTCACGGACATTGACGACAAAATAATCAAACGTGCGAATGAAAACGGTGAGTCTTGCGATGCGCTCACAGATAGATTCATCGAAGCGTTTCATGAAGATATGAAAGCGCTTGGTTGTCTCCGTCCATCGCTAGAACCTCGTGCAACGGAGTGCGTGGACGACATTATCGGCTTCATTAAACGCTTAATCGCCAAAGGCAACGCTTACGAAACAAATGGTGATGTGTACTTTTCCGTCGACACTTTGCCCTCGTACGGTGCGCTTTCGGGGAGAAAGCAAGAAGACAATCGTGCGGGAGAGCGCGTTGCGGTGGATGACCGAAAGAAGAATCCGGCGGATTTTGCGCTGTGGAAGACGGCGAAACCGGGCGAGCCGACGTGGACGAGCCCGTGGGGCGAAGGGCGCCCGGGGTGGCACATCGAGTGTAGTGCTATGATTGAGAAAATGTTGGGACCAACGATTGATATTCACGGTGGTGGACAAGATTTGGTATTTCCGCACCACGAAAATGAGATCGCGCAATCGGCTGCTGCCTGTGGCTGCGGGTCACACTCGGATGATGCAAACCCATTCGTGCGCTACTGGGTGCACAACGGGTTTGTGAAGGTGGATTCCGAGAAGATGTCCAAGTCACTCGGCAACTTTTTCACGATACGCGAAGTGCTTGAGAAGTATCACCCTTATGTCCTTCGTTTCATGCTTCTCGGCGCACACTACCGGGCGCCGATAAATTACACGCAGCGTGCGTTAGAGGAGGCCTCCGATAGAGTGTACTACTTGTACCAGACCGTGCACGATGTTCGCGACGTGCTTCGAGACGCAGTGGTGGAAGAGGGCGCGAAAAAACCACCACCAGCATCGCCTCTCGTCGCAGACGCCATGAAGTTGGCTAACGAGACAAAAGCGCAAGTGTTTGAGGCTTTGAATGATGACTTGAATACGCCGGCGGTCATGGCTGCGCTCTCCGCGCCGCTTAAAATCATGAACGATTTTATGACCACAAAGGCGGGAAAGAAGGCTGTCGGACGCCTTGGTGCGTTGCAGTCGTTGCTTACATCGATTGAAGGTCTCATGGAGGCCATAGGTTTACCCAAAGATGACGAGAATGTCATTCTTCTGCAGCTTCGCGCGGTAGCGTTGCGTCGGGCGAGCATGACCGAGGCCGATCTCTTAGCTAAAATAGAAGAACGCAAAGTGGCGAGAGACGCCAAAGACTTCGCTTCATCTGACCGTTTGCGAGATGAACTTTCTGCGCGTGGTATCGCCCTCATGGATGGCGCAAAGGACGCGTGGCGGCCGGTTCCCGTAGTGGCTGCTTCTGACTGAGCATCTCGCGATTATCGCGCGAAGTCTAGCCCCGCGCTCGACGCTTAGAATTGTACAACATTAACTTATCCCATCATCATCGTGTTTTCCATCTTGAGGTCGTTGTCGTACTGAGCTTAACGTTTCCAACGCGCAGCGCGCGCATTCAAACATCATCCTAGGGTATAGGATCGACCACGACCAAATGCGCCCTCGCTCGTGTCTGCTGCGCTTTGAGGGCGCGGGATTCGGCGACGCACTCGCGCCGGCGCGAATATTCTCCTTGTTTTGACGTCTTCCTCGGTGTGTCAACTCGTCCTCGTTGTCGCGTCGGCCCCATCGCATCGTCGCTATGGGACAGAAGAAGAAGAAGAAAGCCAACCCCGGCGGCGGCCGCCGAAAGTTCGTCGACCAAACGACCGCGAGCGCCAAGGCGACGACGACGAAGAGCGTGTTCGAAACGCAATCGGCGCGTAAAAAGTTTGATATTTTAGGACGACGAATCAAAGGAGAACGAGGAAACGTTTTAAAGGCGCGAACCGAAGCGATCGAGAAGCGTCGCCGAACGCTGTTACGAGAACACGAGGAGAGCGGCAAGGCAAACGCGTTCGTGGACCGACGATTCGGTGAATACGATGGCGATATGAGCACGGAAGAGAAAAACATAGGTCGTCTCGCCAAAGCGAGGTTAAGGCAACTGAAAAAGACGAAGACTTTCGCGTTGAATGACGAGGATGGCGAGGAAGACGATGGATTCAAGGCCCTGACGCACTTGGGAAGGCCGCTAACCGAACGCGACTTTACGACAAAGCCCACGCACGGAGAAGATGACGACAACAACTTGGACGATGAAATTACTCGAAACTTTCATTTTGGTGGCGGCGACTTCGACGATCGTGCGAAAGCTGACAGTTCCAATAACGATGATGATTCCGGGCAAAGGAAGAGCAAAAAAGACGTCATGGAGGAACTCATCGCAAAGAGCAAGTTTTACAAGGCTGAAAAGCAGAAGCAAAGAGATGATGATGAAGATATGCTCGACAAGCTTGATTCCGATTTCAAATCTGTTACTTCAAGCGGGCTTTTATCAGGGGCATTGAGGAAAGCGGTTGGGCACATAAAGCCGACAGGTCCCACAAAGAAGTCTCAAGCACCAGAGAAGGATGAGTACGACGTCTGGGCGCGAAATCTGGCTTTTGAAAAGCGTGGTCAAGCCGGTGATAGAGCGAAGACGCAGGAGGAAATCGAAGCTCAAGAAAAATCCGCGTTAGAGCAAGCAGAGAAAAAGCGATTGAAGCGGATGCGCAGCGGCGACTCTGATGATGAAAGCTCAGATGATGACGGTCCACAAGGCGGTTATGCAGCCCGTCGACACAAGATGCGCAAGGGTGAGAACGGAGTTGATGCTGATTTACTTAAAGGTGTTCGCAAGCAAAATCACTTGGGCGGTGAAGATTTGGAGGAAAACTTTGCTTTAGAGAGCGATGAAGACGAGGATTCCGATGGTAATTCAGATGACGGAGATTCTGACGAGGAAGAATTGAGTAGCGGTGAAGACGAGGGCGAAGAAAACGATGACGGCGATGAAAAATTAGATGATGCCGCTCGCTTGCGCAAGTCCTTGAAGTCAGAGATGCAAAATGTAGATAAACAGCTAGCGCAAGGAAAGAATCGGCTTCGTAAATTGGGAATTTTACAAGATGGTATTGACGTCGGCGAGTCTGACGAAGAGGATGAAGACGAGGATGATGAAGAAGACGACGGGGACGGCGGAGACGACGATGAAGACGACGAAAGCGAGGATGATGAAGCAGTTGAGCACGCTGATGTTCTTCGAGAAATTGAACAAAGCGAAGGTCAACGCGAGCCGTCCGAAGCAAGCAAGCTTGGCGTTGAGTCATCCTGCAAGGATGCTGTGAAAGGTATAAAACGAAAGGAATTGAGCGCAGTCGAGCGCGTCGATATACCGTTTACCTTTCCTATGCCCGAAAGTGCTGAAGCGCTTGATTTCATGATTGGAAATCACAACGCAGTGGATGCTTTTACGATTATTACAAGAATACGTAAATGTAACGCTCCTTCGCTCGCTCAGGATAATAGAAAACGAATCCAAACTTTATTGGGACTTTTATTGCAACGATTTGAGGTTCTTGCTGGTGAAACACCGTTGCCGATGGACCATCTAGATGTCTTGTCGAGGCACATTGTGGATCTTAGCGCTCAAGTTCCATTCTTTGCGGCGACCGCCGTCAAGGCGCGGGTGGAGAAGATGAGCTCTAGGCTTCGTCAAGCGCTTCGTGATGGCGAAACTGGGTGGCCACCCGCGCGTACGATCCTACTATTGTCGCTCTTTGCCGCAATTTTCCCAACTACAGACAAGTCGCATCCAGTGATGACACCTGCATCGCTGTATATTGGGAATCTGCTCGCGCACTGCGCCATTCGATCGACGAAGGATGTCGCTTTGGCTGTTGTTGTCGCCACCATGGCTTCTTTGTACTCGTCTAGTGCGGAAAGAATATTGCCAGAAGCGCTAAATTTGATGAGTGCTCTCATTCAGTGCGCGAGTCGATCACACAAAAACTGGGCAGACGGCTTGCCAACGCACTTGGCTGAGCAAATTGGAGGACCATGGTTGTCACAAGCTCTCACTTTGAAGGCAAATTCAGTGTCCTTGCCTGAGACACTGAACGGAATCTATTCGGGTAACATGAGTGATAACGAGTTGGCAGCAGTTGCCTTGAAGGCCGCTATTTCTTGTTTGCACCAGTTATCCAGACCAGTCATGAAGACACCTTCAGCGGCGGAGTTACTGGCGCCGATTCGTAATTCTATTCGAGCGCTGTCCTCAGCCAGCGCAAACTCTGGGCTTTCTGATTTATGCGTTGGTTTTGTCAAGGAACTTGACGATGCTTTAGCTGGTGCTGTCAAAACACCGCTTGCTTATCATACCAAGGCCGTCGAAGCGATCAAAACGTTCTTACCTCGCTTCGAAGAAGATGGATATGTGCTCGGTCGCGATTATGATCCGAATCGCGAACGCGCAGAGAAGAAAAAGCTTAAAAAGCAACTCAAACAAGAAACCCGCGGAGCTGTTCGCGAGCTTCGAAAGGACAACCGTTTCATGGCAGATGCTCGCTCTAAAGAGCAGTCCGAGGCAGCTGATGAACGCGGCACAAAACAACGTGAGATGTTATCTTTCCTTGAGAAGCAGGAAAGTGACATGAAATCGGGTGGACAGGGCGGGCAGTTGGTGAAAAACAGGCGCCGCGTGAGCAAGGGTTCTAGGAGAGCGTTTTAGATCACGAATTGTAAATGTACATAATTTCTAAGAAAGGTCGCTAATCGGCGGCCTATTCACTATATCATTTGCTTTCTTCGCCGCCTCTTTCATATTCTCAGGCAAATACGGTGCGCGAGGAATTTGGGCGAGAAGTTCAGCAGTGCGTCTAAGAATGCGTGCTAAGTCTCCTTCATCGAGCGTAGTATCACGTCTAATCTGCTCCCAGGATGTTCCTGCCGCCCAAGACTCAACAAGGGCGGCGATTTCAAAGCTTAATCCGACAGGTACATCGATTTGCGAAGACATTTGAAGGTACATAAGGTCATTCATCTTCGGCTCGAGGTCACTAAGGACTTTTGAAAGTTGTTGCGAAGGGCCGTAAAAGCATGTCGTAGGACGATTATCCATACATAGGGCGCCGGCGAAGCCCGCTAAGCTTATCGCGTCGAGACTTGCGACTTCAGGCGTACACAATGCCATTCCCAACCACAACTCATTCTCACCTCTCAATTCAGCGCACGTTTCACCAAAATCTAGTAACTTCCATGTTTCAGACTCCAGCGCTCCTGCGTCAACTAGGATGTCGACAACTCGCAAGAATTCTTCCCAACCAGCCGCGGAATACTCTTTGATACGCTGTTCAATCTGCGATCGCTTTTCCTTAAGAGATTTAAGCTTCGCTTCTCTCTTCTTTTGCTGCTTTGCGGTGCGCCGTAGCAATGGAATTTCTGTCAGTGCATAAATTTCTTCGCGTGTTTTGAGAATCTGCAAATTTTGAGCATCAAGAAACTCCATGGACTCGGGCGAAGCCTCAAATGGTATAAACTCCTTAACGTTATCGGGCAATGTTCTAGCCGCTGCAAATGCGCCCTTTGAACTTTCTGCCTTCCAGACACCTCCTCCAGATGCTCGAACCCATCTAAGACTACTCGAGGACGGCGGTGCCCCAGCGTCCTTCAAGCTTGTGTAACTTATAGTGCTCGCTCCGAGGCTGATCGATTTGATTCTATCAGCATATATTCGATACCAAACACCATCGCTACCCAAGGCGGAGAACTCTCCCATGGGATAAGGTTTGCTGATCACATTTCCTCCTAGTTTGGCAGGAGGAAGCACTTCAAATATGGCCGCGGCAATCACGCCTGCAGAGAATTTTGCTGTCGCATTAATTTCGAGATCATTAAAGGCCTGCATAAAATCACTCTCTTGCGAATCTTCTTCGGTCGTACCGAATAGCTCATCAAAATTCGGTGTCTCGCCGCCACCGACATCCTCCAAACGCCAGTCACCAGCCAAATCCTGACTCTCCATCTTGAACGTATCATCCTCAAAAAGAGCAATTGTAGTCGATTTTTGTTCTTCTCGGAGCCTTCTTACATTATCTCCAACGTCAATAGCCACAATAACGGGATTATCGGAGCGTTTGATCTCTGACTGAATCATATCTCGCGCCTCTGTTGCTTGCGATTCGATGATTTGACGCCTAAAGATTTTCAACAGACGCTTTTCCTCGTTCAGGCGTTCATCTAGTTTCATAAACTTTTTCCACTCAAGCGCGCCTTCACCTTCGCCTTCTTCGTCAATCTGCGCTTTGAGCGTCTTGATCTGGTCATCTACACGTTTAAGCTCGCGCTCGCGAACCGCACGCGCCTTGCCGCCCAGGTAATTGCCAAAACTGCGCTCGACGACTCCTCGCACCTGCTCGAGCGTGCGACCTTGTAACAAATTCAGCACCATACCATACGAAATAGAGAACTGAGACTTCAAATTTTCCGGAGGCGCAAGCACGAGCTCGAAAGCCTCGTCTGGGCCTTCAAAAGGAGACTGACAGCATACGACGTGACCGACTTTATCGAAACCGCGACGACCGGCTCGTCCAGCCATCTGCATGAACTCGTTCGAAGTGAGAAGACGAGGTCCTAGATCATCACGCTTAGATAATGCGCTCATAACTGAACATCTCGCAGGCATATTTACCCCAGCAGCGAGCGTCTCTGTGGCGAAAACGACTTTGATTAAACCACGCTGGAAAAGCTTTTCGACCAAGCCTTTCCAGGCAGGCAGCAAACCGGCGTGGTGGGACGCTAAGCCTCGACGCAGAGGCTCGACCATATTTGACCTAACTGCAGATTTATTCTTTTCAGAGAATTCTTTGAGCGCTATATCGATTTCATTTTGCTCCGCGCGTGTCACGAGATTTGCACCAGCCTGCATGAGGAACTCCACTGATTGATCGCAACCTTTGCGACTAAATATAAACCAAACGGCTGGAATCATATCGCTCGCAATCAATTGTTGCACAGTTGTTTCAACATGAGGGACGAATCGCCTACGTGCTATTCGCTCAGACTCTTTTGCGTCGTTTCTTGACTGTCCGCCGTTTCCCATTTCCCACTCATTTCGTTCATTTATACCTTCTCGAGTAAAAGGATACAAATCGTGATGGAGCTTTGTACCTTTAAAGTTCATCAAAGGTCCAAGCCCTGGATACAGTCGAGATGGTTTCATGCTGTACTGCCACGTCAGCGGCACAGGCCGGTAGTTTGAAATCACCGTTTCGCATCTACCGTGTACTTCTTCAATCCATCCACTCAAATCTTCTGGGTTACCTACAGTGGCGGACAAGCAAAGAAGCTGGATTCGCGACGGGCAGTAAATAATTGTTTCCTCCCAAACGGTCCCTCTTGAGCGATCGGCGAGGTAATGCACTTCATCGAGAATGACGACGCTCACATTTTCTAATCTTTCATCATCGCGTCCCCCTGCCGCGGACGAATACAGCATGTTTCGCAAAATTTCCGTCGTCATAATCATAACGTCCGCGTCGCCATTTATATCCACGTCCCCTGTCTTCAGTCCACACCGACGTTTACCGAATATTTGTTGGAATTCTCGAAGCTTTTGATTCGACAGTGCCTTGAGTGGGGTGGTGTAAATGGCCTTTTTACCTTGCGCCAACGCGGTTAATATTGCCGTCTCGCCGACTAACGTTTTCCCACTACCCGTGGGAGCGGAAACGACGACGGAAAACCCATTGATTAGATAATTCGTGGCTTCAATCTGAAAGTCATCCAGTTCGTACGGGTAGAAGCGCACAATATCTTTAACGTCCACCGATGTTGTCGCTGCCTTGGTTAAGAGCGCCTCCAAGCGCTCCAACTTTGACGATTCTCGAAGAGCCTCGGCGCTACCGTTTTCGTCTTCAAGAACTGCCAGAGATACTACTGATGCTCGACGCGTACGAGTCGTCGGTGCGCGAGAAATGACACCGACGCGCGCGCGAGGTACACCTCGGGTCCCATGGTGCTCGTCACGGACGCGCGCGCGAGCCACGGCTGGTGCGCACAACACCATCGCGAACGCCGGCTTGCGCGCGCGTTATGCGGCAACGTGATGCGCGTCGTTATAATCTCTTACTTTCTTTCAACGACGGCAGATCGCGCCACGGGTGCGCGCGCGTTCGTGTGACGTGTGCACGAGAACGAGGAGTTGGTTTGAATAGTTGCGCGATGAGGCTGTCGTATCGATGACGAGGAATATACTTGTAGAATCCCGCGAATTGCCCACAGCGAACTCGAGCCAAAAATGCTAGAAATTACAATTACATCAGTTTCTGAGCTTTAATCACGAGGATTAAAATGAGCGCCAAGGCCACCAAAGCGAGAAAGGTCCACACAAGTAGGCGGCAGCTCGTCGCTCGCGCTCGACGCATAAAGTTTTGCACCGAGCGCGTCGCCGAACCCAATTTCCCTCTCGTATCCTCCATTTCCTCCTCTAAACCATCTAAAAGTTTCGCGTGTAAATCAAGTTCTTCGTTAACTGCGAGAGAGATGTGAAGGGCGGTTTGCGCTGCGCTGGACAAGTCATCTAACGCTTCGTCCTGTTCTTCGAGCATGCCGCGCTGGAGTCGCAACGCGTCGCCTAAATCCATAGATGTGCGCGATGTTTGTCCGTCCGCATCGGCTTCATCGCTATTCCAACTCGCTGTCGTCGTCGTAGTCGTCGTTTTCGGTCTTTGGATTCGCACGGAGACTCGTTTGACTAGGGCGTCGAGTCGCGTCGACGCTCGATCGCATGCGTCCCGTCGTCTTTCGCGTTCTGTCTCCAGCGTTGTTTCTCTTTTCGCCTTGCTATCTTCGATCGCGCGTAAGATGTTTAATTTCGTTCGCGCCCCTGAGATGTTCCTTCGCGCGTCCACCGTGAGCTTCGCATCGGTGTGTTCAACGTTCGTCCGTTCGCCCGTGGACTTGGACGTGGACGTGGACGTGGACGCGAACGCGCGCGCGCGTTCGGCGACGACGTTTCGCAGTTCATCCCGTCGATCGAGCGCTCGTTCGCTGTCGTCGATCAACGCCACGACGTCGTCGTAATCGTCGTTCCATCGATCGTTCATCCAATCCCCGTCGCGTCGTCTCCACCGTCGTTCGTCGTCGTGTTCACCTTCGAGAACTGACGACGTCGTCGACGACCATGGACAGTCACAGGGAATGCCTTACATAGGCGGATTTTTTGTGACGCCACCAGACGAGTTTTTTTGAGTCATTTGACCAATTATAACTCGACAACGACCCCCTAGCGATGCACATGTAACACTCTATACGCGCGACGCACG
>Ga0222712_10008089_pt1 | contig 10019 bp, 8 predicted proteins | sample C33_657DmetaG_FD_165043 | JGI IMG/M metagenome (GOLD analysis project Ga0222712, IMG submission 165043) | Estuarine water microbial communities from San Francisco Bay, California, United States - C33_657D | ecosystem: Environmental > Aquatic > Marine > Unclassified | place: USA: California...
GCGCACGCACGCGGGCGAGATCGAGATCGAGATCGCGCGTAGTGCACACCTAAACCCTCTGTGTGCGTCCGACTTTGGAAATATCACGCCTCGTCGTCGACGACGTCCACGCGCGCGCGCGATCGAGATCGAGATCGCACGTAGTGCACCCCTAAACCCTCGATCGATGTCCCTGGACTTTGGAACTCTGACGCCTCGGTATTAGGGCTTTGGAAATATCCCCCCCCTCTCGGCGAACGCGTCGTCGGGTCGTCCTCGTGGCGAGGCGTCGGTCGGGAATCGCGCGCGACTCGCTCGCGCATCGCTTCGCTTAGCGCGCGCGACGACGACTTCGCGCGTTCGACGGGAGTGATCGCATCGACGAAAATCGCACGAATCGTCGACAGGCGTCGTCGATCGATCGCATCGACGAGCGCGAAACGCGACAAAAGGCGACGAGCGCGAGCGAGATCGCGAAAAAGCGCAGAACGCGAAAAAGCGCGCGCGATTCGATTCGTTCGCGCGCGCGCTCGCGCTCGCGCTCGCGCTCGCGAACGTCGATCGCACGAACGAACGAAGGAAAGGTAAAACAAAAGTTATTTCACACGCGATGCACGCGAGAGAGACGTCGGGGGAGTCGCTGGCGCACGTCACATCGCGCGCGATGCGCGTCCCCGAGGGGGAGGGCGCGCGCGAAAAAGCGCACGACGCGGGCGGGGCGGGAGGGGTCGCGCGCGCGAGAGAGCGAGCGACGACATTGGCGGTGAATGCGAATGCGCGCCGGGCGAGGTCGGAAAGCGATCGAGCGCCGAGTCGGGCGGTCGCGCAAGGGCAAGGGACGACGACGACGACGACGACGACGACGACGACGAATGCGACGACGACGAACTGGGGAGGGACGCCGAGCGCGTCGCGCGGGAGCGACGAGGCGCCGTCGCTGAAAATACGAAAGCCGTATACGATCACGAAGAAACGTGAGCGATGGACGGAAGATGAACATGTGATGTTTTTACAGTCGTTGAAAGCGCACGGAAGGGCGTGGCGTAAGATAGAGGAACAGATTGGGACGAAGACGGCGGTTCAGATTCGTTCGCACGCGCAAAAGTTCTTTTCCAAGCTTCAACGGGAGACGTCAAAGAAGGGTGATACCTCGGGGAGTGAGAACGCGGGCGCTAGGGCGGGAGACGTAGAGAATGAATCAAAACGTACGATGTCTAGGATGACATCGAGCGGAGGGAAGAGCGTGATTGATTTAGACATTGAGATTCCGCCGGCGCGACCAAAGCGTAAGCCCGCGCATCCGTATCCACGGAAAGCGACATCGCAGCCTAGTGCGAGTGGGGGAGGTGGATCGGATGGTTCGGGTGGTACTCGTGGTGGTAACTCTGGAGGCACGGGCAAGAGCACGCAAACTGCGCTGAAGAGCATAAACGTACAAGAGTCCAAGGATCAAGCCGCGCACGCAGCCTCCTCCGCCGCCGTAGCCGCCGTACTTTCAGTCGCGTCTGACTCGATGCAGTGCAACCTACAGGCGGATATGCGCGCTGGTTATTTCGGTGTCCCTCAAGCGTATCCGGGAATGATGAACATACCCATGGTGAATCCGTACGTCGGCATGGCGAATCCCGCGGCGGGTGTTCAAAATCCACCGCAGATGAGCAATCCGCAACAGTTCCTAAACTACATTTCGATGCTCTCCAATATGTGGGTTCAGAAGGCTGCCGCGCCGGCGCCGTCAGAGTCAGGTCAGTCGAGGCAACAGGGCGCGAGCGGTGGTCAATCGTCGCACGTAGATAGAGTCGCCGCCGCGGTGCTGATGGGTATGGAGGATGACCAAGACGCCGCGCTTGGTAAGAAGAGTGCGTTTTCATCCATAGCTCCTAAACCGGGCGCGCTCGGAACGCCGCCGCTCGCGATGCCATTCTCGAAAGAGCAGTTTTCGTCCATGCAGGCGCATTTCGCGTCAATCATGCAGGCTGCGGCGCTGGGATACATGGCGCAACCCAACGGCAACCCTATGAACGGTATGTCTGGATTCATGAGCGGCGCAAACGGCAAAATTCCAGTGCCGGCGAGCGGGCACAATAAGGCCGTGACATCGCAACGAGAAGGTAAAAATGTCGACAATGGCTCGGATGGCTCCGATAAGAGTGACGACGGTGAAGATGGGGCGCGTAGGACGGCGAACGTTTCGTAAATCACGACGAACGCGAAGACGCAAACGAGTATTTTTATCTGGAATCGTGTAAGGCTCCCATTAGATCGCGCGATTCCAGTATATATTTTTTCAAAAGTATTTTTTGTACAGAACAAATGTCATTTCTCCTAGAGGTGGAGCGACTTGTGGGGACTGCTTTAGCTCCCACGTAGTGCTTTGCGATTCAATTCAATTTTTTAATGTGATTGTTTCAGTATTTTCGATTTCTCAACGCATCTTTCCTGATCTCCCTCGATCGCTCATTATTCATGATCAGTTTGCGCTCGGCATTTGCGTTCCATCGCCCTCGATGATCGAGCGCCGAACGGCCTCGTTCTCGCTTTGCAGTGCGATGATTTGTTTGATCATGTCCAAGAGTTCCATCGGAACGTTCCGCAACTCGTCGTCGTCGTCCACGAACGGCCCACCTTCAAAATCGCGAGTGAGCTCGCGGATCTTCTGACTAACCTCCATATCTTCCCTCGCTAATCGCATCGTTTTGTGCCAGATCTCTTCTTGTTCGATCGCGTCTCTCATCTCTCGCAAGTAGTCGCGCTTTTCTTCTCTCGCTCTCTCGTCTCTCGCTTTCAGCTCGCGTTGCATTTCCTCCACCGCCTCCACGCGAGCGGCTAAATCCCTCTCGATCTCGCGTAAACTCATGCGTTCGCTCTCGAGTTCTTCTCTCTTCTCTCGCACTCGCTCGCGCGCGCGTTCGCGCTCCTCGAGCGCGCGCTCGACGCGCGTTCCCATGTCCTGTCGTTTCCGTTCCAGCGCCTCAACCTCGCGCTCTTCGGCCTCCACCGCGCGTTCGCTCGACGCCAACGCGCGTTCGAGGTTTTGTAACGACTCCATGCGTGTTGTTTTCCTTTGCCTTCGCTCGCGAACGCGCGATCGCCCCCGGGCGAGCCGCGCGGTGACGTCGAATGCGATGATGCCAACGGGGCGACATGTGTCCAACCGACCGAAACAAAAAGCGCATCATCGCGCATCCATCCCTATCCACTTCACACCGAGACCCGCACGCGTTTCGCGCGCGTTTCGCGCGCTTTGAGCTCGCGCGTTTCACCGAGTCGCGCGCGTGAGATGTCCTCCTTCGACGTCGGCGATGTGTTCCGCGGCGTTGGGCGCGAAATGGAGTGCGTGCGCGACGACGACGGCGACGCGAGCGGCGACCGAGGGCGCGTCGCGAGCGCGCGGACGTGGACGTGGAATCTGCGCGCCGATCGATCGGCGAGTCGACACCGAGTGCGATTGGCGAGCGAGATGGCGTGCACGAAGTTCGTGGCGAGCTCGAGGTGCAAGCTGTGGTGGATGACCCCGGGGTGGGGAAGCGCCGGCGCGGACGTGCCGAAGGAGACGCAGTTTTTACTGATGGAGCTCGCGGACGGGGAAGGGTACGCGTGCGCGTTACCGACGAGCGGGAATATTTTTAGATCGACGTTGGAAGGAACGGCGAAAGGAGGAGTGAATTTGATCGTCGAGTCGAACTGCGCGGATGAGAGCGCGATCAGAGTGGATATGGTGATGTTCATGGCGACGGCGAGTTCGCCGTACGAGGCGATTCACGCGGCGATGGCGCGAGCGAAGCGCGGGTTAGGGACGTTCGAGCTTTTGGAGAACAAGAAGATTCCACAGTGCGCGGACGTTTTCGGGTGGTGCTCGTGGGATGCGTTTTATACGGACGTCACGCCGCAAGGCATCGAGCACGGGGTGATGACGTTGCGGCAAGGAGGGACGCCGGCGAGGTTTGTCATCATAGACGACGGGTGGCAGAGCGTGTTGCCGGATAAGTCGTATCGTAAAGCGAGCGTGAAGGATAAAATGATTCCGAATCCCGATGCGGTGGTGAAGCCACCGCCGACGACATCTGCGGCGCCGCCGTCCGGGTTTTTCGCTGCCATGTGCGCATCGTTTTATTGGAATCGATTGCACGCAAGCAAATTTCAGTCGTTCACATGGCACTTCTTTCGTCTACTCATGAATTACGTCTTTTTCGGCGTCGTCAAGCTCGTGGTGGCGGGTATGAGTAATTTCAACCATCGTGTGTACGCCGTGAAGGCAAATCACAAGTTTCAAGCGCTAGAGGACGACGATAGCATGAAGCGAACGCTTTCGCAACGCGTTTTGGAGAAAACATTGCCACAGTTTTTCCGCAAGCGGAACGAAGCGTCCAAGATGAACCTCCCGGCGGCCGAGCTCGTCGACGGACTGGAAAAAGTGGTGACCAAAATCAAGACTGAATTCGGCGTGCGATACGTGTACTGCTGGCATGCATTGATGGGGTACTGGGGCGGAATCCATCCGGACGAAGAGAACGTCGCCAAGTACGGCGCCGTGTTAAAGTATCCGCGCCACACGCCGGGATTACTTTCAATTGAGCCATCACAAGCGTGGGATCCGCTCACTATTGGCGGCATAGGTGTTCCGAGTCCGGAAACCATAGCTCATTTTTACGTCGTCATGCACGACTACCTATCTGCGTCTGGTGTGGACGGTGTCAAAGTTGACGCGCAAGCCGTCGTTGGCGCGCTCGGGTATAAAAATGGAGGGGGGCCTTCGTTCGCTCGTCGCGTGCACGCGGCACTCGAAGAATCTGTCACGGCGCATTTTCCGGACAACGGCATCATCAACTGCATGTGCCACTCGACGGAGAACTTTTATAATTTCAAGTCTAGTGCAGTGGCAAGAGCGAGCGACGATTTTTATCCGACGAATGAGGCGAGTCACACGGTGCACATTGCCAACGTCGTGTACAACTCCATCTTCATGGGAGAAGTGGTACTTCCCGATTGGGACATGTTTCAAAGCGAGAACGAATCTGGTGCGCTTCACGCCGCAGCGCGAGCCATCGGAGGCTGCCCAGTATACGTCAGCGATCATCCCGGCAAGCACGACTTTAACGTGCTTCGCCAGCTCGTGATGCCGTCTGGCAACGTGTTACGATGCCGAAGCACCGGACGGCCAACTCGAGATTGCTTATTCAGAGACGTCACTCGAGACGGCCGCAGCGCGTTGAAGATCTGGAATCGCAACTACGTTAATTCCGTTGTGGGGGCGTTTAACATTCAAGGCGCGTCCTGGTCGCGCGTGAAGAATCAATTCGTTAGTCACGAGAAGCCCATTCCACCAACGACGGCAGTTGTGTGCCCAAATGACGTTGAGGGCCTTAGAGACCGCTCCAGAGAAGGCGCGCGATTCGTCTCGCGATCGCATCGCCGCGGTGACATTCGCGTGCTCAACCTCGAAGAGAGCGTCTCGGTCATGCTCGCGCACAAGGATTGGGAAATTTTTACGATTGCAGAGCTTCTCGTGTCGAACGCCGTTCATTTTGCCGCCATGGGCTTGAGTGCGATGATGAATGGCGGTGGCTCGGTTCTCTCCGTCGATTTCTTCAGTAATGTCGCTACCATTCGCGCGTACGGTCTTGGCGATTTCGCATGCTACTCGAACAAATCGCCAAAGAGCGTAAGCGTGGATGAAACAGACGTCGCCTTCGCGTACGAACATCGAACCGGCGCTCTCAACATCCCGCTCGGCGCCAGCGAGAACATTCACGCCATTTCCATCAAATGGTGATAGATCAAAAACTTGGCTGCATTACAGCGCGTATTAGTACACGCGCCGAACTATTCAATAACGTTTTTGTTGTGCAATATAGACATTCATTCGTCAGACCAAAAAAGCGGTTACAAGCGCACGTCGTCCTCACACGCGAGCATGTCCGCACCGTCCGAGCCGCGCGCGCGGGCGGGGGCTGACGATGACTTAGGTCCAATCAGCGCTACTCCCGCTCTCATGGTCTCTCGCGCGCTCGAGTTCGCCGACGTTTCCTCCTCGGACATCCTCTATGACTTGGGCTGCAACGACGGCAGAGTCTGCGTCGCAGCCGCTGTCGAACGAGGCGCGCGCGCCGTGGGCGTGGAGATCGACGAACGCGCGTGTGCGCTAGCGCGCGAAAATGTCCTCAAAGGTACGCGCGATGCGTCGGCAGTGACCAATGACCGACGACCGACGTGACCGGGCGGACTGACGCTCTCGCGACTCTGCAGCAAACGCGAGCGCCTTCGTGGACATCAGGCACGCCTCGGCGTTCGACATCTCCATCGCCGACGCCACGGTGGTGTTCGTTTATTTATTGCCAAAAGGCAACGCCAAACTTTCGGCGAAGCTCCTGAAAGAGCTGCGAAGCGGCGCGCGAGTGGTGGCGTACCTGTTCAAGATGCCAGAGGCCGAGTGGAGCGACAAGTTTGTGAAGACGCAAAGCTTTGGAAGCTCGCGCGATCGGCCGAGCGGCGGCGTCGACGCGTCGGCATTCAATAAATTGTATTTGTATCAAGTTTAGTCGTAGGCAGATAGGCAAAGTAGCGCATAGTTATTCACAGGCGTACGTTGTTCGCTTTGCGTCGAACAAAAGTTTACTTAGGCACCCTTAACGAAATCGACACCCTTCTTGATCGAGTCGTGGAGTTCCGGCATCATCGCGTTGAGCGCAGCTTGCTCGTACGCAGTTAACGTACCGAGGGCGTGAATCGTGTCCACGCCTTCACGGCCGAGGGTGACCTTGGAGGCGAAATACGGCGACGCGGTGATCTTCGATTCGACATACGTGCACTCGACAATGTTCGCTTCACCGTTCTTGGCTCGCAAGCACGCGTCGGCGAACAAAGCGCCGGCATACGCCATGGAAAGCGTAGCCGAACCCTTACCCGCCTTGGCGGCGACGACTTCTGTACCGCCGTCTTGCGTGCGCTTGGTCAACGCGTCGATGTCCGCCGCGGTCAACTTGGGCGCCTTCGGCACCGCTTGAGAGAACAGCGGGAGAATAGTCACCCCAGCGTGACCACCAACCACGGGCACGTCCACTCGTGACGTCTCCAAACCCGCCTTTTCGGCGTAGAACGTCTTCGCTCGCACGACGTCCAGCGTCGTCACGCCGAACACCTTGCGCGGGTCGTACTTCCCCTTCTTCTTCAGCACCTCCGCCGCGATCGGCACCGTCGAGTTCACCGGGTTCGAGATCACGTTAATCATCGCTTTCGGGCAATTATCCGCGATCGCCTCGATCAATCCTTTCACGATCCCCCCGTTGATCGCGAACAAGTCGTCTCTCGTCATCCCCGGCTTGCGCGGCACGCCCGCCGGAATGATCACCAAATCGCATCCTTTCAGCGCCGCCGCTAATTCGGCATCGCCCGCGTATCCTTTCACTTGCGCCGCCGTGTTCACGTGCGATACATCCGCCGCCACCCCGGGTGTACCCGCGATGTCGTACAGCGACAGTTCCGTCACCAATGGGTTCATCTTCATGAGCAACGCGCACGGTTGCCCGATTCCCCCGGCGGCGCCGAGCACGGCGACTTTATACCCGCGACTTTGCGCGCGCGCCGATGCGACGGACGTCGATCGTCTCAAAGCGTGAAGCAACATCGTCGAACGTGCGTCGATGCGTTCGTCAAAGCACTTCGCGAAGTGCCGAGCTCGATCGATCGATCGATCGATCGATCGATCGATCGATCGATCGCGCGCCGCCGTCCCGCCTCCGTCGTCGACGACCGCGGTCGCGACATCGTGAAACAGAGGTCATAGGGATTGCAATACGTCACGCGCGCGCGTTTTCGTGACGCGACGCCGGACGACGTCCGGCGGACGTCGACCGCGATCGTCACCATGGAACACAGGTCATAGATAGAGGTCATAGGCATTGCAATGCGTCACGCGCGCGCGTTTTCGCGACGCCAAGTCGCCGTGGTCGATCGAACGATCGAACGAACGAACGAACGAACGACCGATCGATCGATCGTCCCGGGGCGACGACGGGAGAGCGCGCGATGACGCCCGCGAACGCGCCGCGCGGACGAATGCGCGACGTCGCGAACGGCGAGCGCGAATTAACCGCCGAGGAGCTGTCGACGTTCGTACAAAACGTACTGACGCAAATGCAAGGGAGGTTTCAAACCATGTCCGATGGGATCATCACGAAGATCGATGACATCGGGGAACGGATCGAGACGTTGGAGAAATCGGTGAATGAAATAGCGAGTGAGAGCGCGAAGAAGTGAAGGCGTGGAGTGGTGGAGCGGAGTAGGAGTGGTGCGGTGTGGAGAGTCGTTCCGACGACGAGGGCGGCGCGTAGTACGTTTACAATTCTTCGGCTCGAGGAGAACGCGCGATGGATGGAGTCGCGGGCGATGCGCCGCCGATTTGTTCGGCGACGGTGACTTCGTTGAAATAATCAGCGACGGCTTGGGCGGCGCGCGCGTAGTCGCCGTCCTGGAGCGCCGAAGTCACCGGTTCCGGGAAAAAGGCCATCAACACGGATGTCCAGCCGACGATCAACAGTACGAATACGGTCAGCCACAGCACCAATCGCAACGTCCACGAGCGCTTGTGGATTCGCGTCGCCAACACGCTCGCGTCGGCAGATCCCGAGAGGATGATGTTTCCTCGTGGATTCCACGACATGGTCGTGACAAAAATCATATGCGCGCTCTTGATGTATTTTATAGGTGTAAACTTTGTCGCGTCGACAATTTTCACGTTTCCCTCGGAGCTCCCAACGGCGATGAGCGTGCCTTGTGCGTTCACCGCGAATCCCGAAATCGGTTCGTTTCGAAACATTCTCGATTTCCCGAGCACGCGCCACTTTTTCGTGTCCCATTTCACGACCCAACCTTCACCGTCCAAGTTCAACCCCGTCCACGCCACGTTCGCATTCGGCGCGAACGCCGCACCGCGAAACACCACATTCCTCGCGCGCGATTTCACCAGGGATTCATCGAACAGCGTGAGCACGCGCTCGCCTCTCTCGAGGCTCCACACCGCCGCTCCGCGACCAATATTACTCGTCGTCGCGTTCTCCGCCGACGTCGTCAATAAACCATCGCCGTCGGGCGCCCACGCGATATCGGTCACCGCTCCTTTCTCGTGAGCCCCGAGCTCCATCTCCACCTCGAGCGAAGGCCAGGATAAAATCTTCACCTCACCGCTCTCCAGCCCGAGCGCCAACCTCGCGCCGCTCGCGTCGAACGCCGCGCACTTAATCTCCCTCTCATCCGGCGTCACGCTCACTCGCGACGGCAACCCAAAATCATGATGCCCCGCCTCAATCGTCCACTTCCACGCGCGCGATTGCCCACTCTCACCACTCTCACCGCTTCGACTCTGTTCGCTCTCGCCGTCTTCGCTCTTCTTTCGCACTCGTCTCGTCGCGAACACCCCCAACGACCCTCCGAACGCGCACACCGCGTACGCCCCGCTCGGATGTCTCGCCAATCTCTGCGGTGCGTCCTCATCCGTCCCAACGCTCGCCTCATCGTCGCTCACCACGTCTCCATCTATGCGCGCGATGAGTATTCGGTTCGCGATCCCGCTCGATTTCTTCCCCCCGCCCCCGGCGACGAGCGCGCGCGCGTCGTCGAGCCAGCACGAGCAGTACAGCGGCATGCCGAATTTCTTTCGCGCCGCCTGCGACGCCGAACCCGCGTGCGAGGACGAGCGCGTGGGCGATTTCATCCAACGATTTCTCTCGCCCGTCATCGCGCGAACCGAACGCGCGCGCGCGTCGCGAGTGAGCGAACGACGTCGATTCGTCCACTCGGGGGAGGGTCGGGTGTATGTGTACCCGGGGTCCACACACACACCCACACACCGTCCCGTATGTGTACCCGGGGTCCACACACACACACACCGTCCCGTATGTGTACCCGGGGTCCACACACGCATCCCCGTCAAGTCGTCGTCGTCGTCGAACGTTCGCCACACGCGCCATCGCGCGCGATTACGAATGGCATTCGCACTCATCGCGCGTGTGCGAATGCGCGCACGCGTCGTCACGCTTCACACT
>Ga0222712_10008090_pt1 | contig 10018 bp, 23 predicted proteins | sample C33_657DmetaG_FD_165043 | JGI IMG/M metagenome (GOLD analysis project Ga0222712, IMG submission 165043) | Estuarine water microbial communities from San Francisco Bay, California, United States - C33_657D | ecosystem: Environmental > Aquatic > Marine > Unclassified | place: USA: California...
TGGAATCGGCTGCTCCTTGTCGTTGCGCCGGATGTACTCAATTATCTTCTCTGCTAGGCTTGGCTTTTTCTTGCTCATAGTTTTGTAGGAAATACTTGCAGTCTCCGTTGTGCTTCATCGATGGCGTGAGCCAAGATTGCAACAGGTCGTCTGCCTTGATGGTGTAGCGAAGGCAGTTGTCCCGGTTCACGCACAGGACGTTTCGGATCCAGCCGTCGCACTTGGAGATGTCAGTCATTGTCTGTACGGATATCGAAGGTGTCGTTTCGCACAAGGCGGAACTGGTCGGTAGTCATATGCCGGATGACCCCGTCCTTGTCTAGGACTACGGCGAACACATCGTTAGAGAATGTACCGCCGTCACGGACATACAGGAGCATCCCGTAACCAAGGGGTGTCTCAACCGGCATAGGGTTACGGAACTCGTATATCATTTAACAGGCTCCCACTTGTTCCAAGGCTTGGACATCAGTTCGTTCCAGCGATCCCGGTCAGCCTTGGTCGTCTTCTCGACCCGCTGTACTTCTTCCCAGGTCAGACCCTTCTTGATGAATCGGGTATTCTTGCAGGACATACCGACCTGCTTCGGGTGCTTCACGGCTGCTTGCCCTCCTTGGCGGTATACTTGTCGATGCAGGGAGGGACTACATAGGGAGCGACGACACCCCACATACTGTTGCCCTCCCCGGCCTTGGTCAGCCGTTCGACTTCGGCCTTGAGGCGGGCGTTCTCGTCCGACAACTCACGGACTTGCTTGCCAAGGTCTAGGACGTTCCTGTTCAGGTTATGAAAGTGAACGTAGTTAACTTCAATCATCATCGCTTGTCCTTGTAGTAGTTGATCGAGTCAAAGAACTCGTCACGCATAGCACGGGCTTCCTCTAGGCTCTTGGACAGAACCTTATACTGGCGCTTACCGCCCTGCGTCCACTTAAGAACCCAGCGGTCAGCCTTGTCCAAGGTGATGTTCCTGTTCGGATTATCCCGACCCATAATCCCTTTCGGAATCAGGTCGTAAGACGGGTCACAGTAACCGGCCTTGAGGAGTTCACGCATTCGGCCTGGGTCGATGCCCAAGCTGCGAGAGCGTTCTTCGATGTCTTCTGGGTAGTGCATTATGCGGGGAAATACCAGCCACTGCCGAAGCGGTGGGCTTGCTTGCCGATGTAGTTATCTCCATCGACTTTGAAATACATAAATCCGTTCTGCCAGCGCAGGCTGCCGGGGAACCTATAGGCGTATTCGGCATCCTTCTGGCGACCCGCCCAACCACAGAGCCAAGCAGCTCCGCCATCGTAGTTCTCGATGTTCAACTGTTCCAGTCGGTGGAGGTGACCCATACAGAAGCCACCGCCAGGTCGTCCGAACGTCCGGGCATCTTTAAGCAAGGCGTTCATCCCGTGGGAGAAGCCGTGGATAAAAGTGATAGGGCCGATGACGATGCGTCCGCTGCTCACGTTGTAAGGCTTGATGACCTTGCATCCAGATCGGCGTAGGACTCCCATCATCTTGTCTAGGAGTTCCTGCATATTCTCCCTGTCCGTGATGGAGTCGGTGCTGGAGATAATCTGCCGGATTCTGTCGTCGTGGTTTCCGAATAAAAAATGTGTGGGTCTATAGCGTTCGATCCAACGGATTCCCGCTTCCAGGTCTTCCTCCAGTCCCTCACGGGCTTCCTTGGAGGTCTTGTCTACCCCGCGCCTAGCCCAGCGGAAGTCCCAGTTATCGCCTAGGTGTACCCTGTACCGGGGCTTCACCCGCTTGGTGAACTCCATAATAGCGTCTAGGGTGTCCTCACAGGCTAGGTCGCCGTGGTTGTCGCCCATAGCGACGATGTCGTATTTATCACTCATTGTCTTTGGTAAGGCCAATCAAAGCCTCATCGAGCCTATCGTCAACTTGGTCGAGGATATCGAAGCGGACAGGGTTGTCCCAGGTGATGGCGATCTGGTTGCCTCCGGGGAGTTGCTCGTAGATGTCGGCAAGTGAGAAGTCATCTACCTCGACATAGGCATCCTCAAGTTCGCCTTCCTTGGGTTCGTCCCAGTAGTAGGCGATGAAGACGTTCACGTCGAACGTGCGTTCGCCCACCTTCATCCCGCTGAACAGGTGGTTGTGAAACTTAATTTCCACTGATAGCGCCGGTTTCTCTAGCCGGAGTCTTGAGGTTATAACGCTCGCAGTATCCGTACAGGCCACGGCGGGACGTGCCAGCCATACGGCAAGCCTTGCTGACCCCGTGCTTGAGGGCGAGTTGATAGGCGACACGGGTCTTGAGTCCGTGCCGGATGTTGGTGAACACGCCACGCGCCACCAGTTCAGCTGCCTTCTTGTCCAAGCCTTCAGCGTTCCAGATGTAGGGCTTACCCTCACGCTTGGCGTACTGGACGATGGCATAGACCTTAACGCCGTAGGACTTAGCTGCCGACTCAAGGGTGCATCCAGTCTTCTGGATCATCTCGTAAGCCAGGACTACCTTCTGGGCTACCTTGAGGATAGGACGACCACCCTTTGGCTTGGGCTGTTCGACAGGGGTCATCATCGCCCTGACCTTGGCCGGGTCTAGGCCGACCATTCGTAGCAGATGGTCGCTCACGACTGCTTGCTCTCCTTAAGCATCATTGCGATTGTTTCGTTTAGGATATGGTTGCTCTCTTGTGCGTCTGCAAGTTCGGCGCGGAGGGCTTTGACCTCGGCCTTGAGGCTGGAGACTTCTTCGTTCAGTTCTCCGACCCGCTTCATCATCGTCAGTTCTAAGGCGCTCATCCTTGTTGGCCTGGGTGGTTGGACTTGCGACGGGCCTGTTCACGGCCAACGGCGAAGCGAAGGATTTCCATAATCTCGTCATCGCTCAGAAGGTTCTGGTCGATGGTCTGGAGAGAGGAGAAGAACTCCGTGGAGTTGCCGGAACCCGTCTTGCCATCGACGGACTTCGGCTCCTCCTGCGGATCGTAGGGTTTGTGGTTTTCGTACATAAGGAAAGTACTTGAGGATTAGAACGGAACGTCGTCAACCGGCGGCTCGTCGATGATGACTTCCTCCTTGGAGGCGGTGGGCAGTCCGGGCATCGGCTGGTAGGCTTCAGCGGACTGGTCGAGGGCGAGACGGAACGCCTTGTCCTTGTCCGAAATCTTACCCTTGTAGGGCTTCGGCTGGTAGTTCTCGCGCCACCACTTGAGGGAGGCGGGGTTGAGTTGACCAAGGGTCTGGCCCTGCTGCTTGCCGAACGGGATGACCACAGTACGCCACGTGCCGTCAGAGACGACAGGGGCCGGAGCCGGACGGGGAGCAGGGGCAGGAGTGTTGGCGACTTCTTCGTGATGGGAAGTGTTGGCGACGTAGTTAGTGTCAGCACCACCACCAGCCCACGCAGGCAGCTGGGGCGGATTCCACTTGAAGTACTGCTTGTCCTTGGTCGCACCCTGATACTTGCCGTTCGGGTCGATGACCGCCCAGGCTTCCGGCAGATCGTAGAGGTAACGGCCAATGCCCAGGTTCACCACGGCTCGCTTCATTGCGCCAGACGCAGCGGACTTGAACGGGTCGATGTCGCCGTTGGCTTCCACGGCACAAGAGCCGGTGACAGAGCGATAGGGGAACAGGGGAACACCTTCTCCGTGACGACACTCGATGGTGATGGTCACAGTGCAGACAGCCTGGTTGCCGATCTGCTTGAACTCCTCGGAGTGCGACCAGTTCATACCATAGACTTCGTCGAGGCGTTCCATCGCCGCACGATTGTCGATGTAGGCGAGGCACTTCGCCCAGAAGGAGCCGTCCTGCTTCTTGCCGGACGACTGGAGTCGCCACTCGATTCGGTCAGGGCCGAACGGGGCGCGGAGTTTGTTGATGATTTCGTTGCTCATTTGGTTGGTATCGTTGGACATAAATTATTCGAGATCGATGTTGAAGATGGAAGCGATGTTGGAGTCGGAGTCTTTCTGATAGGACTGCCACGTGTCAAACGTAGACTCGTAGGAACGCCAAGTCGCATTGAATGCGTCGAGGACATCCGGGTCTAGGTCACGTCCGTGGTGCAGATTGAACTGGCGCAGGGCGTGGAACAGTCGGTTCAACTTGTCAGACAAGTAGACGATTTGGTTCTGCTGGTTGTTGATGGTGTGTTCCACTCGCTCCGCCTCTTGGTTGATGAGACGGGTGAGGGACTTGATGTCGGTTGCTGGGTTGCTCATTGGGGGAAATTACTTAGACAGGATGTTGTACGCTCGCAGGAGGATGGCCCTGCGTTTGCCGGAAGTCACGTTCATATTAAACCCGAACGAGGAGGCCATATGATAGCCCATATTGTAGGCCATATACAACTTGATCGGGGTCGGCTTAATCTTGTTACGAATCATACGCTCTTCGTGCATACGCAGGATGAGTCCAGCTGCTTGGCTGGCGATGTCGTAGTTCATCGAGTACTCTTTCCAGTCCACGGGAAGGCCGGGGTCGTGTGGGCCTCCGTGACAGATGCTGTAGGCGACTGCATCGGCCCAAGCCCTCTGCCCGATCTGGAAAGCCCCACGGCTTTTCCCGCCATCGCCAATAGCATCCTCGTTGACGTTAGACTCGATGATGGCAATCTTGTGAACCAGGTCGTCGGTCACGATGGACTTGGCTTCGCAGGACACGGCAGCCAGCAGGAATGAGAGGAGATGTTTCATCGCTTGATGTTTCGTTCGTGGGTGTTCCAGCCAGCGCCACACACGTAAGCCCGGACGACCACGTGGATATTGTCGTCGTCTACAGTCACGTTGACATCGACGTTCTCGTTCTGGATTCGCAGATCGCCGGTGGATTTGCCCTGAAAGTTCTCAAGGACATTGACGATTACGTTGTCTGCCCAGGCATCAAAGCCCAGTCGTTGGATATCGTTTTGCATAAGGATGTGAATGGTCTGTGAGCAGTGTGAGTAAAGGTCAAGCACGATTCTTCACATTGTGTTCGATTATAATATCAGCCACCTTTTCCCGTACCGCCCGGATGTGCTTGCACTTACGCAGGGCAGGGGGAACCTGGCTGTCCTTGCCGTTCAGACGGAAGACGTACTCCTCGCACGTGCAGCTCCCGGCGTACAGGTCTACGCTATGCGCCACGTTCTTACGGCTCTGGCTGGTCACCATCCACCTCATAGGGGGGAAGGCGGAGTCCAGTTGCTTAAGAGTGAACTGCGGTAAAGTACTCACGGAGGCGACGGAGAAATGCTTCCCCTGTTTCTTTGTTGTTGAATCTGTCGAGGAGGGTTGTGCCATTATAATTCGTAGTGATAATTGTAGTGCGAAGATTGCTAGTGCGTTCGTCGAGGATGGCGAACAGGTCGGACTCCATCCGGGCGGTCAGTCGTTCCTTCCCCAGATCGTCGAAGGCGAGCAGCGGGACGTTGCAGAAGTAATCCAAGACTTGGCCGTGTTTGTGGTCATCGAACCCCTTCTCGATTGCCATCTCAAGTTTACGCATCGGCAACCACACCGCCTTGTCGGGGAAAGCATTATACCAAAGGCGATTGAAGACTACCCAAGCCGTTCGGGTCTTGCCGGTTCCAGTCGTGCCGTGGAGCAACAGGCTTGCCTTGTCTCCAGGCTCCCAGGTTGAGGCTCGCTGGAGGTTCTCTGGCAGTCGAGCGATGTCCGTGTCGATGAAGGCAACGGGATATTCTGGATGACGATCAAGCCAGATGTATCCGTGCTTCTCGAAGACCTTGGCATACTCAAAAGGGTAATCCCAATATGTCGCCTTGCCGGAGTCAGCGCAAGCACGGCACGTAAAATACTTGGTGATGAATACCTTCTTTGCCGGGTCGTACACAGGGGTCAGTGGCCCCTTGCATCCGTTGCAGAACGGCTTGGGCTTAGAATCCATTGTTGTGGTCTTCACGGGTTAAGATTTTCGTAAAAGGTTTACTATTACGCTTCTCTGGGAACAGACCCTGCCAGTCGTTGGAGATAGATCGGTTGATGCACTCGACGGCTTCCTGCTCGGTCAGACCGGCAAGCAGCTTGAGTTGCTTCTCCTGGGCGAAGGCAGACAACTTCTTCTTAGTCTTAGTCCGATAGTTAATCCACTCCCCCCAAGCCTTAGCAAAGTTATCAGCGTGAGGAAGGGGTAAGGGGATTGTATCTATCTCTTTTCTATTCTCTTTTCTACTCTTGGGTGACAGATTGGCGTGAGGGTCACGACAGTCTGGCGTGAGGGTCACGTCAACTTGGCGTGAGGGGGTGGAGGCAGAATACGATCCGATGGTCTGCACCCGGCGCTGGTTGCCAGCCGCCTCATTGATGACCTTGATGACCAGACCCACCTCCTCCAACCGGGACAGGTATCGCTGGATTGCCCTCTCGCTGACTCCCAGACGGCTTGCGAGCCAGTCGTTGGATGCCCAGCACCCCTTGCCCCCGTCCAAGACCTCCAGAAGCCCGTAGAGACACTTCTCCTCCAGGCTCAGGTCTGGGCGTGAGAGGACAGCCCCTGGAATCCAGAGGCCGAACCCTTCCTTTGGTGCGGTCACGACAGGGTGTCTCCCAGCGTGAGGGTCAGAGGCTTGCCGAAGTTGAAGCCCGGATAGACCCCAGATTCGTGGCACTCGTTGTACAGGCGGTAGTACTCGTCCAGCCGGAGTTCGGCGTGGGCCAGCCAGCCTTCGTCGAGGATGACCTTGGCGCAGTCGTGGGCTGCCGTCTCCGTCTCAGCGAAGTACAGGGCCATCTCCTTGGGACTCTTGTTGAGGACGATCTGGAGACAGCGACGATAGTGGGCGAGCTGCAAGTCGTAGCCCCGGTCACGGATATCCCAGAACAGTTGCTTCTTGGTGAGAGCCTTGCCGTAAGTCTTCACGTCCCCAAGGTAAATCTCGTCGCCATCCATCGCTAGGATATCGATGCGAGCCTTCATCAGCCAGCCATACTTGGGATGCTCGCAGAACAGGGTGACCTCGGTGTCGATGCCGGTGCGACCCATCAGTTCAGCGAAGTAAGGGAACGCCTTCAACTTGTCAGCCGTGGCCTTACCCTGCTCCATCTGGGACGGAGAGAGGAGGATGCCGTCGGGGTGTTCGTCGCGCCACTTGGCACGGGCGGTCTTGCTGCCCTCGCCGGTGGTCGGCAGGCAGGCGAAGTTCTCCAGAGTGCCTTGGTCAATGGTGAGGGCGTGGACGTAGTTCCCTAAATCGGTGGCAGCCGACGACTCGAAAGTGTCAGTCTCAGCGAACAGGGGGGAGACGTTGAACTTCTTGAGATAAGAAGCGTTAACGCCGGGGTTCTTCTTGTATTCAGCGAACGACAGCCCGCTGATGATTTTGTTGTATTTGCTCATAGGTGAGAGGAAGGGGGTTTACTCAACGTAATCGTCAATGTCAATGACAACTTGTGCCGTCTCTGAATGAATCTTCTTGAGGATGAGTTCGACGATCAGGTTGTCGTCAGTCAGCCAACCGGCATCCACCATACAATCCAGCACGGACTTGGCTAGGTTGTCTACGTCCGGCCTGGTCGTCTTAGGGATGCTATGCCCAGCCTTGGCGGACTGTTTGGTATGAGGGTAGACGAATACGATACCCACCCTTGTTGCCTCCTCGTAGGTCTTGACCTGGAACTTGGTCTTGGCCTCACGCAACAGGGCGGTGAACTCAACACCCCACTTCTTGGCAGAGGACTTAGCCATCTTGCCTACGAACATAGCCCCCGTCTTCTTGTTCTTGAGGATACGAAGCGCAGCTTGGTGCGTAGGTGGCGGTTCAATACGTAGTGAGATGAGAGGCATACGATGTGTTACTCCGGCTTGCTTCCATTGGTCAAGGTGGCATATTGACTTTATGGATACTGACCCGAAGTTTGAACGTCTGGCTGAGAACAACCCGGACGCTGGCAAGAAGCTGCCGAAGGCCACAGTCAAGCGGATCGAGGAGTTGCTCAAGCAGGGCGTACCTTCCCCGGAGGCCGCCAAGTTGACCGCTGTCGAGCCGAAGACTGTCACCGAAATCAAACATCAACTCGCTGACTCCGGCCAACTCGACATCCTTTCCTTCAAGCGCAAGACTGCTGCCAGGCTCGCATCATTCGTAAGCAAGGCAACCGAACGCTTGGAGTCTGAAGTGGATGGTATTCCGCTGGGTCAGTTGATGCTCTCTACTGCTATTGCCATCGACAAGTTGGACAAGTTGGTCGATCCCACGCCTACTGTGAACATCAAAGCAGAGTTGAGGATTTCTGCTGACGACATCAATAAGTTGCTGGATGCCAACAGTTTGGTCATCGACGTTCCGCCAAGCGAAGAGGCTAAATCGGAATAAAAGCAAAAAGATTTATTTAGGCGTTGACTGGGTAGGGGTGCGATGTTCTGATCGCAGTCCTTCCTATGAAACTACCTACGTTCAACACGACCCGACAGTACGTCGTCGTCATCACCCGCACCGGCCTGCGCCACACGCACTCCGTCCTGTTCTACAAGGACAAGAATGAGGCTGAAGCCTACAAGACCCAGCTGCTCGCAGACAAGGCTCTGACGAACCTGGACATCGCAGTCAGCATCATCGAAATCGATATGTCCTGCTACGACTCGCAGGATGGCTGGATCTTCCCGGTTCAGTACGGCATCGAAGCCACCTTCAAGCCTGCGGCTGAAGCCATTCAAATCTTCTAATTCTCCCACCACATATGACTGAAGCCACCACATCCAAGAAGCCCTCGACTGTCGCAGAGATGGTCGAGTATTTCTCCATCCTGCCTCGCGCCAAGACCCGTCTTGAGCAGGCACTCACCGACGAGATCGTCAAAGGTCTGACCTGGAATACCCTCCGGGCTTTGGCGTTCGCCTGTCGTGACCCCAAGACCAGTGCCAAGGACATCACGCTTTCCCAGAAGGTGATGATGTACCGCAAGTACGACAAACTGTGGGACTCCATCTCAGAGGCCACCCGCCTCTACGGATCCAGCATCAACGACATCAAGTGCCAGCCGGAAGTCGGCGAAGATGTCGCCTCATTCCGCACTCGCTTCCTTCAGGCTATCCTTGGCCTCAACAAGTGAGCGACGAAGACTACATCCTTTCCTTACAGCACACAAACGAAGAACTCGAAATGGAAATCCAAATCCAATGCGAGGAGAAAGAAATCCTCCAAAAACACATCGACGCTATGAAGAAGCTGCTCAACGAGTTTGAGACTATCTGCTCCGGCCGTGCGTCCGACCCGATGGTCGCCACGATCAAGAAGTGGCGCACCCTCCAGAAGAAGATGAAGAAGGAGGAACGTCTCTGATGCGATACTTCTCAGTATGCTCCGGGATTGAGGCGGCTTCGGTAGCGTGGCACGACCTGGGCTTTACCCCGGTGGGCTTCAGCGAAATCGAACCCTTCCCCTGCGAGGTGCTGAAGCAACGCTTTCCCAACGTAAAAAACTATGGCGATCTCACCCGATGGAAAGAATGGAATCTCGAACCAGGAACAGTTGATGTTCTGGTCGGAGGCCCACCCTGCCAAGCCTTCTCAGTTGCCGGACTGCGAGAAGGAATGGATGACCCACGTGGTAACCTATCCCTCGTCTATTTCGGATTGGTTAACCACCTTAAGCCAAAATGGATTATTTACGAAAACGTCCCCGGTCTTCTGTCCTCGCGCTCTGGATCAGACTTTTCGTCCCTCCTCACCGCCTTGGCAAGTTGCGGGTATGGGTTCGCCTGGAGAGTGCTGGACTCACAGTTCTACGGCGTTCCGCAACGCAGGCGGCGTATATTCCTCGTTGGGAGCCGTTCTGGCGACTGGCGACATCCCACAGCAGTACTTTTTGACGGCAAAGGCAGCTACGGGCGTTCTACGGCGCAGCCGACTTCGTGGGAAGGAACTCCCCCCCCTGTTGGAGCAGGCACTAATGGCAACAGCCGGATTAACTGCACAGCAGATGGAATCTCTGGGGCAGTCACAAACAAGTGGAGCAAAGGAAGCGGAGGCCCAGCAGGAGATGAACACTACAACCTCATCGCCGGAGTCGCTGACCGAGGAGACGCAGGACTGGTAGAGCAACTGCC
>Ga0222712_10008094_pt1 | contig 10012 bp, 8 predicted proteins | sample C33_657DmetaG_FD_165043 | JGI IMG/M metagenome (GOLD analysis project Ga0222712, IMG submission 165043) | Estuarine water microbial communities from San Francisco Bay, California, United States - C33_657D | ecosystem: Environmental > Aquatic > Marine > Unclassified | place: USA: California...
GCCGAAAATGGCGATCTCGCCAATTGGATGATCCCGGGCAAGATGGTGAAGGGCATGGGCGGCGCCATGGATCTGGTGGCGGGCGTCAAGCGCGTGATCGTGCTGATGGAACATACCGCCGGCGGCAAGCCCAAACTGCTCAAGCAATGCGCCCTGCCACTGACGGGCAGCCGCGTAGTGGATATGGTGATCACCGATCTTGGCGTGTTCGAAATTGCCCGGCGCGGCACAGCCGCGATGAAACTGGTGGAACTCGCCCCCGGCGTGACGGAAGCCGAAATGCGCGAAAAGACCGAAGCGGATTACACGGTGGCGCTGGCGAAATAGGCTTTTCCTGCCGGAATTGCTGCCTTCGCCGGGATCGCGCTTGACCCGGCGGGGGCATGGGACCATTTTGCGCCGCAATCCTGAAACCCTGGCGCCCTGCGCGCCCTACAATTGAGGCCCGATGCCCAAAGAAGACATGATGGAGTTCAGCGGAGAGGTGGTGGAGCTTTTGCCCAACGCCATGTTCCGCGTGAAACTGGATAACGACCATATGGTCCTGGCCCATACCAGCGGGAAGATGCGCAAGAACCGCATCCGCGTGCTGGCTGGTGATCGCGTCAATGTTGAAATGACGCCCTATGATCTGACCAAGGGCCGCATCACCTTCCGCTTCAAGTAAGCCCTGCCCATGGAAGCGCCGCGCTTGCCGCTGGTATTGGCGAGCGCCAGCCCCCGCCGCCTGGATTTGCTGGCGCGGCTGGGCATTACCCCCGCACGGGTGATTGCCACAGATATTGATGAAACGCCTTTGAAGGCCGAGGTGCCGCGCGCCTTGGCGGCTAGGCTTTCGCTTGCCAAGGCAGCAGCGGCGGTCCCTTTGGCCGAAGGCGCGCTAGTGCTTGCCGCCGATACAGTGGTCGGCGTTGGCCGGCGCATCCTGCCCAAGGGCGAAACCGAAGCTGATGCGCGGCATTGCCTGGCGCTGCTTTCCGGCCGGCGGCATTGCGTCACCACGGGCGTGGTGCTGGCGCTACCCGATGGTCGGCGCATACAACGCCTGGTGGAAACCAATGTCACCTTCCAGCGCCTGACCGAAGCGCAGATGGAAGACTACATCGCTTCCGGCGAATGGCAGGGCAAGGCCGGCGCCTATGCCATCCAGGGCCGGGCAGAGGCTTTCACGCGCTTCCTCTCAGGCAGCCATTCCAATGTTGTTGGGCTGCCGCTGTTTGAAACCGCGCAAATGCTCCGAGGCATTGGGTGGCTGAAGCCCTGATCCTGGTGGAAGCCTCCCCCGGCGAGGTACGGACCGCATTGCTGCGGGGTGGCGTGCTGACGGAAGCCTGGGTGGAACGCCCGGCGCGGCCTGATGGTGTTGGTGATTTGCAGCGGGGCCGCGTGTTGGCGATCTCGGCGGCCATGTCCGGTGCCTTTGTTGCACTGGCGGGGAATGAAACGGGCTTTCTGCCCGAAAGCGCCGCCAGCGCGCCGCGCCAGCCGATCAAAAAAGCGGTGCAGGAAGGGCAGATTCTGGGGCTGCGCGTGACGCGCGCCGCGCAGGCCGGCAAGGGGGCGAGGCTCTCGGCGCTGCTGACCGAGGCAGAGGCCACCCGTATCGCAGCCGCCCCTGTCGGTGCGCCGCGCTTGGTGGCGCGTGGGCCATCCGCCGCTGAGCGCTTGGCCGCGCAATATCCAGAAGCGCCGCTGCGCGTTCATGGCGCGGCGATAGTGGCGAAGCTACGCGGCACGCTCGGGCATCGCGTGGTGCTTTCGCATGGCGCGGTCTTCGATGAGGTTCTGGAAGGCGAATTTGCCGCGCTGGCCGAAAGCAGCGTGCCTCTGCCGGGCGGCGGCATTCTGTATATCCAAACCACACGGGCGCTGACCGCTTTGGATGTGGATAGCGCGGGCGCCGGCGAGGGCTTGGCGCGCTTCAATGAAGCGGCGCTGCCGGAAATCGCGCGGCAAATCCGGCTTCGGAACCTTTCCGGCGCCATTTTGCTGGATGTGGCGGGGCTTTCGGCGAAGCGCCGCCAGGCACTGCTTGAACCCTTACGCCAAGCGCTGCGCCCGGATGCGCTGGCGCGGCTGGTCGGGCTGACCGGGCTTGGGCTGTTTGAGATTGTGCGCGACCGCATCCACCCGCCCCTGGCCGAAGCGCTGCACTCGCCCTTGGCGGAAGGCTTGGCGGCCTTGCGCCAGGCAGCGCGTGATGCGGCGGCGCGCCCCGCTCAACGTCTGATGCTGGAAGCGCGGCCAGAGGTTATCAGCGCCTTGCGCGACCTGCCCGGCGCCTTGGAAGAATTCACGGCACTTGCCGGCCATGCGCTGGAATTGCAAAGCGTGGCGCAAGGCCCACCCCAAATCCGAGAGGTGCCGCGTGACTGATAACGAAAAACAACCGCGCGGCCCGCGCTGCCCCGTTTGTGGCCGCGCCCCGGCGCCCGATCAGCGCCCCTTTTGTTCCGATCGCTGCCGACAGGTGGATTTGGGCCGCTGGATGACGGAGGCCTATGCGATTCCAGCCACCGTGACGCCCGAAGAAACCGAGGATTAGCCCTTCCCCCATCGCGATACCCGGCCTAGCCTTCCCTCAACGGTTGAGGGGAAACGGCTATGGAAGAATTCGACTATGTGATTGTGGGCGCCGGTGCCGCCGGTTGCGTGCTCGCCAATCGGCTGAGCGCTTCGGGCAAGCATAGCGTCGCCATCCTGGAAGCGGGTGGCAAGGACAATAACATCTTCATCAAAATCCCAGCCGGCTTCAATAAAACCGTCTATAATCCGAAGCTCAATTGGGGTTATGAAACCGCGCCTGGCCCCTACATTGACAATCGCAAAATTCCCTTCCCGCGCGGCAGGGTGATTGGCGGTTCAGGTTCCATCAACGGCCATCTTTATGTGCGCGGCCAAAGCGCCGATTACGATATGTGGGCGCAGCTTGGTTGCCGTGGCTGGTCCTGGGATGATGTGCTGCCCTATTTCAAGCGCGCCGAGACGCGCGGCAATGGCGGCGGCGATCCATCGGTGCGCGGCAATAACGGGCCCCTTTCCATCGAAGATCAGCGCGACCCGCATGATTTGTCCGAAGCCTATATGGCCACGAATGAAGCGCTCGGCCTGCGCCGCACGCCGGATTACAATTCCGGCAATCAGGAAGGCACGTTTTTGTATCAGCAAATGATGCGCGGTGGCCGGCGCTGGAGCCCCGCTGACGCCTATCTGCGCCCTGCCCTGTCACGGCCCAATCTCAAGCTGATCCAGCGCGCGCTGGCTGAGGCGATTGTCTTTGAAGGCAAGCGCGCGGTTGGCATTCGCTATACGCAGGAAGGCAGCGCGCCAATCACCATTCGCGCGCGGCGCGATGTGATTCTCTCAGGTGGTGCCATCAATACGCCGCAGCTTTTGCAAATCTCGGGTGTTGGTGATCCGGAATGGCTTTCCGGCATTGGCGTTGATGTTGTCCATGCACTGCCGGGTGTGGGCAAGAATTTGCGTGACCATTACGCGGTGCGCGTTTCCGCTTTGGTGAAAGGGGTGGGTTCGCTCAATGAACGTTCGCGCGGTGTGCGCTTGGCGATGGAGGTGTTGCGCTATGCCTTCACGCGCAAGGGGCTTTTGACGGCAAGCCCCAGCCATGCGGGCGGCTATATGAAAACGCGCGAAGGGTTGGATACCCCCGATATGCAGCTTTACTTCGCGCCAGCCAGCTACCCGACCGGGCGCTATGGTGTGACGGAATTGGATACACAGCCAGGCATGACGCTTGGCTGTTCTCAGCTACGCCCGGAAAGCAAGGGCTGGCTGAAGGCGCTGTCAGCGGACCCGCGCGCAAAGCCGGAAATCCAGCCGAATTACTTGCAGGATCAGATGGACCGCGATGCGCTGCTGGCAGCAATGAAATATATGCGCCAGCTTCTGCAAACACGCCCGCTGGCGGATTATGTGATTGCCGAGAATTTCCCCGGCCCCGCCGTGCAAACCGATGATGAATGGATGGCCCATGCGCGCGCCACGGGCTCCACGACCTATCACCCGATCGGGTCCTGCAAGATGGGCATTGACCCGATGGCGGTAGTGGACCCCGCTTCCATGAAGGTGATTGGCCTGGAAGGGCTTCGCGTGGCGGATGCTTCCTGCATGCCGACCATGGTTTCCGGCAATACCTATGCCGCCACAAATATGATTGCCGAAAAAGCCGCTGATTTGATCGCGGCATAAGCAACAGGGGAGAGCGCAGATGAGATTTCGTGATCAGGGTGTATTGATCACCGGTGCGGCCAGCGGCATTGGCCGGCAATTGGCGCTTGCCTTTGCGGAAGAAGGCGCGCGGCTTGCCATTGCCGATATTGATCAGGCAGCGGTGGAAGCAACGGCCGCCGATATCCGCAAGCGTGATGGCGAAGCCCATGCCTTTGTCTTGGATGTGGTGAACCCCGATGCGGTGCGCGATTTCATCGCCGGCGCGGAAGCCGTGCTGGGCCGAATGGATGTATTGGCGAACTGCGCGGGCGTGCGCGAAATCAGCCCACTGCTTGATCTTTCATTCGAAGATTGGCAGCGCACCATGAGCATTAATGTGACCGGCAGCTTCCTGCCAGCACAAGCCTTCGCGCGACGGTTGATTGCGCTGGGCAAGCCAGGACGGATTGTGAATATCGCCTCCACCCTTGGGCTGGTGGCAACACCGGAACGCGTGGCTTATGTGACGTCGAAGCACGCGGTAGTGGGGCTGACGAAAGCCTTGGCGATGGAATTGGCGCCGCGCGGTATTCGCGTGAATGCGGTGGCGCCCGGCGTGATCCGCACCCCGATGACCGAACGCTATTTCCAGGATGCGGATGTCGCCCGGAAAATCCAGGAACTTCACGCCATGGGGCGTTCCGGCGAAACCCAGGAAGTGGCCAATGCCATGATGTTCCTTGCAAGTGAAGAAAGCTCCTTCACCACGGGCGCGGTACTGACGGTGGATGGCGGCTGGACGCTTGGGAAGAAGATGACGTGATGCGGTAAAGCGGCGCTTATTTCACCAATAGGCGCCGCACCAACCAGCCACCCGCGCCGCATAGCGCCACCACCAGCGCCATCGGCAAGGCAGTGCCGTTTTGCAGCGCGCCCAGGGCAACGCCGACAAGCGCGCCTGAGCCGAATTGCAACGTACCCATGAGTGCCGAGGCATTGCCGGCAATCGCGCCATGCGGCGCCATGGCGCGCGCGGCAGAGAGCGGCATGACCGCACCGATGGTGGAAACATAAGCGAAAAGTGCCGCGACAATAGCTGGAAAACCGCCAAGCCCCGTGCTGGTCACGGCAAGCAACGCCAAGCCGGATAGCGCGCTGATCCCAATGGCGATGGACAGCATACGCGCCGGCGCGAGCCTATCCACAAGCCGTGCCGTGATTTGCCCCACCAGCATGATGCCAAGCGCATTGGCACCGAAATAAAAGCCGTAATCTTCCGGCCTGACGCCATGCAGTTGCATGAAAACGAAGGGTGAGCCGGTGATATAGGCGAACATCCCCCCGATCACGAGGCCACCCGCCAGCGCATGGCCCATGAAATAACCATCGCCCAGCAAACGCCCCCAGACCCCAAAAACCTGGCGCAAGCCATCCTGGCGGCGGCGTTCAGGGGGCAAGGTTTCCGGCAGGAATAGCGCAATCACCAGCAGCAAAACCGCGCCGTAAGCCGCAAGACAGAGGAAAATACCGCGCCAGCCAATCACGCCCAGAAGCGCGCCACCGATGATGGGGGCGATGATCGGCGCCACCCCCATCACCAGCATCAGCTTCGCCATCAAGCGAATTGCGCCGCGTTCATCCGTGACATCGCGTACCACAGCCCGCGAAATCACCATGCCGGTGCAACCACCAAGCGCCTGCAGCAACCGCGCGGCAATCAGGCTTTCGATATTGGGCGCCAAGGCGCAAGCCAAGGAGGCCAGCGTATAAACCCCAAGCCCGATGAACAGAGGCAGGCGCCTTCCATAACGATCCGCCAGCGGCCCATAGAAGATTTGCCCCAGCGCCATGCCAAGGAAAAACACTGCAAGGCTTGCCTGCGCTGCGCCTGCGGTGCTGCCCAAAGCCTCACCCAACATCGGCAAGGCCGGCAGATACATATCAATCGAAAACGGCCCAATGGCCGCCATGGCGCCCAGAATGAAAGGCAGGCGCCTTTGCGGAATGCTCACGCCTTCAGGCTTCTGGCGCGGCGGAGAGCGCTTCCGCCGCGAGCTTGAGCGCGGCCTGCACCGCTTCCCTTCCTTCCGGCGAAAGCGGCGCTTGCGGCAGGATGGGATCACCCACCGCGAAGCCCTGGATTTGCAAGGCACCCTTGATGCAGGCCGCGAGTGAATGCGCGGCAAAAAGCTCATTCACACGCCAAAGCGCGCGTTGCAGCACCATGGCCGCATCCCATTTGCCCGCGCGGCATAATTCGTAAAGCCGCACGCTTTCGCGCGGAATGGCGCAGGCCGGCCCCGCCATCCAACCCTTGCCGCCAATCATCATCACCGCCGCCGGAATATGGGCGGATGCCGCGAAAACACCGATGCGCCCTTGCGTGCGGTTCAGGATGGAAAGCAAGCGCCCCGTATTGGTGGAAGCATCCTTGATCAGGCAGATGCGCGGATGATGGGAAAGCTTTTCAATCGCCGGGAGGGATAGGTCAGAACGCTGGAAATTGGGATTGGTGTAGAGCACCGTCGGCAATTCAGTGGCATCCGCGATGGCCTTGAAATAGGAAACCACCGCCGCGTCATTCAACGGGAAATAGGCTTCCAGAATGGCCAGAATGCCATCCGCCCCCATCGCGGCATAATCACGCGCCTGGCGTTCGGCATCCGCAATCGTGGTGGCGGCAACCCCCGCCACAACAGGCACACGGCCCGCAGTTTGGGATACCACAATTTCCACAATGCGCCGACGCTGCGCCGCATCCAGATAGGCGAATTCCCCCGTGCTGCCCAAGGGTGTCAGCCCATGCACGCCGGATGCGATCAGATGATCCACCAGGCGGCGCAATTCCGCTTCCAAAACGCTGCCATCAGGCGCGATGGGGGAGACCAGATAAGGGAAAACCCCATGAAATTCCTGCATGATGTGCATATTCCTGTTCAGCTTTGCGCCAGCGCGCCAAGCAGGCGGATATGGCTGCGCATGCCCTGATGAAAGCAGCGCCATTCGAATTTTTCATTCGGGCTATGCACCTGGTCATCTTCCAGCCCGAAGCCGATCAAGAGTGAATCAAGTCCCAAAATGCGCCGTAGGCTTTCAACGACCGGGATAGAACCACCACAGCCTTGCAGCACTGGCGCGCGGCCATATTCAGCGGCCAGGGCCGCTTCAGCCTTGCGCACAAAGGGACTGTCTGAGGCGATCTCAATACCCGGTGAAGTGCTGAAAACCTGAATGGAAACCCGCGCATCTTCCGGCAGGCGATCCACAATAAAATCACGCAAGCCTGCGATGATCTGCGCGGGTTCCTGCCCCGGCACCAGGCGGAAAGAAATCTTGGCATGGGCTTCGGCGGGAATGACGGTCTTGGAACCCTCACCCATGTAGCCGCCCCAAATGCCGTTGATATCCGCGGTTGGGCGTGCCCAAAGCCGTTCCAAGGCGCTGCGATCTTTCTCACCAACCGGAACAGAAAGCCCAATGCCACGCAGGAAGGCAGCTTCATCAAAACCCAGCGCCTGCCATTGCTTCAGTACTTCGGGCGGTGGTTCGGCGATGCCATCATAAAAGCCAGGGAGTTGAATGCGCCCCTGATCATCCGTGATCTCACCCAATATGCGCGTCAGCGCATTGATGGGATTAAGCGCGGAACCACCAAACAGCCCCGAATGCAAATCCTTATTCGCGGCACGCAGATCAATCTGCGCATAGACAAGGCCGCGCAGCCGCGTGCTGATGGCGGGTGTGTTGATATCCCACATATTGGTATCGCTGATGACGGCGACATCGGCGCGAAGTTCTGCCGCGCGCGCTTCAAGCACGTCATCCAAATTGGGACTGCCGACTTCTTCTTCGCCTTCCACCAATACCGTCACGCGGCAGGGCGGGCCGCCGGCAACGGCATGCCAGGCGCGCAAAGCTTCCAGCCACATCATGGTTTGGCCCTTATCATCCACGGCACCGCGCGCGACCACGCGCTTGCCATGCGGGCCATCGATCAACACCGGGTCGAAGGGGGCGCTATCCCAAAGCTCCAGCGGATCCGCGGGCTGCACATCATAATGGCCATAGAATAAAACATGCGGCGCATCGCCACCCGGGCCCGGATGATGCGCAATCACCACCGGATGGCCAGGCGTGGCGTGAATGGCGGCGGTAAAGCCAATTTCACGCATGCGTTCCGCCACCCAATCCGCCGCATGTGCGCAATCTCCGGCATGGGCAGGGTTGGCGCTGATGCTTGGGATACGCAGCAGGTCAAACCAACGCTCCCGCGCGCCATCCAGCCCTGCTTCGGCATGGGCGAGCGCTTTTTCAATCATGCTCATGCGCCCCTCGCTTGCGAACGCAGCACGTGCTTTTGGATTTTGCCAGTTGAGGTTTTGGGCAATTCGGCGAAAACAATGTGGCGCGGCAGTTTGAAGGCCGCCAAATGCTGACGCGCAAAATTGATCAATTCCTCGGGCGTTGCGCTCAGCCCCGGTTTCAATTCCACAAAGGCGCAGGGCGTTTCGCCCCATTTCTCATCGGGCTTCGCCACCACCGCCACCACGGCAACCGATGGGTGCTTATAGAGCGCATCTTCCACTTCAATGCTGCTGATATTCTCGCCGCCTGAGATGATGATATCCTTCGACCGATCCTTGAGCTGAATATAGCCATCCGGGTATTTCACCGCGAGGTCGCCCGTATGAAACCACCCGCCGGCAAAGGCGGATTGCGTGGCGGCGGCGTCCTTCAAATAGCCCTTCATCACAACATTGCCACGCATCATCACCTCGCCCATCGTCGTGCCATCAGCGGGGACGGGGCGCATGGTTTCAGGGTCCATCACATCAAGGCCTTCAAGCGCCAGATAGCGCACGCCCTGGCGCGCCATCAACGCGGCTTGTTCGGGCGCGGGTTTGTCTTCCCATTCGTCATGCCATTCATTCACCACGGCAGGGCCATAGACTTCGGTCAGGCCATAAACATGGCAGACAGCGAAGCCCGCTTCCGTCATCGCGGCCAGCACCGCTTCGGGCGGCGGCGCGCCGGCCACGACGAATTGCACGCGATAAACCAGGCTGCGTTTCTCGGCGGCAGGGGTCGCCAACAAAGTCGCCATCACAATCGGAGCGCCGCACATATGGCTGACATTATGCTCCGCCATCAGGCGCCACATATCGGGACCGCGCACGGCGCGCAGGCACACATGCAAGCCGGCCTGTGCTGTCACGGTCCAGGGAAAGCACCAGCCATTGCAATGAAACATTGGTAGCGTCCATAAATAGGATGGTTGCTTACCCATGCCGGCGGAAAGCACATTGCCGGTCGCCAAAAGGCAGGCGCCGCGATGGTGATAAACCACTCCCTTGGGTTTACCTGTGGTGCCCGAGGTATAGTTCAGCGTAATCGCATCCCATTCATCGCGCGGCATTTCCCATGCGAAATCAGCGCTGCCTTCGGCGATAAAGCTTTCATATTCCTGCCCGCCCAGGGTTTCGCCATGCATGGCTTCTGGTGCCAGCGCATCATGCACTTCAATGATGATCGGTTTGGCGGCACATTCCGCGAGTGCCGCGCGCAGCACAGGCATGAATTCGCGGTCCACAATCACTGCCTTGGCTTCGCCGTGGTCCAAAATATAGGCAACCGTTGGCGCATCTAGCCGCGTATTGATGGTGTTCAACACCGCACCAGCCATGGGCACGCCGTAATGGCATTCCAGCATTTCTGGGATATTGGGCAGGATCGCCGCCACCGTATCGCCGCGCCCAATGCCGCGCTTCTTCAGCGCATGGGCAAGCTGCACGCAGCGATTGCGTAAGCCCAAGTAATCGCGCTGCACCGCGCCATGCACCAC
>Ga0222712_10008095_pt1 | contig 10011 bp, 14 predicted proteins | sample C33_657DmetaG_FD_165043 | JGI IMG/M metagenome (GOLD analysis project Ga0222712, IMG submission 165043) | Estuarine water microbial communities from San Francisco Bay, California, United States - C33_657D | ecosystem: Environmental > Aquatic > Marine > Unclassified | place: USA: California...
ACGTGAAAACTGGAGTCTTTTATACTTTGCTCCGAAGTTTAAAGCATTCACTAATTCTGTGACTGCTAAATTCCAAGAGCCAATTAAGGATGAACATCCTCGTATGATCATTCCTTTCTTTACACCTGCAGGTAAGTGTTTTGCTTTTCAAGGCAGAGCATACGGTAAAGAAGAACCTAAGTATTATACCATTAAGGTTGATGAAACACAGGAGAAAATTTATGGACTCGATCGCTTGGATTATAGCAAACGTATTTACGTGGTCGAAGGACCAATTGACTCGCTTTTCATACCGAATTGTGTGGCTGTGTCAGGAAGCAGTTTTGATACCCCTACTATCAGGCAGTTACTTACTAATGCAACTTTAATAATGGATAATGAGCCAAGAAGTAAAGAGATTGTAAAACTTCTTGACAAAAATATAAAGGCAGGTTATTCTGTTTGTATGTTTCCAGAACATATCCAACAAAAAGATATAAATGATATATTTTTACATAGCGGAATGACCATAGATGAGATTTTAGAGACGATAAATACAAATACCTTCACAGGTATTGAAGCGAGTCTTAAATTTAGTACATGGAAAAAAATATGAATGTTAGAATGATTAGTTATAGTAAACCCTCTCGACAGATGTATGATGAGGGTTTGTTAGATGTACAGGAGTTGGTTGCGTTCTGTGCACGTGTGAGCAATCCAAGTAACCAATTCAACACAGAGACATCAGAGAAGTTAATTAAGTATTTAATTAAACATCAACACTGGTCACCACTAGAGATGGTTAGTGCATGTTTAGAAATTGAAACTACTCGTGATATAGCAAGACAAATGCTACGTCATCGATCTTTCTCTTTCCAAGAATTTAGCCAACGATATGCAGATCCAACCAAAGACTTATCTTTCGTTCTCAGAGAAGCCCGACTCCAAGATACGAAGAATCGTCAAAATAGCGTTGAGAATAATAATCTAGCATTGGCAGCATGGTGGGAAGAAAGACAGAAGCGAGTTATTGAAGAAGCAAGAAATGCTTATGACTGGGCAATTACCAATGGTATTGCCAAAGAGCAAGCAAGAGCAGTATTGCCAGAAGGACTAACTGTTTCTCGTTTGTACATGAATGGTACGTTGCGTAGCTGGATTCATTTTATCGAACTCCGATCTGCAAATGGTACACAAAAAGAACACCAAGAAGTCGCACGTGAGTGTGCAAAGGTAATTGCTGAGGTATTTCCTCTAGCAAATGAATTAGTAAAACTATAAAGAATAACAGGGCAAGATATGGAAATTGTGCATGGCATAAAGGTTGACTACAACCGAGATAGTTTGTTTGACGAGTTGGGTAGAATTAGATTAAAAGAAAGTTACATGAAGGATGATGAGGTAAGTCCACAAGAGAGATTTGCTTTTGTCAGTAAAACATTTGGGAGCAATGAAGAACATGCGCAGAGATTATATGACTACAGTAGCAATCATTGGCTCAGTTATTCTACTCCCATTCTTTCTTTTGGTCGCAGTAAGCGTGGCTTGCCTATATCATGTTTCCTTAATTATATTGAAGATACAGCGGAGGGTCTAGTTGATAATCTATCTGAAACAAATTGGCTTAGTATGTTGGGCGGTGGTGTTGGGATTGGCTTTGGTATTCGTTCGGCTGACGATAAAAGTACTGGCGTTATGCCTCACCTCAAAATGTATGACGCATCTAGTTTGGCATACCGTCAGGGTCGCACCCGTCGTGGCAGTTATGCTGCTTACTTATCTATTGACCATCCAGATATCATCAGCTTTTTAGAGATGCGCAAGCCTACAGGCGACCAAAACATGCGTACTCTAAACATGCACCATGGGATTAATATCCCAGATGCATTCATGGAAATCGTTGAAAAGTCAATGCTTGATTCTGATTTTGATGATTCTTGGAAATTGGTTGATCCAGCGTCAAATGAAGTTCGTGAAACAGTTTCTGCAAAAGAACTTTGGCAACGCATTCTTGAAATGCGTATGATGACTGGTGAACCATACTTACACTTCATTGATGAATCGAATCGTAAGATGCCTCAACACTTGAAGGATCTTGGATTAAAAATCAACCAGTCTAATCTCTGTTCGGAAATCATTCTTCCAACTAATGAGAAGCGAACAGCTGTTTGTTGTTTGTCATCATTGAATTTGGAATACTATGATGAATGGAAAGATCATCCTTTATTCTTAAAAGATGTAGCTGAGATGCTTGATAATGTTCTTCAATATTTTATTGACCATGCACCATCTTCTATTAAACGTGCTAAGTATTCTGCACAGCGTGAACGCAGCATTGGTATTGGTGCATTAGGTTGGCATGCTTATCTTCAAAAGAATAATTTGCCATGGGAATCTCCGATGTCTGTTGGTAGAAACAAACAGATTTTCAAAACAATTAGGGAGAAATTAAATGAAGCGAATATTGAATTGGGTAAAGAGCGTGGAGAAGCACCAGATTGTGTGGGCACTGGATATAGGTTTAGTCATCTTATGGCTATTGCTCCCAATGCTTCTTCTTCCATTCTTATGGGGAATACTAGTCCTAGCATTGAACCTTACCGTGCCAATGCGTATCGACAAGATACTCTCTCAGGTTCTCACTTAAACAAGAATCGTTACCTTGATGTGGTTATTCAGAATGAATCAAAAACTCATAAAGAAGGTTGGGCAGACGAAGTATGGTCTAGTATCATTGCGAATGATGGTTCAGTTCAGCACCTCGATTGGATGGAAGACTGGACAAAAGATGTTTTCAAGACTTCTATGGAAATCGACCAGCGTTGGGTCGTTCAACATGCGTCCGACAGACAAGAATATATTGACCAAGCACAATCGTTGAATGTGTTCTTTAGACCAGACAGTCATATCAAATACATCCATGCTGTGCATTTCCAAGCATGGAAACAAGGACTAAAGACTATGTACTACTGTCGCAGTGATAAGATCGCCAAAGCAGATAAAGTATCCAAGCGTATCGAACGTGAGGTTATCAAAGAGATTGATCTTCATGCACTAACAGAAGGTAATGATTGTCTGGCATGTGAGGGTTAATAATGTTAGAAGGTATTAATCAATGGGACTCTTTCTTCACAAAAGAAGAATATGATAATGTTGACAAAGAACTATTAAATCATGAGTGGGTTTTTGGTGCCAGTCCCAATAATAATTTACTTGAAGGTAATAAGGTAAGACAATTCTGGTATAAAGACTTGATGAAGTCTGAATATATTAAAGAGTTGTTTAGATTCAGAACAGAAGATTATCTAAATGCAAAAGTAGAGACAATGCGTCTCTACGCAAATGGACAATCACATGGAATGGCAGGACATATACATGAGGATGTTCCACCAGATGAACCTGGAATTTGTGGTAGTATAGTATATTTCTTTCAGGCTGACTGGAAACCAGAATATGGTGGACATTTAATCTTCTTATCACCAGAAGATCCAAACAGAGTGATGTTGTCAGTATTCCCGAGATCAAACTCCGCAGTTATATTCAACTCAAAGTTATCTCACATGGCATTCGATCCATCAGTATACTGTACAAATCAAAGAATAAGCATAGCATATAAATTTAGGGTAAAAGAATGATAGCAAAAACAAAATCAAATCTAACAGATCAACGAACATATTTCAAACCATTTAATTATCCATGGGCTTATGACGCATGGCTAAAGCATGAACAAAGTCATTGGCTTCATACAGAAGTTCCAATGGCTGAAGACGTTAAAGATTGGAAGAAAAAACTAACTAATGAAGAAAAACAATTCCTCACAAATATCTTTCGATTCTTTACACAGGGTGATATCGACGTGGCTGGTGGCTATGTTAATAATTATCTACCTTACTTCCCTCAGCCTGAGATTCGTATGATGCTTATGGGGTTTGCTGCACGTGAAGCACTTCACATTGCTGCTTACTCACATCTGATTGAAACTCTCGGTATGCCTGAATCCACTTACAACGAATTTCTTGAATATCAAGAGATGCGTGACAAGCATGATTACGTTACAGAATTAAGTTCCAAAAATGGAACACTCTCTTCAACTGCAACCCATATTGCCGTGTTCAGTGCTTTCACTGAAGGGATGCAGTTGTTCTCCTCATTCATCATGCTTCTTAACTTTCCTCGTCATGGTATGATGAAGGGAATGGGACAAATCGTTACTTGGTCAATCGTTGATGAAACAATGCACTCAGAAAATATGATTCGTTTGTTTAAAGAGTTTATCAAAGAAAATAATGAAATCTGGAACGATGAACTTAAAGGTAAGATTTATACCATTGCTGAAAAGATGGTTGAACTTGAAGATAAATTCATCGATCTCTGTTATGCCAATGGTGATATGCGTGAACTTTCTGCAGCTGATGTCAAACAATATATTCGTTACATCGCTGATCGTAGATTGATCAGTCTCGGCATGAAAGGTATCTACAAAGTCAAACGCAACCCACTACCATGGGTCGAAGAAATGATCAATGCGCCAGTACATGGTAACTTCTTTGAGAATCGTGTGACAGATTATGCTAAAGGTGCTTTGTCTGGTAGCTGGAATGATGTATGGGGGAAAGCAGCATGATAGTAAAACAATTTAATTGTAATCATTGTGATGCAGAAGGAAAGATAACAATAAAGGGTGATGACTTTAATTTCGAAGATATCGTTCATTGCCCACTATGTGGTTCTGACATTTATGAAGAAGAAGGGTTAGACGAGGATGAATAAATATGTCTTATGTGGACATATCAAAATATCATTGTTGAAGAATTACCCGAATGTGTTGGCTTTGTTTATTTAATTACGAACAAAGCCAACAGTCGTATGTATGTGGGGAAGAAACTATCAAAGTTTTCTAAAACATCCTACAAAATGGTCACATTAAAAAATGGGACTAAGAAACGAAAGAAAATCAAATCTAAGATAGATTCTGATTGGTTAGATTATTATGGTTCCAGCGAAGAACTAAATAAAGATATACAGTCTCTGGGTAAGGAATCCTTTACTCGAGAGATTTTATTCTTTTGTCAATCAAAAGCTGAGTGTTCATATGTGGAGGCAAGGGAACAATTCACAAGAAGAGTGTTGGAAAGTGATGACTTTTATAATGGTCAGATCAGCGTAAGAGTCCACGGTTCCCATATTAAAGGTAAGCTACAATGTTAACATTTAAAGAATTCTTCAATGAAGATAAAGTCAACTATAATCACCATAACCAATCATGGCAGGTTAGAGGGGACGAAGATCACCACCCATTTAAACATGAACAAAAACATGTTATTCTAAAGAATGTTGAACATCATGTAGACCACGATGCGCACGCAGATGGAAAAAAGTTGTACGCATATTTAAAGGGTCATCATACTAAAGATGTACCAACACATAAAACTCACACACAACGACCAGTAAAGTTTCAGAAAGATAATATACATACACCATTCGTTCATAGTGATGATAACTCTCCAATGCATAAGGCAGACTATGTTGAATTTAAGGGTAGTAGTGTAACTGCACATTATAAAAAATAAATTATGACATATCTACTATTCGCAGTAGCATTATCTCTTTCAGCTGTTGCAGCATGGTACGCCATTGCTGGACTTTGCGCAATTTTTGCTGCAGCAGTGATACCGATTGCCATTATGGGTTCTCTGTTAGAAGCAGCAAAACTTGTAGTTGCATCATGGCTTTATAGAAACTGGAATGAAATTCCAAAACTTATGAAGTCATATTTCACATTATCATTAGTAATTTTGATGTTGTTAACTTCTATGGGTATCTTTGGTTTCTTATCAAAAGCCCACTTAGATCAAGCAATACCAACAGGTGATGTTCAATCAAAGTTAGCTCTCATAGATGAAAAGATAAAAACCGAAAAGGAGAATATCAATGCAAGCCGTAAAGAACTTACTCAACTCGATGCTCAAGTGGATCAAACCCTCAGCAGAACAACCGAAGCCAGTGGAGCCGATCGTTCCATCTCCATCCGCAGAGGACAGCAAAAAGACAGAGCCAGAATCCTTACCGAAATCGGTGCAGCGCAAACCAAGATCGCCAAGTACAACGAAGAACGTGCCCCGATCGCCAGCGAAGTCCGTAAAGTCGAAGCCGAAGTCGGTCCAATAAAATATATTGCAGCAGTATTGTATGGTGATAATCCAGAAACAGACATATTAGAAAAGGCTGTTCGTTTTGTTACAATGCTTATCGTAGTAGTGTTTGATCCACTTGCTGTACTATTATTGATAGCAGCAAATTGGAATCTTTCACGCAGTAATAAAAAAGAAATAATTGATGCTGGAACTTTACCTGCTGAAGAACCACCAAAAGATCATATTTTAAATATAGAAGATAATATCGAGTCTGAAGATAAAGTTACACCTATTCAGACCGATACTATAACAGAAGAAGATCTTGCTGTAACAGAACAGACTCATACGAAAGATTGGGAGCCAGAGTTATTTAATACTCTCCCGAATACCTACGTGACTCCTAAAGCAAATCACTTTATGACAAGCGTAAGAGAATTTCTGAAACCGAACAGAGATACTGCTCCAGGAGTTTCAGTTAAGACTATTGAGTATGATTCTGCAGGAAGAAGGATTACTCCTACAACTGGAGAAGAACGAGCTAAAACTATAGAAAAAGAAGTGGAAGATTTGCAAGACAAAAAACCTAAATAGATCATAAGAATAACTATATGGGTTTAGCAAATGGCAGAAATAAAAGTAGAAGCAAAACCTCTTTCTCGTTCTGAGAAAGAAGCACAAATCAAAGACAAAGCGGGGATGGTAATCTGCATTTTAGCAGCATTACTAGCCATCAACACACTTGTTGGTGGATCAAACTCAAGCAAAATCCTAAACAACACAATTGAAGCCAACAACACTTGGGCATTTTATCAAGCAAAGTCTATTAAGCAGACTTTAGCGGAAATGGCATATGACGATGCAGTTCGTGCCAATGATAAGAAAAAGTCAGAAGTACTGAAAAGCAAAATTGACAGATATGAAACCGATCCAAAAACTGGAGAGGGTAAAGTTGAATTGATGGCAAAGGCTAGAGGATTAGAAGCTGAACGATCAGTAGCTAAACAGCGCAGTCCTTTCTATACTTACGCAGGCAGTTTACTACAAATAGCAATTGTTTTATTGACAGCTAGTATTCTAGCAGTTAATCAAAATATGTTTAAAGCCAGTGTTGCAGTCGGAGCACTTGGAGCCTTTATTATGTCTCAGGCAGTTTGGTTATGGATTCCATTGATGCTTTAACATAATTAGGAGAATGTTGTGGATCCGATTACTATTGGGTTGGCTTTCTCTGCAGCCCAATCAGCAGTTGGTTACATCAAGCAAGCCATTGCATTGGGTAAGGACATAAACAGTCTATCAGGACAGTTTAGTAAGTTCTTTGAATCTTCAGATGCTATACATCGTGAACGAATAAAAATAAAAGCAAAGGCTAGTCGACTCGGCAAGACTGATGCTGAGTTGGGTCATGAAGCCTTGCAAATCGCTATGCATAGCGATGCTCTACGTCAAGCAGAGCGTGATCTTAAAGATATGATTCTTTGGCAATTGGGTAAGCCTGAACTGTGGGAACACATGATCAAGGAACGTACTAGATTGTTCAAGGAACGTGCAGAAGCAGAACGTGAAGAAGCTGAGCGTGTATTAGCTCACAAAAAGAAAATGGCTGATATGTTTATTTTCGGCATGTATTTTCTGGCAGGTTCTGTTATTGTATTCGCAATTGCTATGGGTGGTATTGGACTATATGGTGCGATGGAAGAAAAAAGAATTTATGAACAAAAGGTGGTACAAAGAAATCTAGTTCTTCGTCAGCAACAAAAAGAGCGTGAAGCACGTGAAAAGAAAGAACGTGAAGATTATGCTAAAAATTAAAGGATATGAAGTATGCACTTCAACATAATTATTACAACGAACGATTTAATATTCCTTTTATCTACGATACCCTTATTGATGGTTTTTACTGTAATGTTTAAAGACTGGCTTAAAGATCGGAAATAGAGTAAGATGTATGAATGGATCTTAGCGTTAGCACTTGCGCAAGAACCTGTTAAAAAATGGCCAGAATGGGAATGTGTGCGATGGACATGGACTGGTGATGTTTATGAACGTCGTGTAGTTTGTTTAGAGTGGAGAAGGAGGAAATAGATGGATCCTCTAACACTCTTTGCACTGGCCAATGGAGCAGTTTCTGCGATCAAGGCTGGGTGTAAATTATACAAAGATATCAAAGGTGCAGCTGGAGATATAAAGGATGTGCTCAAAGATCTGGATGAGCAGTTTCATGGTAACTATGCAGCAAAGGGAAAGAAACCACCACCCGAAGCAATTAAACAGTTTAATGAAGAAAAATCCAGAATAAAAGATTTAAACAAGAAAGACACTGGTGACATTTATTTCGAACTCGGTAAACATCTCGGTACTTTCTTTGACAATCAAGCAAAATGTATAGCAGTATTTGAAGCAGAAGAAAAAAGATCATATGATTTATATACAGGTGATGATTCTCTAGGAAATCGTGCTCTTCAAAGAGTTTTGATGAAAAAGAAACTTGAGCAGATGGAAGTTGAGTTGCGTGAGATAATGATTTATCAAAGCCCACCTGAATTGGGTGCATTATGGACTGAGGTGTTACAACAGTCTAAGGTATTAAATGCAAGACAGTCTGCGGCACTCAAGCGTCATATTGAGATGCAAATGCAGCATGATAAAGAACATGCAGAATTGATGAGAAAGATAAAAACATTTTTTAAATGGTTTGCTATTTTTATGGGTGTGATTTTTCTTACAATGTCTGTAATGTGGTTTGTGGTACAAGACAGGATACAAAAGTATCCACAGTTGGGGACTGATTGGGTTCCTAAAACTGATCAACAAAGAAGACAAGAAGCCATGCCCAAACAATACATAGGAAGATAATACAATGGATCTAATAGAAATTTTAACAAAGATATGGCCAATAATATTTGCATTTATTACACTTGTAATAGTTCTTGCCAAACTGGACAATCGTGTTTCGGTTCATGAAGAAAAAATAAAGGTATTGTTCGATCTCTGGAACAAACGATAAATATGAAGACAATAGGATTATTACTGTTTGCTTTTTCACTGAATGTATATGCAAACCCATTTACATACAACTATCAAGTAACCTGTGGTCCAATGGTGCCAATAATAAAATTTCTTTCTGAAAATCAACAAGAAAAATTAACATGGACAGGTTTAGATATAGCAGATGGTTCAGTATATTCTTTGTGGGAAGATAAAGATGGTAACTGGACGCTACTAAAAAAGAGTAAAGAAATTGCTTGCATTATAGGTTCTGGCACAAAGCCAAAGATTATATAAAGGGATATGAATGAAGTACTTACTATCGTTATTCTTAGTAATAACAACTTTAACTGCAAATGCTTGGACTCAACGACCACCAGAGCCAGTTGCTAACTGTGCCACTCATAGTCCTTATGGTTGGCCAGTTGCAAATCCAGTGGTGCAACCAATCTGTCGTCAGGCATATCTTGTTGGCTATGATGCACCAGCAAAATTACCACGCTATGTAACTTATACTCTATTACCTCAAAATGCTTTGGGATGCGTTGCTCGTACAAATGCATTTACTGCTGATCAATCTATACAAGGTGGTGCACGACCAGATGACTATGCTGGTACAGGTTACGATAAAGGACACATGAGTCCTGATGGTGATTTATCTTGGGATCAACAGGTGGAATATGAATCATTCCTTATGACTAATATGTCTCCACAAGCAGGTTCTCTTAATCGTGGTATCTGGAAATTACTAGAAACTGCAGTTCGTGGTTGGGTTGTTCAACGCAATCAGTCGTATACAATATTCGTTGGGGGTATCTACAATGAACAAAACAAGAAAATCGGCAGTGGTGTTATTGTTCCGCATAGTTTTTACAAAATTGTTATCAATAATCAAACAGGTGAAGTTGCT
>Ga0222712_10008096_pt1 | contig 10011 bp, 7 predicted proteins | sample C33_657DmetaG_FD_165043 | JGI IMG/M metagenome (GOLD analysis project Ga0222712, IMG submission 165043) | Estuarine water microbial communities from San Francisco Bay, California, United States - C33_657D | ecosystem: Environmental > Aquatic > Marine > Unclassified | place: USA: California...
ACTAACGTGGAACAGCTTCTGTGCCTGGTACCTCGAGCTGGTGAAGCCCGCCTACGGCCAGCCCATTTCGGCCAGCGTCTACCGCGCCACCGTGGGCTACTTCGAAGAGCTCATGGCGGCCCTGCACCCCTTCATGCCGTTCTTGACCGAAGAGGTGTGGCACCTGCTTTCGGACCGCGCCGAAACCGACTTCCTGGATTTCGCCACCTATCCGACGCCGAGCGGAACCTCCTACGACCCCGCCGAGTTTGCGTCGGTCGAGGCTCACGTGGTCGCCTTGCGCACGTTTAGGGCCGAGAAAAACATTGCGTTCAAGTCGCCCCTGACGACCGATGCGGCCCAAAAGCCCGCGGGCTGGCCCGCCATCGCCAAGCTCACGAATTCCCTCTGGGGCCGAGCCGAGGGCGGACTCCCGCTGCGCGCCGGTACCGCCGAATTGCGCGTGCTGATTGAAGCGGAGTCGGTCGACGTTGAAGCCGAACTCGCTAAAGCCCAGAAAGATATCGATTACTACAGCGGATTTAAGCGCAGCATCGAAGCCAAGCTATCCAACGAAAAGTTTGTTTCAGGAGCCCCATCGGCCGTCGTAGAGGCCGAGCGCAAAAAGCTCGCAGACGCCGAAGTCAAAATCGAGATTGCCCAAAAGCTGCTGGCGGTGCTAACCGGTAACTAGCAACTAGTTGCTTGCCCGGCGCTGCATTGACGCTTCGTAGAGCGCAATGCCGGCGGCCACCGAAACGTTGAGTGAGGCCGTTTCTCCTCTCGTGGGAATCTTGGCCGTGGCGTTGCAGGCCTTCCACAGGGCAGGGGAGATGCCGTCCTCTTCAGAGCCCATAATTAGGGCTGCCGGGCCGCGCAAGTCGCAGTCCGCGAGGGTTCCTGTTCCTTTTTCTGAAATACCCACGATTTGGCAGCCGCTCATTTCCAGCGAGGTCAGGGCAATCGGCAGCGAACGCACCCGGCAAATCGGCATGCGGAGCAAGGCGCCCGCGGAAGACTTCACGGCGTCGGCGTTCATGGGGGCGGAGCCCTCCGACAGCACAATCGTGTGGGCCCCGAAGCTCTCGCAGGACCGGGCAATGGCGCCCACATTCCGCACATCGGTCACGCGGTCGAGGACCACCACCAAGGGGTCTACTCCGCGCTCGCGGAGCCCGGCCATCACCTCCGAAAGGTCGGCGTAGGCCACGCTCGAAGCCCAGCTCACGACGCCCTGGTGGTTGGCGCGGGTGAAGCGCTGCATGCGCTCCATGGGCACAAACTTCACGAAGATGCCCTTCTTGCGGGCCTTGGCGGCAATGGCCATCAGCGCGGGGTTGCGCGATTCCTGTGAAATAAACACGCGGTCCAAGACCACGTCCGATTCAAGGGCTTCTTCAATCGGGCGAATCCCGTAAATCAGTTGGTCGTCCAGTTGCTCGCTCATAGGGTTTCGGTTTCGTCTTCTTCGGACTCGCCCTGAAGCGCGCGGTCAACTAAGGACGGATTGGTGGTTTTGCTGTTTTTAAGGCCCAGCTGGCGAAGCTGCTCGGCGCGCCGAACGAGGTTGCCCTTGCCCTGGCTGAGCTGCTTCATGGCGTTTTCGTAGGTGTTGGTGGCGGTCTTCATTTGGTTGCCCACCTTGATCATCTCTTCAGAAAACCCAACAAACTTGTCGTACAGATCCGAAGCCTGGCGGATGATCTCGCCGACGTTCCGGTTTTGGCGCTCCTGACGCCAGAGCGTACCCACGGTGCGCAGCGTGGTCCACAAGGTCGTGGTGCTCACCAGGGCGATGTTGCGGTCAAAGGCCTCTTGGTACAGCTCGGGCTGCGCCTGCAGCGCGGTGCTGAACGCGCCCTCAATCGGCACAAACAGCAGCACGAAGTCCAGCGAAACGTCGTACAAATTCTGGTAGTTTTTCTCGGACAGCCCGCGAATGTGGGCGCGCAGCGAAGCAATGTGCTCCTTCATGGCCAGTGCCTGCTCTTCGGGCGTTTCGGCATTGACAAAGCGCTCGTAGGCCACCATGCTCACCTTCGAGTCGATGACCAGGTGCTTGCCTTCGGGCAGGTTGAGCACCACGTCGGGCTGCAGCCGGCGTCCTTCGGCGTCGGTGGTTGATGCCTGCACGCTGTACTCGAGGTCTCGCGTGAGTCCGCTGCGCTCCAGCAGCTTTTCGAGCACCATTTCGCCCCAGTTGCCTTGGGCCTTGCTGTCGCTGCGCAGCGCCTTGGTCAGTGCGTTGGCCTCGTTGCGCAGCTTTTCGGACTGCTCCATGAGGTTGCGCACTTCGGCCTTGAGCTCGCTGCGCTCCTGCACGCCCTGGTGGTGGGTTTTTTCCACGCGCTCCCCAAACTGCTCGAGCTTGGCTCGGAACGGGGCCAGCAGCACGTCGAGTTCGGCTTTGTTTCCCTGCTTGAGTTGCTCCTGAAGCATCTGAGACTGGCGGCTTAGCGCCTCTTGGGCGACCACCTTAAATTCGTTTTTTAGCTGCTCGCGCTGGGCTTCGGTTTCGCTGCGGGCCGAATCGGCAGCGGCGAGGCGCTCTTGGGCGCGCGCTAGCGCCATGTCGCTCTCGCGTTGGGCATTTTGGGCTGACCCAAGCGCAGACTCCAGCGCGCGAACCCGTTCGTTCGCGGCGTCGAGAAGCCCCTGAATGCGCGCTTGTTCGCCCGAATCCAGGGTCGAAGTACCCCGCCGCAGCTGCATCCAAAGCAGCAGGCCCAGCACCAAAACGGCGACAACCAAAAGCACGGTATTCATCACCCCCCAAAGGTAGGTTGGTCCGCCGACCAATCGGGCCCCTTCAGCCCCTGACTTTTGAACCAGTCCGACGTCGTGCTGAAGGGTTTACTGCCCCAAAAACCGCGGTAGGCCCCCAAGGGCGAAGGATGTGCCGACCGCAAAACCAGGTGCGCCGGATTGCCGAGCAGGGCCCCGCGGCGCTGCGCGTGGGCGCCCCACAGCCAAAAGGCGAGGGGGCGATCCACCGAATTCAGGTAGCCGAGGATGCACCCGACCAATGCATCCCATCGCCCGTCTGCGTGGCTTCCCGGCGCACCGGCCCGAACGCTCAAGCTCGTATTCAGCAGCAGTACGCCCTGTCGGGCCCACCCCGAAAGGTCGCCCGTGGGCGGCGGCGCCAGGCCGGTATCGGCGACGAACTCTTTAAACAGGTTGCGAAGCGACGGCGGTTCGGCCACCCCGGGCGGAACCGAAAAAGCCAAGCCGTGGGCCTGGCCCGGGCCGTGGTAGGGGTCTTGGCCCAGAATCACCACCTTGACCGCGTCGGGCGGACACAGTTCCAGCGCCCGCCACAGGTCCTGGGGCTGCGGGTAAATGACTTCGCGAGCGGAGTCCGCGAGGAGTCCGGGCAACACCGCGTCGAGGGCCGTGTTCCCGCCCCACGGGGCCAAAACCTCGAGCCACTGCGAAGGAAAAGGGGGGATGCTGTGCACAGTGCAAACTTCGTATTTTTGTGGCTATGCGTGCGCTAAAAACCTTCATCGCGGCCCTCGTTACCGTAGCCGCCCTTGCTTCAACTACTTCGTGCAAGTCGGCAGACACCTGCCCTTCGTTCATCGGCGCTGCGCCGACGGCCGATTCCGCCGCACGAGTATGAGCTTCGTTTCGGTCGCCAGCTTCGACGACCTGAACCACCTTGACCCGGTGCAAGGCGGAATCCTCGTGCTCAAGCACAGTCCGCGCTGCAGCATTTCGCTGACCGTCCACCACCGCGTGCAGCTGTGGCTCGAAACCCGCCCGACGGTGCGCATCGGACTCGTCAACGTGCTTACGGACCGTGATTTCAGCCAAGGCCTCGCTCGAGAATGGGGTGTGGAACACGAAAGTCCCCAAATCCTATTTCGCGCCGCCGACGGCCGGGTGCATCACGCGAGCCATTTTGGCATCACCGAAAATTGGCTCGACGCCTTGAACTGAACCCCATATTCGCGCGTTACCAACCCATCATGGAACCCCAGAATCCGAATTCAACCCCTGTTCGAAAGCCCAACTGGCTCCGCGTGAAATTGCCTACGGGCGAGAACTACCGCGCGGTGCGCAACGTGGTGGACCAATACAAGCTCCACACGATTTGCGAGTCGGGTCGTTGCCCCAACATGGGCGAGTGCTGGGGTGAAGGCACCGCTACCTTCATGATTCTCGGCAACATCTGCACGCGGTCCTGCGGATTCTGCAACGTGGCTACCGGGCGTCCGCTCCCCGTAGACTGGGACGAGCCCGATCGCGTGGCGCGCTCCATTCAGCGCATGAAAATCAAGCACGCGGTGCTGACCAGCGTCGACCGCGACGACCTGCCCGACGGCGGCTCCATTATTTGGGGCGAAACGGTGCGCGCCGTGCGCCGCCTCTCGCCGGGCACGACCATGGAAACCCTTATTCCCGACTTCCGCGGAATTACCGACCAGATTGACCGCCTCATCGAGGCTGCGCCCGAGGTAGTGAGCCACAACATGGAAACCGTGCGCCGCCTGACCCGCCAAGTGCGCATTCAAGCCCAGTACGACCGATCGCTGGAGGTGCTTCGCTACCTCAAGGCCAACGGCGTCAACCGCACCAAAACCGGAATCATGCTCGGACTCGGCGAAACCGAAGACGAACTCTACCAGACCCTGGACGACGTTCGCGCGGTTGGCGTGGACGTGGTGACCTTGGGCCAGTATTTGCAGCCCTCGCCGCGCCACCTTCCGGTGCAGCGATTCGTGGAACCCGATGAGTTTGAACGTCTTGGAGCCTACGCCCGGACCCTCGGATTTCGCCATGTAGAAAGCAGTCCCTTAGTTCGTTCGTCGTACCACGCCGAACGGCATGTGCATTAAGCCTTCTTTGCCTTATTTTTAGCCAATTGTTTCGAACAACTATGAAAATGAACCGTACCCGCCTCGCAGCGATCCTAGCCGGATCAGGTGCCCTCTTGGCCGGAGCCGCCGCTCTGGTCGCCATTAACCAAGGTGCCGAGCGCCAATATCAGTTCCGCGAAGCCGGAGCCAGTGCCTCGTTTGCCGGTTACAACGACTACATGAACATGCTTCGGGTGAACCAGGTAACGGGCGAAATTGACCCGGCTGCGGTTCAAGCAGCATGGAACCAGTTACTTCAAACGGCTCAAAAAACCAATACCCTGAACTGGGAATCGCGCGGTCCAGACAATCACGGCGGACGCACGCGCGCCTTGCTCATCGACCGAACTAATTCCAATATTGTCTACGCCGGTTCGGTGGGAGGTGGTTTGTACCGCTCAACTAACGGCGGCGCTAGCTGGTCCATTGTAAGTGATCCAGGGGCTAATCAGTCTGTAGCCAGCCTCTGTCAAGCTGCCAATGGCGACATCTACTACGGCACGGGTGAGGTCTGGATGGGCTACGGCGGAACGGGCCAGAACACCACCCCGAGCTTTGCTGGACGCGGGGTGTACAAGTCAACCGACGGAATCACGTTTACCCAGCTTCCGAGCACCTTGCCGGCCAACAACTCATCAAGTGCAGCTTGGACCGCGGTAGCCGACATCGAAGCGCACCCAACGGACGCGGGAACCATTTATGCTGCGACGAACAACGGACTGATGAAGACCACCGATGGAGGTACCACGTGGACCCAGTTGCTAAGCGGCAGCATCACCGACTTCGCCATTTCGAAGACCGGTAAACTTTACGTGAACCAGGCGGGACGCACGATGAAGTCAGTGGACGGTACGACGTTTACCGAAGTGTCTGAGGCAGTTCAGTCGCCTACTGCACTTCCGCGCCGCGCTGGTGGCCGCATCCGCTACACGGTGAGCCCTCAAGACGAAAACTACGTGTACTGCGTGCAAACAAACGGCAGTGCCCTTGCTGGGGTGTACCGCTCGACCGACGGCGGTGATACATGGTCTAAAATTGGTACCAAGAGCAACAACTTCGACCCATTGTGCAACGGAGTAGGTGCAGGACGCTACTGCCAAGGTATTTGGGATCTTTTCTTGACCGTTTCGTCTAAGGATAAGGACAAGATTTGGTTGGGCGGAATCACGGTGTGGTCCTGGTCAACCACCGAAGGTTGGGTTCAAGCTTCTACGCTCAACGATTTTGCGCAGAATCCCTTCTACCTGCACGCCGACAGCCACGAGATGATTGTCGACCCCAACAACCCCGACGTCATTTTCACCTCCAACGACGGCGGGGTGTTCAAGTCCAACAACCACGGCGCAAGCTGGTTTGAGCGCAACCTGGGCTACAACACCTACCAGTACTTTGGTTTCGGCGTGGGCAAGGACCGCAAGCTGCTTGGCGGTTGCCAAGACAACGGTACCAGCTACCTCGACTACGAGAGCGTAAGTCCACACGGCATCAAGAAGCTGTTTGGTGGCGACGGCGGACACAGCGACATTTCGTGGCTCAATCCCAAGGTGATGTTTGCCGAGACCCAGAACGGTAACTTCTACCGCTCCGACGACGAGGGCGAAGGTTGGTCGGACTTCTCGAACGGATACATGGAGTTGGCTACGCAGCAAGGCCTTCAGCTTTCAAGCTGGATGATGCCCTTTGAGCTTTGGGAGACCACTACGGACGCGCAGTCTACCGATACGGTTCGCTTCCAGCTCCTTCCGGGCATTCGCTCCATGGGCTTTGGCGACGGCGTGAAGCGCACGTTCCGCGGCAAAATCTCCCACATGCAGCCGACGGCGAAGTTCATTGCCAACAAGCTGCGCATCGTAGCCGGTCCGCTTACCGCCGTGGCCAACGCCAACGGCGTGGTTTCGGGCGACGCCACCGGAGTCTTCTACGCCGACTCGGGCTACTTCGACATTACGTTCTCGACGCCTCCGATTGCCGAGGTGATCCTGACCTGCAACGTTTACCTGCCTTCGGGTTCTCCGGTTGCCTTGAAGTCGGCCATTGGCGGACTCCCCGTGCGCGCCACGACCACGGCCCGCCTTGATTCCGGCCAGGTGCTTAAGGTTCAGGACCCGATTCAGTCTATGTTCTTCGTGGGCTTGACGTCGCACGTTACGGCGAGCTTCCCCAAGATCGGCGGCATCTTCATGACCCGCGACGTACACGACTTCAGCAAGACGCCGGAATGGTGGCAGATTGCCCACTTTGGCAACGGCGTGACCCCGCACTACATGAAGATTTCCAACGACGGCAACCACCTGTTCGTGTCGACGTCGAACGGACGCCTCTACCGCATCTCCAACCTGCAAGCGGTGCGCCGCGCCAGCCAGGCCTTTATCGACTCGGCCAACTACGCCCTGACGGTTACCCAAATTGGCAACTGGACGGGTCGAGTGGTAACCGGCATCGACGTAGATCCGAACGACGCCAACCGCGTAGCGGTGAGCTTGGGTAACTACGGTAACTCGGCCTACGTGTACGTTTCGACCAACGCCTTGTCGTCGGCACCTTCGTTCCAGAGCAAGCAGGGCGACCTGCCGACGATGCCCTGCTACGCGGTGTCGTTTGATAAGGGCAATTCCAACCGCTTGCTGGTGGGCAGCGAATGGGGTCTGTTCATGACCGATAACCTGTCTTCGGCAACGCCGTCGTACAGCGAAGAAAACAACGGCATGGCGCGCGTTCCGGTGTTCGAAATCGAGCAGTACCGCACCGACTTCCTCTACGACCCGAACAACCCGATTTCGTCTCCGACGGAGGGTGACTTCTTCATCGCCACGCACGGCCGCGGTTGGTTCCAGACCACCACGACGAGCGTGAACCGCCCGTTGGGCAATTCGAACGACGAAGTGGTAGCCGATAAGGAGTCGCTCGGGATCTACCCGAACCCCGCCACCGACGTGGTGCGTGTTCCGGTGGGTGAGGGCGAGGTGACGCTGACGCTCCGCAGCATGGACGGTCGCCTGGTGCGCCGCGTGGACCTCAAGAACAGCGTGGGCGCCAAGCACGTTCCGATGCAGCTCGAGGGCTTGCCCAAGGGCCAGTACGTGCTGACCCGCACGCAGGGCGGTCAGGCTGTGAGCGAGGTGCTGATCAAGCGCTAAGAAGACGCTTCGCGCGCCGCGCGCGCGGAGTGCGTGAAGCCGCCCCTCGGGGCGGCTTTTCTTTTTGGTATCAGCCCCACTGCTTGCCGCTTGGCTGCGTGCTGCAGGCCTCGAGCTGCGCGTTCCTGGCCACGGTGCCAAGAGCTGACCGTAACCCGTAACTAGCAACCAGTATCCAGCAACCAGCAACCAAGAAACAAGTACGCCACACCTGAAACCCGCAACCCGAAAAACGTAGCCTAGCCCCATAAAAAAACCGCCCCGGAGTGGGGCGGTTTCCTGCGAACGGCGTGGTGCCGTTTGGGCATTGATGGGGGGCTTAGCGAATCGCGCTTTGAATAAAGACCTTGAGGATCGGGTGCTCCGGGTGCGCTTCGCTCATGGCGTCGGCCGTGGTGCGGAACAGGGCCGAATCGCGCTGCGGATCAAACAGGTAAAAATTGCCGGCTGATTGGTAGAGTGCGAAAATGTTTGCGAGCGAGGCGGGCTCTTCCTTAACCAGCTTGATCAGCTCGTCGCGGTGCTTGGTGATGCGGGCCTCGTAGCGCATGAACAACTGAGCGTTGTGCTCCGCAGCGTCCTGCATGCCTTGGTGTGCCTTGGCTTCTTGCTCGAGGGTGTCCATGAGCAAGGCCGTGTGGCGCAGGGGCATGTAGTGGGCCTGTAGGCGCTCCGAAAGGGCGGAGCCGGTTACGCTGTAGTCGGTGATTCCGCTGCCTACAACCGAAACCTTGCCCTCGATGTCGTCTCCGCGCTCGATTCCAAGGCGAAGGCTGGCTCCGTTGTCCAGGCTCAGGGCATAAAACGTGGCGCCCGAGCTGTCGAGCGGAAGCTCGGTATCGAACATGCCGTCGGCAACCGCTACCGTGTCCCAAGGCACGAGTTGGTCGGCGTCAATGCGAAAAACAACCACCTCTTTGGTCTCGGGAACTTCGAGCGAAACAGGTACCAGGTCGCCGCCGGCGCAGGCGGCCAAAAAAAGCGCGGGTGCGCCCATCCAAAATTTGTTCATTTCTAAAACTAGGTATTAATCGAGTCGACGGCGAAGGAGGTCCGTCGCAACTTTGGGGTCGGCAGAACCGCGGCTGCGCTTCATGACTTCCCCCATAAACAAGCCAATCAGGCCCTTCTTTCCTGACTGGTATTCGGCAACTTTGTCGGGCCAATCCGCCAGCACCGAGTCCACGACGGCCATCAAGGCATTTTCGTCGCTCTGCTGAATCAGGCCAAGCGCTTCGGCCAAGGCCTTGGGCTGGGCCCCGGGTTGGTCGGCCATGCGCCCGAAAATTTGCTGGGCCGCACTGTGGCTCACCGTGCGGGCTTCGATGAGCCCGATGAGTTCCGCCAAGCTCGCGGCCGACACGGGCAGGCGGTCGATGCTGCTCGCGCGCTCGTTCAGCCAGCCCGCCACGGGTCCGGTGATCCAGTTCGCGGCCGTCTTGGCCGGTGCGCCCGCGGCGCAGACCGCGTCAAAAAACGCGGCGGTCGCCTTGTCGTCAGTGAGGAGCTGGGCATCGTATTCGGACAGGCCAAGTTCGCTTTGGTAGCGAAGCTTGCGTGCGCGCGGAAGCTCGGGAAGCGACTGGCGTTGCCCTTCAATCCACGAGGGCGTCAGCCGCACCGGCGCGAGGTCGGGCTCGGTGAAGTAGCGGTAGTCGTTGGCGTCTTCCTTAATGCGGAGCACCGACGTGCTGCCCTTTCCGGCATCAAACGTGCGCGTTTCTTGGTAAATGACTTCGCCCGCCTCCACGGCCGCAACCTGGCGCTGAAATTCAAAGTCAATCGCTTTCTGAACGTGGCGGAACGAGTTCAGGTTCTTAACCTCGACCTTGGTTCCAAAAGCTTCGCGCCCCACGGGACGCACCGAAATATTGACGTCGCAGCGCAGCGAACCTTCTTCCATGTTGCCGTCCGAAATGTCCAGGTAGCGCACCAGCTGGCGGATCTCGTTGAGGTAGGCGTAGGCCTCTTCGCCGTTCCGCAGGTCGGGCTCTGAAACGATTTCCAGCAGCGGAACTCCGGCCCGGTTG